>Ga0315281_10015470_pt1 | contig 10232 bp, 8 predicted proteins | sample YL17G07_0_MG_FD_204540 | JGI IMG/M metagenome (GOLD analysis project Ga0315281, IMG submission 204540) | Sediment microbial communities from Yellowstone Lake, YNP, Wyoming, USA - YL17G07_0 | ecosystem: Environmental > Aquatic > Freshwater > Lake > Sediment | place: USA: Wyoming | collected...
GGGGAATTATTCGGCAGAAGTGGACCGCGAGGTGATCCAAGGGATCTGCCGCGTCGCGAACGGCGATGCAAGGATTGGGTTGAACACGTTGGAAATGGTCGTCTTAACGACACCGCCAGACCCCCAGGGGATTCGTCGTATTTGCAAGGAGAACCTTGAGGAAACACTGCAGAAAAAAACCTTCCTTTACGACAAGTCTGGGGAGGAACACTACAATCTGATCTCTGCCCTCCACAAGAGTCTAAGAGGAAGCGATCCAGATGCAGCTCTCTACTGGCTCGGAAGAATGATTGAGGCAGGAGAAGATCCTCTCTACATCGCGAGACGCATGATTCGATTTGCGTCCGAGGATGTGGGGATGGCCGACCCCCAGGCATTGCCCATCACAGTCTCTGCCATGGATGCCTTCCACTTCATCGGTCTCCCAGAGGGAACTTTGGCCCTTGCCCAGGCTGCCGTTTATTTGGCCACGGCGCCCAAGTCAAATGCTCTTTACGTAGCTTATCAGGGGGTCGAAAAAGACATCCGAGAACTTGAAGCGATGCCTGTTCCTCTCCACATCCGAAATGCTCCCACCGGGCTCATGAAAGATCTGGGATATGGCAAAGACTACAAATATCCACACGATTACCCCGAACACTTTATTGAAGAAGAATACCTTCCTGAGAATTTGAAGAGAAAGACCTATTATCATCCTACCGACCAGGGATTCGAGAAAGAAATCAAAAGAAGACTCGAGTACTGGAGAAGAAGAAAGCGGGAAAGGCTCGGGAGTAGAGAAGGCCCCTCGAGAGATCGTTCAGGAGAGTCGCAGGAAGAATAAATCTCAGCAGCGAGTTGGAAGATTAATCCTTTTCTCTGTTCTGTCCGTCGTGGTCCCCAATTCTTGACAATCAGGAAAGATGTCTGCTACGTTTAAAGCCAAAGAGCTAAATATGTTAAGAAAATTGTTAAAGATCCTTAGCCTCTGCCTCCTATTCTCTCTCCTCATTTCCCCGCCGCTTCTCAAAAGCCAAGGCCAGCAACGAGAGAAAACGGGTCCTTCGGAGATCACCTTTATAGGGAAAGAAGAGAGGAAGTGGATAGAAAAGAGAGAACCTCCCATGCCTGTGGTGATGGGACAGGGCCTGAAAGAAGAAGCCTGGCTCAATTCGTTTGATCTGAGAGAAGATGCGATTGGCCCCATGACGAAGATGAGCCCTTCAGCCACCGTCCCGGGTTGTGGATATTCGGGCCGATTTACGAGAGGAATGGCCCAGGTGGTGATGGGCGACAAGGCCCTGTATGAACAGGGAAGGTATTTTTATTTTGAAGGGGATTATGAAAGAGCTACTTCTTCCTTTCAGAAGATCGTTAAGGACTATCCTGAGAGTCCCTTCATGGCTCCTGCAGCCTATTGGCTGGGAGAAACGAAGTTTCACCAGGGAATGGACGGGGAAGCTTTTGAATATTTTCAAAGGGTCGCCCGCGAATACCCGAAAAGCGAGTACTACGAATACAGTCTCTATTCCAGCGGATGGATTCGACTCCAAAACGGAGCCTTCGAGGAGGGATATCGTTTTTTTCACCAGGTGTACGATCAGAACCCGCGTCATCCCATCGCAGAATCCTCTCTCTTTTGGTCTGGATACTGCATCTATCTGCTCGGTCGGTACAACGACGCGGTTCAAGAGATGGAGTCTCTTCTTCAGACTTACCCACAAGGAAAATGGGGGCCCGAGGCAGAATATCTGATAGGAGTCAGCTATTTTCGTCTTCGGAGATTCCAGGAGTCTTCAGGGTTATTCCGAAGCTTTCTGAACCGCTTTCCGAGACATCCCTTGGTCGAAAGCACACGCTATTCCCTCGCTTGGAGTCTGGTCTATGTAGGACAGTATGCCGAGGGAAGAAGGATATTTGAGGAGATGTTGCTCGACTATCCTGGAACGAGACTCTCGGATTCTATCTTTTGGGGCATCGGGAGGGCCTATCTCGGAGCTCAAGAGGTAGAAAAGGCGATCTCTCTCTATCAAAGATTTCTGACTCATTTCCTGTCATCCCCATGGATTGAGCAGAGCCTTTTCGACATTGGTCAATATTTTTTCGACAGGAAAGAGTTTGCGAGCGCTGCGAGCACCTTTCGCCAGCTTCTGAGGACTTATCCTGACAGCGATTTACAGGACTGGGCCCATTTCATGGTTGGAGAATCCCTCTTTAACCAGAAGGATTATGGGGGGGCGATTGTGGCTTACCAACACGTCTTGGATGGCAGCAAGAGAAGGGATCTGGAAATTCAGGCGATCTCAAGGCTGGGGTATGCCTACTTTCATGCCAAGAACTATGCGATGGCGATTCGTTATTGGGAAAGACTGCTGAAGGATGCTCCGGATGTGCCGGAAAAGAAGGAGGTTCTCTACTGGCTGGGAGAAGCCGCGCTGCTAAAGCAAGATTATCGAAAAGGAGCGGACTTCGTTGAACAACTGAAGGATGATTCCGCTCTCTACCCCAAGGGACTGAACAGTTTAGGATGGTACCACTTTCAACGAGGAGAATGGAAAGAAGCCAATGAATACTTTCTCAGACTTCACGAGCAATACCCGCAGTACCAGAGCGCTCCTTCCACAGCCTTGATGGTGGCTCAGTGCTATTTGAATCAGGGAGACTATCAGAAGGCGAAGCCCTATCTGAATTGGCTGACCTCCTTACCCGAAGAACAGGAGGACAGGGCGAAAGCCCTCTATCTCCTTGGATGGATTGCCTACAAGGAGGAACGGTTTGACGAGGCCATCGAACAGTTCCAGAATACCCTCTGGTCTTATCCTCTGAGCCCTTATCGGCCCGAGAGCCAATATTGGATTGGCTGGTCTTATTTCCGAAAGAAGGATTTCCAAAAGGCGATTGACGAGTTTCAGAGTCTGATCCAATACGATGGCAAAGGCGCTCTCGTGCCGTCCGCTCTGCAAAAGATCGGGGATGCCCACTTTAATCTGAAGAATTATTCATCGGCGATCCAAGTCTACACCCGCGTGGTGAAGGAGTTTCCGAAATCAAGAGAGGCTCCTGAGGCAGATTTTGGGATCCTTCTTTGTCTCCAGCAGGAGAAGAAATACGAGGCCTTTGTTTCCCAGGGAGAGGTGATTTTGACGCGGTATCCGCAACATCCTCTGGCGAGTCAGGCCCTGATGCAACTCGCCGACTACTACGCTCAGAACCAGATGAAGGAGAAGGCGTTAAAGACTTACCGCGAATTGAATCAGCAATATCCAAACAGCGAATGGAGTGCGGAGGCTGGTCTGCGGACCGCTCTCCTCCTGAGGCAGGAGAAGCGGTGGAATGAAGCCACGGAAGAACTTGAACGGTTCATCAAGGGATATCCCAAGAGCCACCTCTTCGTCGAGGCATCGCTTGAATTGGGAGAGCTTTACTTGCTACAGAAAGAGTATGGGAAAGCGGCGGAGCGATTCGAGAAATTGGTTGAAGCTTTTCCGAAACATCCCCTTATACCCAGAGCCTATCTAGGGCTGGAAGAGGGATATCGCGCCCTCAGAAAAGACCTGCAGGCGGAGAGAATACTGAAAGAACTGCTGGAAAAATTCCCTCAGAATGATGCCCGGTTTGAAAGTTATCTGCGACTGGGGCGTGGTTATTTAGGTGAAAAGAAATTTGGAGAGGCGATCCCCGCCTTTTCAAATGCCCTTCAAAGCCCTGACGAACGGGTTGCAAGCGAAGCTCAATTCAGATTAGGGGAAGCCTACTGGGGGACAGGGAACCGGGAATCGGCCATCCTCCAATTCTCCAAGGTCGTCTATCTCTATCCTCACCGGAGTGAGTTGCTGGAAGAATCGTTGCTCAAACTGGGAGCTCTCTACGTGGAAGAAGGAAAGCCCTCTGAAGCCAAGAAGGTTTACCAGAAGCTCATCGAGAAGACGAAGAGAGAGGATCGGAGGGACGTGGCTAAGAGAATGCTCGATCAACTCGAGAAAGAGATGAACCACTGATGAAGAGGAAATCAAAAAAAAGGGGTCATCGGACGATCATTCTCCTTGGGCTGTCACTCTTCTTCCTCTTTGGCGTGGGGGCTCTCTTCTTCTCTCCTTGGTTTCAACCCTGGTGGAAGACCCTGACGCGGGAGAGCTGGAGAATCCTCGGTGGGGGTGGAGATCGGGTTCCCCCGGAAGAGAAACGAATTCGAGAGGAGCTTATTCTCAAACGGATGGAGGAGCCGAGTGTCCGGCAGGACTGGAAAGATCTTGTCCCTGAGTATCCGCGGCCCAAAAAGATGGAGTCAACGGAGACGAAGGACCCATGGAAATCCGTGAAGGAATCTCAGGCTTTTAAGGAAATGGATCAAGAGGTAAGGCAGTTCCTGAGGAAGAAGGAAGAGACTCTGCTTCAATGGGACCCTCCAATGCCTCCTCTCAAGAGCCCCATCGAGCTGGGTCGGACGAAAGACAAAGGCACCGAACAGGTCATTGGAAGGCTTCTGACCCCCAAGGAGAAAGGACCAGGAGGAAAGCCCCTTGACGAGAATCTCCAACTCGGAATCACAGGGGCTTTGGCCTCGCGAAAAATCATTGAAAGACCCCAACCCCCTCAAGTCAAAGTGAAGGTGGAAGCAGAGATTGAGCTCACGATGTGGGTGCTACCGAATGGAACTGTGGACCGGGCCGTTCCGTCCATCCGAGGGGATGCGGAGCTTGAGCGGATTGCCATTCAGTACCTTAAACAGTGGCGCTTCGAACCCTTGCCAAAGGATCAGCCACAGGTGGAACAATCGGGAGCCGTTCCCATCAAGTTCAAACTTCAGTAGAGTGTGAGCCCTCTTTGGAACGGGAGAGATGAAAAAAAAAGGGATCCTACTTTTTGTCATTGGTTTTCTTTTGATTCTTGGACTGCTCACGTTCTTTGGAGAGAAGGGCATCTTCCATATGATGCATCTTCAAAAGGAACTAGCGAAGATTCAAGAAGACAGTCGCCAGATAGAGACGGAGAATCAGAAGTTGAAAGAAGAGGTGAGGCGGCTCAAGGTTGAGAAACGGGTGATCGAAGAAATTGCTCGCAAGGAACTGGGCATGGTCAAAGAAGGAGAGGTCATTTATCAGTTTGATCCATCTAAGAACGAGAAGGAGCGCACGAAATGAGGTATGAGGGAATGATTTTCCGTCCACCCAGCGAGGCGGACAGCCTGATCCTGCAGGTGACCGTAGGCTGCTCTTACAATCGATGCACATTTTGTGGAGCCTATCAGGGGAAGTCTTTTCGTGTGAAGGCGTTTGACGAGGTGATGGAAGACATTGATGAGGTCAGCGCGTACGGAGCCTCGATTCCAAGGGTGTTCTTGGCTGATGGAGATGCCCTGACCATCCCCCAGGAGCAACTGGTCAACATTCTGAGCACCCTCAAAACGAAGGTAAGAGGATTAGAAAGGGTGGGCATTTACGCGAATGCGAGAGATATTCTCAAGAAGAGTGTGGATGAACTCAAGGAACTGAAAGCGTTGAATCTTGGGATCATCTACCTCGGATTGGAGTCAGGGAATCCGGAGGTCCTCCGAAGGATCAAAAAGAATGCCACCGTCGATCAGATGATCCGAGCTGCAAAGAGAGTGAAAGAGTCAGGAATCCTTCTTTCCGTGACAGTGCTCTTAGGCATCGGCGGAGTCGAGTTGAGTCAGGCCCATGCAGAGGATACGGGGAAAGTCCTTTCTCAGATGGATCCAGATTTTGTGGGTGCCCTCTCTCTTATGGTGGTACCGGGAACTCCCATCGAGCAAGAGATCAAGACAGGGAGATGGGTTCTGCCGACTCCTTTTGCTCTCATTCAGGAGTTGGAAACCCTGATTCTCCATTCGGAATTCACTCAATGTTTCTTCGCATCGAACCATGCCTCGAATTACCTCCCCGTGAGAATCCGAATGCCCGAAGAGAAGAAGGAGGCACTCCAGAAGATCAGGGAGGTTCTCCGGAGAAAGGACCCTGAACTGCTTCGACCCGAATATTTGAGGGGGTTATAAACAAAGGCTAACTTTCACCACGGAGGCACAGAGGACACAGAGGGAAAAGTTCCTTTGTTTGGCGGGGAGATACCGCCAAACAAAAAACCTCAGCCTCTACGAGGCAAGAAGCCTTGGTTGTTTCTTGCTCAATGCCCCGCAGGGGCAATGGGTTTTTATCCAATCGTCGCCTCCCGATTGGATAAAAAAATTTCTCTTTTCTATGAGTATCCTCTGAATACTCTGTGCCTCGAACGAGTCCTTTTCATAGGACGAGTGGGTGGTGGCCGCTAGTTTTCAAAATGTGGACTATTTTATGCTCCACGCAATAGGTTAGCACAACACCGTGCAGGGAGTGACGAATGTCGAAGGATGTGGTGGATTGCGAGCTTCGGGTGCGATATGCCGAGACAGACCAGATGGGGATCGCGTACTATGCGAACTACCTGATCTGGTTTGAAGTGGGCCGTTCTGAGTTTTGTCGCCAAAGGGACTTCAGTTATGCTGCCCTGGAAAGTTTGGGGTACAAGCTCGTCGTAACCGAGGCTCAATGCCGATATCGAAACGCGGCTCGATACGATGAATTGATTACCGTCCGAACGAAACTGAAAGCATTGGACAAGAGAATCATCACCTTTGGTTATGAGATCGTGCGCAAGGACAAGGATGAACTCATCGCGGAAGGGGAGTCCCGTCATCTGTGCGTGGATGCAGAGGGAAAACCCAAGAGCCTCCCCAAGGAATTCCTGACCCGTCTCGCTGGCCACTAACCCTTTGATCTGCCCAGAATTCCTGCCGTATCTTAAGTTCATGCAGGCATGTTCCTGTATTTCCTTGAAAATTGAACAACAATCATGTATCGTTTCTCCAATGGAAGTCCAGAAAATCCTGGTTTTGCGGCTGAGTGCGGTCGGGGACGTGATCCGAACGTTGTCGGTGGTCAAGGCCTTGAAGGAAAGATGTCCATCTTCTCAAATCACCTGGGTGGTGGAGGAACCTTCAAAGGATTTTTTGGAAAGTCAGCCGGAGGTGGACGACGTCGTCCTTTTTCCGAGAAAGAGGTGGACCCAAGGGATTCGGTCGCCCCGAGAATGGTGGAGAACAGCGAAAGAGATCAGTCAGTTTGTAAAGGAGTTGAGGGGAGGGCAATTCGACGTGGTGCTCGATTTTCATGGGATCCTGAAGAGTGGCGTCCTCTCCCTTCTCTCAGGTTCACCGAGACGGATTGGATTCGATTGGAGGTCGAGTAAAGAGGGAAGTTCACTCTTCTCGAATGTAAAAGTGGAGATCCCCAAAGAAGGGATCACTCGGTATCAACGGGGCTTTTACCTTCTCAAGGGGCTGGGATTCGAGGTCCAATACTCCAACGGGTCTCTGTCCATTCCCCAGCGGGACCGGGAGTACGTCGATTCCTTTTTCAATCAGTTGTTGAATCCTCCCTCAAAACCTCTGATCGCCATTCATCCTGGAACGAGTACGAATTATCGATCAAAACGTTGGAGGCCTGATCGGTATGCTCAGTTGGCAGATCGTCTGACCCGGGAGATCCAGGGGACTGTCGTTTTCACTTGGGGCCCCGGGGAGTTGCCACTGGTGGAAGAGGTTCGAAAGGCCATGACGGCGCCATCGATTCTGGCACCTCCAACAGAATCGTTGACCCAATTGGGTGAAGTTTTCAAACGGTGTAACCTTTATATCGGTGGAGATACAGGACCCACGCTGATTGCTTCTATGATGGGCGTCCCGGTGGTCATCATCTATGGGCCCACAGATCCCTTTCTGTATGAACCTGTTGGGACACATACGAATGTCATGAAAGAGGTGGGCTGTAATCCCTGCAGAAAGAGATCCTGTAAGGAGATGACCTGTTTGGAGAAGATCACCGTAGAGGATGTCCTCGATGCTGCACGGAACCTGTTGGCGGGTGGTGCACCATACAAACATCGCTATATCTGAAAGAAAGCTTGAGTCAATGGAGTGCCTTCGATCTTTGTATCGTTCCATTCTTGAGGTACACCACTGGGCCGAAGGAAAGAGGGCAGGGGGGCGTGGTTAGAGCATCATGATTCGGGTATTGATCGTTGGAGCAGGAAGGAGTCGAAACGGGATTGGAGAATACATCGGTAAATATTTCCACAAAAACAAGACCCGAGTCGTCGCCGTCCTTGGGACGACCCAAGAAACGAGCCTCCGAGCAGCGTCTGCTCTTGAAAAATACGGGATCGCATCGACTCCTTACTCGAATTTCGATGAAATGGTGGATAGGGAGAGGCCGGACGTTTTGGTGATCGCCTCACCCGCGTCGACCCACTATGACTATCTCGCCAGAGGCTTGGAATCGGGACTGCATATCTTCTGTGAGAAACCTTTTATTTGGAGTGTGGCCGGACATCTAGAAAAAGCAGTGAGTCATGTGTTGAACAGGGCTCGCGAAAAACAGCTCACCCTGGCCATGAATTCCCAGTTGCCTTTTACCCTGAACGATTATGAGAAACTGTGCGGGAAGGTGGAACGGAGAGAGTCCAATCGCTTCTATGCGGCGATGTCACCCTTTGCTTCTGGCGCTGAGATGATTCCTGACGCAATGCCTCACGTGTTGAGCCTGCTCTATGCTGTCTTTGGAGAGGGAAAGGTGAGAAACGTTCGGTTCGAGTCCACGACTCCGAGGGACATGGAAATCGAGTTCCAATACGTGGGCTCATCCGGAGTCTGTGACACCCGGGCTGAGCTGGCGAGTCAAGAGAAACAGCCAAGACATCTTCGCTTTGGCTGGAACGGAAAGATTGTGAGCCGCAGCCTCGATCTTGCGAACTACGACATGTATTTCAATCGCGAAGGACAAAGACTAAAGATCCAAGACCCCCTGGAGGCATCCGTTATCAATTTCATCGAGGCCGTTGAAAGAAAAGTGGATCCCCTGATTGGAAGCCGCCACATCTTGAACAACACGGTTCTGTTGAAAGAGATTTTTGACCAGTACGGAAAGGCCTGAGACAAGTATGGAGAATCCCACCGCGAGGGAACATGATTTTGGCTCAAAACTGAGGCAAGACTCCGTGGTGAAGAGGCTTCAGGACTACGTGTGCTGGCAGAGGAACGTGAGAACCCACCCTGATGAAACACCCCCAGACTTCGGCCCTGTCTCCATCAACCTGGATCTGACGCAGGCCTGTAATTTTTCGTGCCCCTTCTGTGTGGATTCCTCGATCATTAACAGTGGCAAATCATTCGACCTGGAGACGATCAAGGAGACCCTCGCGATTTTACATGCCAAAGGGCTTCTATCGGTGATTCTCCTGGGAGGTGGAGAGCCAACGCTTCATAAGGATTTTGTGGCGGTGGTTCAAGAAATAAAAAAGAGACAGCTCCAGGTTGGGATCGTGACCAACGGGACAAAACTCGACCGGGTTGCAGAGGTCGTGGGACTGTTAAAAGAGAAGGATTGGATTCGGATTTCTCTCGACGCGGCCCGAGAAGGGACCTTTAAGGCGCTGCATCGACCGAAGACGAAGGTGACCCTGAAGCGGATCTTAGGACAGGTACAAAAGATCAAACAGATGAATTCCCAGGTCTCGCTCGGATATTCCTTTGTCATCGTCTGGAACGGTGTCAAGTTCCAGGGGAAAGAACTTCCGTCCAATCTTGATGAGATGCCTGAGGCGGTAACGCTGGCCAGAGAACACTCCTTCGATTATGTTTCGTTCAAGCCGTGTCTGGTTCGCCTCGAAAGCTCCCAGAGAGAATCTCTTCTGGATCACGTCGATGAGAATCAGGAGAGGACGATTGTCGAAGCCATCAGAGTTTGTTTGGAGGAAGCCAAGAAGGCGGCGGCGCATCAGATCAAGATTCTCGAAAGCATTAATCTCAAGGCCATGCTGAATTACGAGACAGAAACCATTAAGAAGCAGCCTCGACGATGCCACATGCAATTCTTCAGAACGGTGGTCACGCCAGTCGGTATCTTTCATTGTCCTGCCTTCCGGGGCGTGGAGAAGGGCAAGCTTGGCGAAGAGGACGGATACGCCGGTGATTCAAAATTCGGTGAGAGTTTGGCGAGAACGGGAGCATCGATACAAACCTTCGATGCCGAAGAGGAATGTCACGAGGTCGGCTGTTTCTACCACCCAACGAATTGGTGGCTCGAAGAGCTGATTCGGTCCGGCACGGACACCCGTGAGATTACCCACGTGGAGGATGACAATTTTTTCTTGTGATCGAAGGGTGGACCTTAGGAAGATATGCGTACTCCACCTGAATCAGA
>Ga0315281_10015471_pt1 | contig 10231 bp, 10 predicted proteins | sample YL17G07_0_MG_FD_204540 | JGI IMG/M metagenome (GOLD analysis project Ga0315281, IMG submission 204540) | Sediment microbial communities from Yellowstone Lake, YNP, Wyoming, USA - YL17G07_0 | ecosystem: Environmental > Aquatic > Freshwater > Lake > Sediment | place: USA: Wyoming | collected...
GGTCCCTAAAAACAAAAAGCCCCGGCCATCAGGTCGGGGCTTTTTGCGTTTAGGGGAACGGATTCCAGCAACACGCCCCATGCCTAGGGCGGAATCGGGGCTTGCGTGGCGGGGGGTTAGTGCAAACGCCGGCGTTGCGCCGGTGTCAGTCCGCGCGGGGCGGTAGTCGAGCCGGACTGTGCGCCGCCCGTTTTCTCGGCCCAATTGCGCTCGAACAACTGGTTCACCAGCGCCGCGACCTCGCCGATCTCCGCTTCGGTAAAGTGGCGGGCCAGCATGCCGGACACATCTTCTATCATGCGGTTCTTCTGGCGCTCGTGAATGGACTCTGGCGTGGGGCCGACGAACACCATGCCGAATTCGTCCTGACCGTCGTCGTGGTAATAACTGACCTCGATATCCGCGGCCGACTCGGTATACGGGCAAAGCGCTTGCAGCGCCTCCTCGATCAATTCGCGGAAGCCGCGGCCAACATCGCCAGTCCAGCAAATTTCCAGGATCCCGCCTTTCGCGTCGAACACCATGCCGGGTTCGTCTTCGTAGACGCTCCTCGCATCGGCGAGATTATCCTCGTCCATATAGCGCAGCCAGGGACGCAGTGCGGTTTCCACCTGGGACAGGGTTGTCTCGGCCCGCAACGGGATTGTGCCGTGTACGTGTACTTCGATGCGCATATTGGACTCCAAGTTGATAATTATACGCCGCGGCAGCGGACGTCCGCCTCAATTTCCGCCGGACCCGGGCGGCACCATGCCCGCTCGGGCGGGAGGCAGAACCGGGGGCGCTTGCACACGGGGCGGCCTCAGCCGAGCCGGCTGCGCGCGATGATCTCTTCGCAGCGCGCATTCCTGGGCAGGGTGCCGAAGGCATGCCCCCAGTCGCCGCCCACGCGCGAGCTCGCGAATGCGTCGGCGGCGGCGGGCGCGGCGTGCTGCGCCATGAGATTCGCCTGAAGCGCCAGCGCCGCCATTTCGACGATACGCCGCGCGTGCCGCTCGATGCCGTCCGTCTCGGCCAATTGCGTCTCGATGGCGTCGACGAAGCGCGCCATGCGCCGGTCGCCGCTCACGCCCTCGCGCAGTTCGCGCAGCAGCACCGCGACGCTGTCCGGCTGCTTTTGCATCGAACGCAGCACGTCCAGGCAGGCGACGTTACCGCTGCCTTCCCAGATGCTGTTCACCGGCGCCTCGCGGTAGAAACGCGCCAGCGGCGCTTCCTCGACGTAGCCGTTGCCGCCCAGGCATTCCATCGCCTCGAACATGAAAGCGGGATTGCGCTTGGCGAGCCAGTACTTGGCCACTGGAGTGAGGATACGCGCGAGTAGCCGTTCCTGCGGGTCGTGCGCCGAGCGGTCCAGGGCGCGCGCCAGACGCAAGGCGAGCAGGGTCGCCGCCTCGGTTTCCAGGGCAAGATCGGCGAGCACGTTCTGCATCAGCGGCTGCTCCACCAGCCGTCTGCCGAACGCGCTGCGATGCTCGCAATGGTGCAGTGCCTGATTGAGCGCGCCGCGCATCATGCCGGCAGAGGCGACGACGATATCAAACCGCGTCAGATGCGCCATCTCGATCAAGGTGGCGATGCCGCGTCCCTCCGCGCCTATCCTGCGTGCCCAGGCGCCGTGGTACTCGATTTCGCTCGATGCGTTGGAGCGGTTGCCGCACTTATCCTTCAGGCGCTGGATGTGAATGCCGTTGCGCGTGCCGTCGGCGAGCGAGCGCGGCGCGAAAAAGCAGGTCACGCCGGCGCCGGTGCGCGCAAGCGTGAGGAAACCGTCGCTCATCGGCGCCGAGCAAAACCACTTGTGGCCCTCCAGTGCGTAAGCGCCATCGCCCAGTTCCGTGGCGCTGGTCCGGTTGGAGCGCAGATCCGAGCCGCCCTGTTTTTCGGTCATCGCCATGCCGACGGTCGCGGCTGTTTTTTGCGACAGATGCAACGCGCGCGGGTCGTAGGCGTCGGCGAGCAGCTTCGGCTCCCACACGGCGGCGAGCTGCGCATCGTTGCGCATCACCTGCACCGCGGCAAAGCTCATGGTCACCGGGCAGGAGGTGCCATTCTCGGCCTGGTTCCACAGATAGTTGAGTGCCGCGCGCGCGACAAACGCGCCGTCCCGCTTCGCTTTCCACGCGATCGAATGCAGGCCGGCGCCAAAGGCGAGCGCCATCAACTCGTGGTAGGCCGGGTGATAGTCGACGGCGTCGATGCGCTCGCCGAAGCGATCATGGGTACGCAGTAGTGGCAGGTGGCGGTTGGCCTGGTCGGCGAGCAACTGCATGCGCTCGCTGCCCACCAGCTCGCCCAGCTTGTGCGCCCGTTCCCCGATCCAGGCACCGCCTTCGCGCGCCACTGCCGCGCGCAAGATAGCGTCTTGCTCCCAGGCGTTGTAGCCGACGAGCGGCGGCGGCTGGTTGCTTGCTTGCCCCACTGGTTCAATGGCACGATCGTTCATGGTGGGTCTCCGAAATTTTTCAAATGTCGTCGAATGCGCCGTGCCGGCCTTTGCCTGAGGCAAAGCGGCCGGCGCCCCGGATCGCTTCGGCCAAGGTGTCCGCGCCATTGGCCCATTCCTGTTCCATCGCAGCCGGCACCGACAGGCCGTGCTGCCGGTAGGCCGAGCGCCGGTCGGCGCGCACCGCGCCTTGCGGAAAACGTGCGATCTCGAGCGCCAGCGCTTCGGCTGCTTGGCGCGCCTGGCCGCGCGGGACCACGCGCTCGCACAAGCCGATGCGATACGCTTCTTCGGCATCGACCTTGCGCCCGGTGAGAATGATGTCCATGGCGCGGCCCATGCCGACGATGCGCGGCAGGCGCACTGTGCCGCCATCGATCAGCGGCACGCCCCAGCGGCGACAGTAGACGCCGAAGTAGGCGTCTTCCTCCATGATGCGCAAGTCGCACCACAGGGCGAGTTCCATGCCGCCGGCCACGGCGGCGCCGGCGACCGCGCCGATCACGGGTTTGTCCAACTCCAGGCGCGAAGGCCCCATGGGTCCGCGCGGCACCGGCGCGGTGCCCTGCGGGAAATCCAGATTGAGTTCGCCGCGCGCGTCCTTGCCCGCAAGGGAGGCGCCGTACTTCAGGTCCCAGCCCGCGCAGAACGTGCCGTGCGAGCCGAAGAACACCGCGACCTTCGCTTGCGGGTCGCGGTTGTAGGCTTCGAACTCGGCGACCAGCGCGTCGGCAGTCGCGGGGTCGACCGCGTTGCGCACGTTGGGCCGTTCCATGATGATAGTACTGACCGGACCGTTTCTCTCTGTGTGGACGGACATGATCTTCCTTTCTCCTGACTTAAAGTCTACAGCCAAGTAGAGGGAAAAGCAGCCACCCCGGCGCAAAAATGGTCTAAAATCGCGCCCTGTTTACAACACGCCCCGTGGGATCAATGACCACCAGAAAGAGCAAGCCGCGCCGCCGTTTCGTCGTGCGCAATTCCGGCATACATGGCAAAGGCGTCTTTGCCGCCACTCACATTCCGGCCGGCACCCGTCTGATCGAGTACAAGGGTGAGCGCCTGACCGAGGCGCAGGTGGACAAGCGCTATGCGAAAGACGACAACCCGCATACGTTTTTGTTTGCGCTCGACGACGGCATGGTCATCGATGCCACCACCGGGGGCAACAGCTCACGCTGGATCAACCACAGCTGCGCGCCAAACTGCGAGGCGGTCGATGATGAGGATCGCATTTACATCGAAACTCTGCGTGCGATTCGCCCGGGCGAGGAAATCTCATACAACTACCGCATCGAACTCGAGGAAAGGCACACACCCGAACTGAAACGGCTATACCAATGCCGCTGCGGCGCCCGCCGCTGCAAGGGCACTATCCTTGAAACCAAGAAGAAAAAGAAAAAATAGGATCGCGGCCGGGGCCGCTCGCGTGACACGCTCGCGCCGCTCAATCGGAGACTCGCGCTTGCGTTGCGCGCAGACGCTATCACCCGTCTGCGCAGAAGTTGTATGCTGTAGGCCTCGATTGCGGGAGGCAGCATGCAGCAACTGAACCAGCTCAGCGCCAGCGAAGCAGCCCGGCGCCTCGCCAGGCGCGAGATCACGGCCGAACAGATGGCGCGCGCCTGTCTGGCGCGTATCGAAGAGCGCGAAGCCGCAGTGGGGGCCTGGATCCATCTCGATCCGGATGCCGTGCTCGCTCAGGCGCGGCAGCTCGATACCGGTCCGGTGCGCGGCCCCCTGCACGGCTTGCCGCTCGGCGTGAAGGATCTGATAGACACGGCAGACATGCCCACCGCATACGGTTCGCCGGTGTATGCCGGTCATCGACCCCGCGCCGACGCAGCCTGTGTTGCGCTTGCGCGCGCCGCGGGCGCGCTGGTGCTGGGCAAGACCGTCACCACCGAATTCGCCTGGTTCCATCCGGGCAAGACCGCCAATCCGCATAATCTTTCGCATACCCCCGGCGGCTCTTCCAGCGGCTCGGCCGCCGCCGTAGCCGATTGCATGGTGCCGCTCGCTTATGGCACGCAGACCGCGGGCTCCGTCATCCGCCCGGCGAGCTATTGCGGCATCGTCGGCTACAAGCCGAGCCATGGCACACTGCCGCGTGCCGGCATCAAGCCGCTTTCCGACAGCCTCGATACCCTGGGCACGCTCACGCGCACGGTGGCCGACGCCGCCTTGTTCGTTTCCTCGGTGAGCGGTCGCGACCTGCTGCCCAGGCCGCTGGCGCAGCCGCCGCGCATCGGCTTGTGCCGCACGCACGAGTGGAACGCGGCGCAGCCGGAAACCGTGGCCGCGATGGAGGCATCGGGCTCTGCGCTTGCGCGCGCCGGCGCGAAGGTGACCGAAATCATCCTGCCGCGGGACTTCGCCCAAGTCACCCAGGCCCAGATCGACATCATGAATTACGAAATCTACGCAGCGCTCGCCTGCGAGCGCTTGCAGCATCACGACGGACTCAGCGACAAACTGAAACAGTTGCTCGAGAATGCGCAGCAATGCGATGCGCCGCGCTATGACGCGGCGCAGGCGCTGGTCTGGTCCTGCCGCGGCGGCTTGGAAGCCGTGTTCGCCGACGTGGATGTGTTGCTTGCGCCCAGCGCGCCGGGCGAGGCGCCCGCGGGCCTCGCGGCCACCGGCGACCCGATTTTCTGCCGCATGTGGACCGTGCTGCATGTGCCGGCGATCAACCTGCCTTGCAGTCTCGGCCCGCGAGGCCTTCCGGTCGGGGTGCAGATCATCGGCCGCAGGGGCGACGATGCGCGTGCCTTGACCGTCGCCGATTGGGTGCATCAACGTATCTCCAAAGTCTGAATTGGTTGACTGCGGCGGAAGCGGCGAAAACCAGCGCTGCGCAGCTATGACGCCTAGCGCCGCTGCTTGAGAATTTCCTCCAGCGTCGCCTGCGCCGCCGGCAGGCCGGGCCCTCCCAGGCTCACCGCCTTGCGCGCGGCTTCCAGCGCAGCGTCCAGCCTTCCCTGGTCGGCGAGTGTCTGTGCCAGGTTGTTGAACGCCGCGGCTGCGAGCGGATGCGCGGTCGTGGCGGTGCGGAACGCCGTTTCAGCCTGTGCCGTACGGCCCAGCGCGTAGGCGGTATTGCCCAGACCCATCAAACCGACGAGATCGGCCGGCCAGCGTTCCAGCAAGGCCTCGTAGGCACGGAGCGCTTCGGCGATGCGGCCGGTTTGCTCCAAGGCTGCGGCGGCGGTCGCATAGCTTGCTTCGCGCGCGCTCGCCGGCAGGCGTCCGGGAGTCAGGGCAACCATGGCCCAGCGCCGGCCGTCGATCCACAGGAACTCGAATAGTCCAATTGCCATGGCGCGGCGCGCCTTGGTTCCCGAATGCAGCAGGATTTGATTCTTCTCCAAGTCGTAGCCGATGACCACGGCGTAGTGCCAGTAAGGGTGGAAAGCCCACAATCCGAGGTTCTGCAGCACGATCACCGCGTTGCCGGCGGCCACTTCGGCGAGCACGTCCTTCAGGTCGGGCGCAAGTTCGTAGGCCAGGAGGCCGTGGCGCCGCGCGCCGGCAAGCATCTCCACCTGCAGGCTGCCCTTGCGTGCCGGAAGATAAACCTCTTCGATGAGGGCGTCGGGACTCATGGCAATGCCGGCCGCATTCAGGGCCATCGCGAGCGCCGCCGGCCCGCACTGGTATTCTTCCTGCTCGAAGAACGGCACCGAATCCAGTTCCACCCGCGGCGGCAGGCCCGCGCGGCCCCCGGCGCGCAGGGCCTCGGTTTGCGGCAGGCTGACGCACCCGGCCAAAAGACACAGCACAAAAACAAAGCCCGCAATCACGCGGGCTTTGGCCAAAGACTGAGAGAACGTCGCGGTCACTTGACCCAGTAGTACCAGATCAGGCCGATCAGCAGCAGGCCTGCGGCGATCGCCCAGCCGCTGGAGCCGCCGGCAGGCAAGCTGTCGATCTGTCCGGCGAGGTTTGCCACTTCCGTGTCGGTCATGGCGCTGACGCGGGCCTGCGCCGCGGTGGGGCTGATGCCGAAGCTTTGCAGCTGATTGCGCACTTCGCTGCGACCGACGAAATCGCGCAGCTTGTCGCGCGAGCCCTGAGCCTGTACTGCGGCGACCAGTTCATCGGTGCCGACCATGCCGGCGTACGTGCTAAATGGGAAGGCGCCCATGCAGACAATCAACATGCGGCAGATATAGCGGACGAAAATGTTTTTCATCGAAATCCCCTTTATGTCGGATTGAAGAAGTTTGCGGCGGCCGTAATCCTGAGGCAATGTTTGCCCGCGCAAGACACAATTTAGACCTTGCCCGCCATGCGCGTCAAGCTCGTCCAAGGATCAGGCCTTTTTACCGGCTTTCCTGGCATCGGATTTGACGATCGGTTCAGGTGTCGCCAAGAAAAGATACGCTATGATATTCAGCTTCCTGGCGTCCCGCCAGACCAACAAGGTGAGTGACATGACGCAGCCACAAAACGGAATGGAAATCGCCACGCTGGGCGGCGGCTGCTTCTGGTGCCTGGAAGCCGTATTCGACGAGCTGAAGGGGGTGGAGTCGGTGGAATCGGGTTACATGGGCGGGCATTTGAAGGACCCCACTTATGCGGACGTGTGCGGTGGCAACAGCGGACACGCCGAAGTGGTGCAGATCAGTTTCGATCCGGCCGTGCTCAGTTTTCGCGAGATACTGGAAGTGTTCTTCGTCATCCACGACCCGACCACGCGCGACCGCCAGGGCAACGATGCCGGGCCGCAGTACCGCTCGGCAATTTTCTATCATTCGCCGGAGCAGAAGGCGACAGCCGAGCAGGTGATAGCCAAGGCCGATGCCGCCGGCCTATGGGACAGCCCCATTGTCACCGAGGTCACTGCCGCCGGCAGGTTCTACATCGCCGAGGTCGAACACCAGGAGTATTACCAGCGCAATCCCCAGCAGTCTTACTGCAGGATGGTGGTGCGGCCCAAGGTGGCCAAGTTCCGCAGGTATTTCGTCGACAAGCTGAAGAAATAGCCGTCGCCGTCATCGCCGGCCAGGTCTGGCTTGAATCAGGCCGCGCCCCGGCCTGCTTTACGCCTTCCGCACGATTACGGTCGCGAACTCCTTGCGTGCGCCCTCAGGGGCGGGGAAGGAATCGCGCCGGGCCACGAGCAGGGTTCAGTCGCGGAATTTCGGCGCGCGCTTCTCCCTGCCCGCGGCGAGCGCTTCGTCGAGGTCGGTGGACAGGAGCATCGCGGCGTTCCAGGTGGCGACGTAGTTCAGGCCGTCCGCGACCGTGTGGTCGCGCGCATAAGTGATCATTTCCTTGCATCCGCGCAAGGCCAGCGGCGGTTTCGCCGCCAGCGTCGCGGCGAGTTCGCGCATCGCCGCCATCAGCGTTTCCCGGTCCGCATAGCAATGATTGACCAGGCGCAGTTCCTTCGCCTCGGCACCGCCTACCTTGCGCCCGGTGTAGGCGAGTTCGCGCGCCGGTCCCTCGCCTACGAGGCGCGGCAGCCGCTGCAGCGTGCCCACATCGGCGGTAAGGCCGACATCGATCTCCTTGACCGAGAAAAAAGCGTCGGCCGAGCAATAGCGCAAATCGCAGGCACAGATGAGATCGATGCCGCCGCCGACGCAGGCGCCGTGGATCGCCGCGATCACCGGCTTGCGGCAGCGCTCGATGGAGCTGAGCGTGTCCTGCAGGTCGAGAATCACGCGCCGCAGCTTCTCGCGCGCGCGGCCGTCGCAGTCGTCGCGGATCTGCGCCTGTATCCCGGCAAGCATGCCGAGGTCTATGCCGGAAGTGAAATGTTTGCCGGCGCCGGAAATCACCCCGACGCGCGCTGCGGCAGTCTCGTCGAGCCAGCGCATTGCATCGCGCAGTTCGGTCCACATGCGCAGTTCCATCGCATTGGCGCGCTCGGGCCGGTTGAGTTCGATGGTCGCAACCTGGTCGGCGAGTGCGACCTTGAGCGTCTGGAATTCCATGCGCGGCTTTCCGATGTAGGAGGATCCGGATATTGGCTAGAGCACGAGGGGATCCAGCGAGAAGGGAAGGGGCCCGGCCTTTTCTTGGCCCCTCGTGCTCGCCCGGGTCAGGCGGCTTCCTTGACCGATGGCAGTCCCGCGAGCGCCATCGCCAGCTCGGCCTCGTCGTACTCGAGGTCCTGCAGCTTGCCGCCGAAGTAGTCGATATAGGCCTGCATGTCGAAATGGCCGTGGCCGCACAGGTTGAACAGGATGGTGCGCGATTTGCCTTCGGCCTTGCATTTCAGCGCCTCGTCGATCGCGCCCTTCACCGCGTGGTTCGCCTCCGGCGCCGGCAGGATGCCCTCGGCGCGAGCAAACAGTACGCCCGCGTCGAAACAGGTGGTCTGGTGATAGGCGACCGCCTCGATCAGGCCGAGCTGTTTGATATGGCTCACCAGCGGCGCCATGCCGTGGTATCTCAAGCCGCCGGCGTGGAATCCGGGCGGAGTGAAGGTCGAGCCCAGAGTGTGCATTTTGGTCAGCGGTGTCAGATGCGCGGTATCGCCGAAATCGTAGGCGTACTGGCCGCGCGTGAGGCTGGGGCAGGCCGCCGGTTCGACCGCGACGATGCGCAGCTTCTTGCCGCCGCGCAATTGCGCGCCGAGGAAGGGGAACACGATGCCGGCGAAGTTCGAGCCGCCGCCGGTGCAGCCGACGATCACATCGGGATAGTCGCCCGCCATTTCCATCTGCGCCATCGCTTCCTGACCCACTACCGTCTGGTGCAGCAGCACATGGTTCAGCACCGAGCCGAGCGCGTACTTGGTGTCGTCGCGCTGCGCCGCGATTTCGACCGCCTCGGAAATGGCGATGCCCAGGCTGCCCGGATGGTCGGCGCGCTGCGCGAGGATGGCACGGCCCGCCTGGGTCTCTTTCGACGGGGAAGGCGTGCAACTCGCGCCGTAGGTCTCCATGAGCGCGCGGCGGTAGGGTTTCTGGTCGTAGGAGACGCGCACCATGAACACCTTGACCTCCAGCCCGAACAGCGCGCCGGCAAAGGCGAGCGCGGAGCCCCACTGGCCGGCGCCGGTCTCGGTGACCAGCCGCTTCACCCCGGCCTGTTTGTTGTAGAAGGCCTGCGCCACCGCGGTATTGGGCTTGTGGCTGCCGGCCGGGCTCACGCCTTCGTATTTGTAATAGATCTTTGCCGGCGTCTGCAGCACCTTCTCCAGGCGCCGCGCGCGGAACAGCGGCGACGGGCGCCACTGACGATACACGTCGCGCACGGGTTCTGGAATCGGGACTTCGCGCTCGGTGGACACCTCCTGCATGATCAGGTCCATCGGAAACAGCGGCGCCAGATCGCCGGGTCCCACCGGCTGCAGCGTGCCCGGATGCAACACCGGCGGCGGCGCCACCGGCAGGTCGGCGGCGAGGTTGTACCAGTACTTCGGAATGCGCGATTCGTCGAGCAGGTATTTAACGGTATCAGTCATGACTCCTCCCGGTTTGAAACTGCGTAAGGATACTACGGCGCAAGACGCTCGATTTTCCAGCCGCCGGTTTGCTTTGTATAGAGCAGCCGGTCATGCAGGCGATTCTTTCGCCCCTGCCAGAACTCGATCGCCTCGGGCAACACACGGTAGCCGCCCCAGTGCAGCGGCCGCGGCGGATGCTTGCCATAGCGTAGCACGATTACGGCCACCTTCGTCGCCAGCGTCAGGCGGTCCGGCAGCACCATGCTCTGCGGCGAGGCCCAGGCGCCGAGGCGGCTGCCCAGGGGGCGGCTCTCGAAATAGGCGTCCGATTCCTCGGCCGACACCTTTTCGATTGCGCCTTCGATACGCACCTGGCG
>Ga0315281_10015472_pt1 | contig 10231 bp, 6 predicted proteins | sample YL17G07_0_MG_FD_204540 | JGI IMG/M metagenome (GOLD analysis project Ga0315281, IMG submission 204540) | Sediment microbial communities from Yellowstone Lake, YNP, Wyoming, USA - YL17G07_0 | ecosystem: Environmental > Aquatic > Freshwater > Lake > Sediment | place: USA: Wyoming | collected...
CTCGTACGGTTCATCGAGCGCAAGACCGGTATCACCGAGCATCTCGTAGGCCGCATCGAGATGGGCGAGGACACCAGCACGATCGAGATCCACAAGTCGGTGGCTTTCAGGGCCATGAAGGGACTGGAACAGTACACATTGCAGAACAAGCGCGTGGTGCTGGACCTGGTCAGACGCTCGTCTGGGCGTTGAGCGCCCTGTTGATCTCGTCCGCCCTGATGTGTCCGACGACTTTCACCTTGCAGGTCTTGATCCCATCGACGCCAAGCACGCCGTCGCGGATCGCCTTCGCGAGCTCCACCCCGACTGGACAGAAAGGGCTTGTTGGCATGAACGTGAGGGACACGGAATCCTCCCCCACTACGATCTCCGATATGAGACCCATCTCGTAGACGCTGACACCCGTGTGGGGGTCGAGCACGCTCTGCAGGACCTCGACCACGAGTTCGTTCTTTTGCATATCCAGCTACAAATCACAATATCAGTATTATAAGCTGTCGTGGGTGACGGAGAACCACGATTCATCTGTATACCAGGACAGAGAGGCCGCCGGCGTTGAAGTGCTCCAGCTCTCCCCGCTCCGAGGTCAACTTCTTCTCAATCTCGAAGTACTCAGGACCCAGCGCGATCTTCCTGCCGTCGTCCATTTGGATCGTCAAGCCTTTGTCAGATATGTTGGCATCAGTCCCTGACATCGCAGCAAGCTTCCCCGATATCTCCTTCGAATCCTTCTTGAAGGCTGGTCCGAGCCTGGAATGAACGGGCTTGACTCTCGCAATGGATTCTTTCAACGAGACCTTGTCAAGCACTTCCAACTCTCTTGACTTCACTGTTGCCTTGATATCGTCGGCAGACCGGGCCATCAGGGCACGTGCATGTTCTCCCACGATCTCCACTCTCGCCACCTCTGCGTTGAGTGAGAGTCCTTTGGACGATTTCCACGAGCGTATCCCCGCAACGACATCTTTGACAGCCTCGCCCATCAGCTCGGCCTGCTCATCCTTCTTCGGCGCTTCAGGCCAGGCTGACACGTGCACGCTGATTGGTCCCTCGTGCGCCTTGAAATTGGTCTGGTAGGCGTCCTCCGCCATATGAGGCAGGAATACCGATGTCATCTTCAGGAGCCCGAGGCCGACCTCGTAGAGAGCGTATCGGGCGCCGCCATCATCCTGCGAGTATGCCCGGTGCTTCGCGAGCTCCATGTAGTGGTCCGCGAACTCGTGCCACAGGAAGTCCTCGATCGACGACATGACCTGGTCGAACCGATACTTCTCGGCTTGCTTCTCCGTCTGTAGAACGAGCTCCCCGAACTTGCTCAGGATCCAGGCATCCACCGGGTGCATGATCTCCGGCCTCTCAGGTCTCGACTTGCACGCGGACCCGATCATCTTCATGACGTTCCAGGTCTTTGTCGCGAGCCTCCCGCCCCTGACGAGCTCCTGCTCCTTGAATGCGTGGTCGATCCCCAGGGCGCATGCCGCGGCATAGTACCTCATCGCGTCTGCCCCGTACTTCTGGATGAGTGGCATCGGGTCTATCACATTCCCCGCGGAGGCATGCATCGGGGTGCCATCCGGTGCCATGACGAACCCATGGATCATCGTCTCCTTCCAGGGTTTCTCCCCAATCAGGAGCATCTCCCTAAGAATGGTGTAGTAGGCCCATGTCCTGATGATCTCGAGCCCCTGGGGTCGGAGCGACATCGGATAGAGCTTCTTGAAGAGCCGGTCATCCCGCTCCCAGAATGTGTTCCAAAGGGGCGATATGCTGGAATCCATCCATGTGTCGAAGACGTCGGTCGAACCGACATACTTCCCGCCACACTCGCATCTGTCGACCTTCGGTCGTGTGGCTGTCGGGTCAACATAGCAGTCCTTCTCCTCCGCTAGCTGCACCTTGCCACACTCGCTGCACTCCCAGAGAGGGATGGCCGTCGCGAAGAACCGCTGCCTTGAGACTACCCAGTCCCAGGCTAGCGAGTTGACCCAGTTCTGTATCCTGATCTTCATGAATTCGGGGTTCCACGTGATCTGGTCTATCATCTCGAGGACCTGGCCCTTGAACTGGACGCTCCTGATGAACCATTGGGGGACCTTCAGGAACTCTATCGGCGTATGGCACCTCCAGCAAGCGCCGACGTTCTGGTCGATGTCCTCCTGTTTGACCAGCTGCCCTTGCGTCTTCAAGTCCCCGATGATCGCCTTTCGTGCATCCGCGATGGGCATCCCAGCGTACTTGCCGACGATGGATGTCATCAGCCCGGCTTCGTCGATCCCCTTCTCGATGGGCAGGTTGTACTTCATGATCCATTCGAGGTCGTCCTTGTCCCCGATAGAGCATATCATCACCGTCCCCGTTCCGAAGGTCGGTTCGACCTTGGGGTCGGCTATCACCTTGACCTTCTTGTCGTAGACCGGGACGAGAAGCTCCTTTCCCACCAGGTGCTTCTTCGACGCGTCATCTGGATGGACGGCCACGAGGAGACATGTGGACAGGAGCTCCGGTCGCGTGGTCGCGATCAGCACTTCCCTGCCCGTGTCCGCTTCATGGAACTTGATGTAGTTCAGTTTGGTCTTGCGAGGCTCATATTCCACCTCGGCATCCGCGAGGGCCGTCCCGCACCTCGTACACCAGTTGATCGGGAAATGGCCCTTGTAGACCAGACCCTTCTTGAACATCCTTATGAAGGAGACCTGGGTGAGCCGCCGGTAATATATCGCATCCGTCTGATAATATATGCTCGAGTCCATCGACTCCCCCAGCATCTCGAACTGCCTGGTCATCTCGCCTATGTGCTTCTCCGCGAACTCGCTGCACATCTTGATGAACTCTTGTCGTGGGACGTCCGAAGCCTTGATCCCCTTTACCTTCTCGACCCTGACTTCGACGGGGGTCCCGTTGACGTCGAAGCACAGGGGGAAGAACACATTGTACCCCTTGAGCCTCCTGTATCTCGCGGCGAAGTCGATCACCGTGTAGCCATAGGCGTGACCGAGATGGAGGGTCCCGGAAGCGTATCTAGGAGGGGTGTCGATGCTGAAGACTTCCTTCTCCGAGTTCGGGTCGAATCGGTAGATCTGCCACTCCTTCCACTTGGCCTGCCACTTGGGCTCGCACTCCCGCCAATCGTATTGGGCCATGACTTCACTGACAGACAGATTAGTCTAGATAAACCTTGTTCAGTCGGCCTATAGCCAGATTGCCGAGCTTGGAGGTCAACTCCTCGGTCTTTTCCGCCTGAAGACGTTGGCGATGATCAGGTCCTCCGCCTCGGGAGTCATGGGCCCCGCCCACTGATCAAGGGCGAACAACCCGTCGGCCAGACATCTGACCAGGACGGTCATTTGGTGCGGGCAGAAGTACCCCTTCTCGCGGAAATCGACGCACTCGCAGGATGCGGCGATGTCCTCCGTGGTCTGGTTCACGAAGCGGATGTGGTATACCTCGTAGCCGTCCGAGCGCCTCATCGTGAATATGGCGTTGACGAGCGTGTAGTCGCTCTCGGGATCGATGTCCACGATCTTGCTGCTCGCAGCCCACTTGATGGCCTTCGCCATGTTCTCAGCGAAGTAGATGTCTTCCTGGGCTGAGCAGAAGTCCTCCAGGGCCTCCTTCTCGATGTTCTCCTGGACGAACAGGATCAGGTCATCCTTCAGGAGGTTGGAACCTCCAGGCAATCCCTGGGCATCGCAGAGGTTCCTCAGGCTCTGCACGGTCAGTCTGGACAATCTGAAATCCAGTGGAATATCACTCGACATACTACCCATCCCTTGTCGATGGATAATCGAGTACCTGTGAGTTAAAACTATTCCGACATCAAGGTACCCTCAACTGAGATGAAAGAAACAGGAAAAGAGTTGATGGAAGGGGTTTGATGTGGCCCGGAAGCTGACTCACTCCTCGTCCTCTTGGTCTCGCTTCCGCCTTTCTCTTCGGCCCAGGGTGACCACTACGACCGCCATTATGCCCATCGCCGGTATCAGCAGCGTCGGGAACTCCGGAATCACGCCGCCTGATGTGTTCAGGATGAATGACCCGGAGACATCGAGCGAGTTGTTCAGATCGTTGTAGCCCACGGTATGGGCACCGGTCGTTCCAAAGACCACCGTCACGGTCAAGACGCCATTGCCCGCACTGCCGTACTTGGCCTGGTAGACCCCATTGGTAACACCACCGATGGTGACACCTGCAGACACTGTGATGTTCACAGTTCCGTTCCAGCCCACCACGGTGACGCTCGTGAAGTTCTTGGCGGTGACGGTCATGTGGTAGGTCACTCCCGTGCTATAGGTGGGACCCGGCTCGACCATGGCGAAAGTGTAGTCGCTCACCCTACTAACGTCGAAGATGAAGTTCGGCGACGCTGTCAAGTTCAGGCTCGTCCAAGAGCCTACGACGGCGAGATTATTCTTGTTCTGCTGGAAGTTCTTCGGTCCTGTTATCGTCAGCGTCTTCGTGGCTCCGTTGTAGTACTGCTTCAGTCCAGACCCCCCGGGGAATCCGTTGCCCATGGTCAGCTCGCCCCACACGAAGTGGCTGCTTAGCTCAGCCATCTTGGCAGGGTCTGGTGCAGGGTGCGCGCTTGCACCGTGACCTACCGTGATCAAGTAATCATCAGGCGTAGTGACTTCGTACGGGGTTATCCCCAGCATCGGCCTGTTCCCGAGCTTGATGACTATCTTCTCCCCAGTGGTCAGGTTCCAGTTGTTAAGCGGGTTCCAGTAGAGGACCGGGTATCCATACTCCAAGTTCCCAGGCGCCCAAGACCATGTGACTGGACCGCTATTCGGCTCATTCCCTCCCGACAGGTGCACTCCGTTGTACTGGTTGTATCTCGAGAGCCACGCCGAGGGGGGGCCTGCGCTGTTGCCTTGGGGGGTGTTGGGATCATAGTCCACATGCCAGGGTGCCAGCATCCACGCGGCTGAGTGCCCTACAGGGTCAGCCCAGGCGGTCAGGTGGTACGACTCCACCATCCTTGCAACTATTCTGCTGTAGCCCGGGATGGCGGTCCCGTTTATGTAGGCATCTTCCTGGTAGGTGTTCTGCTTGGACATTACCCCCGCCACGTCCAAGTACCTGTTCATCAGCATGTCCGTTCCCCAGGCTATGGACCAAAGTCTTAGCACGAGGTGATTGGCTGTCGAGGCTCCTGAATCGAGCGTGAGCCAGCACCACCAGGGATACGCACTAGTCTCATACTCGTACGCGGCGTAGATGTCCATGGTGCCATTTCTGCATCCGTCATTGTCCCACGTGTTATGCCATCCCGTTGCCACGGCTCCGTTCGAGTATGCCGTGGCTCCAACAGAGTTCGCGGTTGTGAACTCAGTGGGAAGGTCCGCGACTCCAGGCAAGTTTAGGAACTTCTTGGCGGCCGCGACGTTGAAGTCAATCGTGCCAGCAACCTGGTAGTAGTACCCGTCATTGTAGTTGGTGGCGGAGCCCGGTCTTGTGTCGATCGCAAGCGCGGGCACTCCAAAGTAAGTGTTGGCAAAGTGGGTACCGTTGTAGATATCGTCACTTTCCTTCTGCGTTGTGTATTGGCAGTAGTAGCTCCAGTTCAGGGCTCCCCCGGACATGGTCAGGCCGGCGGAATTGAGCATGGGCACGAAGTTGGTCTTCTGCCCGATCCCCGTCCCGATGGTCGTGATATTGTTTGCGACCACATCTTCCCTGTAGAAGCTCATCATGAAAAAGGCGGCTTTCCAACCGGCTGCTATATTCGACCACGCAATCTTGCTCCCGTAAGGGCTGTTGATCGTTATCTCAGGGTAGGTGGCGCGGAAGACACAGTCGCCGTAGCCTGTATAATTCTGTCTCAGGTACCACCACTGATTGATGCCATCTATAGAGGTCGATTGTCCTTGCAGTGCGTTGTTGGTCGACTTCTTGTAGCTCTCCCCGAAATGCGAGTAGGTCCACGTCACCTCTCGGGCGCCCCCGAGCGACCATTCTCCATGACCCGTCTGGGGAGCCTGAGTCTTGTCGGGCGCTTTGAGCCCAAGTGCGGGCGCGACCATGACGAAGCCAGATGCGATCATTACCGCCACCATCGAGAACGCGACGTACTTCTTCCACGAGACTTCCTTTCGCCCCTTTGGAATGACCCGTCTCTCGATAACTGGATGGCTAGCTGTCGAGACTTCTGCGTGCCCTATGTCGAATCCTCTATCGTACGAAGAATGCAATGCCGAAGGCAACTCACCTTCCCCCTTGCTGACAGACATGATGCTTTTGCTATAAGAATTGTTCTTCCAGCGTAGCAGACCAGCTAATCTTCGATGTTCATTCCTGAACATCGCGACTTGACGCCCGACGCGCACTCCAAAGGGGCGGCCACGCCTATGCAGCAACCACAGCTCCGCGCTACGAGCGGCGCGTCACCTCTGCTCCAAACGGAGATTCACTACAGGGAACTGCAGTCAGAATCGCGTTTCCGGCGCAGGACCAGGATGTAGTCCCTCTCGATTCTGCTGTCGTTCCACCTGGGAATGTCCAGATGACGGTTGATCACGTCGTATACAAAAACGCGCTCGATCTCGAAACCGCATCGCACCGCAATCCTCGCCAGAATTCTATACGTGGGGATGCTGACCTTGCAGAAAGTGTTCTCCCCGACTACGAGGCAGTACCTGGCATTCTTCTTCAGGACTCTGTTGACCTCAGCGATGCTTTTTCTCATCTCATCAAAGTAACGGAATGCTATGAATGAACTTTTCTTGTCCTTTGTCATCAGCTCGGCAAGGATCACCCGAAGCTCCTCGATGCTGGTGGATGGTTCCCAGTCGCCGTATTCCGAACGATATGCTCTGGCCGTCCCGACCACCCTTGAATCGAGCTCCGAAGTGCTTGTGATCATGTCCAACCAGAACATCTCAAGCTTGTGCACGCTCACGTAGTGCACAGCGCTGGCATATGGCGGGGAAGTGATCGCCAAGTCGATCTCGTTGTCTGGGAGCTCGATGTCTCTCGCATCCCGACCTATGATCCGTGCCTTCGGAGTGTGTCTGTACTTTCGCGCCACGTCCTCGGACAACCTCCAGAGATCAGCGGCATCGATCAGCTTGTTCTTCACGACATTCTTGAATCTTCCGATTGCATCGTAGGATGTCTTGCCCTGCGCGTCAAGCTTCTTCTGGAAGCTCGTGACCTCAGGTATGAGGGAATCGTCATCCGAGTTCGATACCTTCCGAATGATGGACGAGAAGCATATCTTGAAGAAGTCCTGGTCGTCCCCGCACGTCATTCCCCAGATGCTCTTCTTGATCGTGGCCAGCTGGTCAAGCACTTGAGGACGAAACCAGTGGTCTCGATTGGGTATCTCGGGAATCCATCTGCGATTGTCCGCCTCATCTATCCTGATCTTCTCAAGGAGGCTTTCTGCCAAAGCTGAGATCTTTTCTGGATCGAGAGGCGTTATCTTGACCTTCGCTATCAGCCTTGCGAGCGGGTGGATGTCGATCCCGTAGCTGTCTCTCCCGGCGATGTACGATTCCAGCAATGTAGTTCCCGAACCCATGAAAGGATCCAGGATGACGTCTCCGACCTCCGAGTAGGAGTCCAGACAATACCTGGGGATCTGGGGTATGAATTTCGCGGGGTACCGATGGATGCCGTGCGTCGCGTAGCTCACTTTCTTCCCGATGTACTTCCGGAACTCGCCCGAGAGGTCGACGGCCTCTGGAAAACCTTCGTTGCGTAGAGCGTTCTTCTTGGTTGAGGGCATGTCCTTTCGGTCTCTCCTCACCTGAGCGCCACTATCGACTTGAGCTCTGCCCCGGAGAGGAGAAGACCTATCGCTTCCGGAATCCTCTCCTTTGGGATCCGGACCTGGGCCGCCGTGTCCCTCTCTCTGACCGTGACGGTCCCATCGACCTTCGTATCGTAATCGACGGTCACACAACATGGAGTGCCGATCTCATCCATCCTCGCATAGCGCCTACCGATCGACCCTGAATCATCATAGTACGCCACCAAGCCCACCCTTGTCAGCGAGTCGTGGATGTCGGTTGCGATCACATCGAGACCGTCCCTGGCCATCAGCGGGAATACGCCTGCTTTGACCGGAGCCACGAGACCTTTCAGTCTCAGGGTGACATAGTCGTCCTTCTTGACATATGCGTGATCAAGCACAGAGTAGAGGATCCTATCGACTCCGTAGGACGGCTCGATGACATGGGGAACGAGCTTCCTACCTGAGACCTTCTCCGTCTTCGCGACGACCTCGTAGCAGGAAGATGGGATCGTGAGCTTCTCTCCATCGACTTCCACAACCGCTTTGTCCTTCCCGAGGAGGGAGCTAATAGGGAGCTTGGCCAACGCCTCTGCGACCTGTTTCGCCCTGCCCTTGAACAGCGGACCGAGCGCTCCGAAGTTGGGCCTCGCGACCTGCTGATCGACCTCCATGGGCTCGTCGAACCGTTCGAAAGCCGTCAGATCCGCACCCGAATGTGACATGTGCGCCTGCACATCATAGCTGCCTCTGTCGGCGATCCCCACAAGCTCGGTCCATCCGTAACCGATGTCCGCTTCCAGGTCCCAGCAGTCGGCAGCATAGTGCGCCATCTCCTTCTCGAGGTGCTGCCGGAACCTCAGCTTCGAGGCATCCAGACCGACATCGATGGCGAACTTGTACGTGAGCCATATGAAGTATGCGAGCGCCTCGTTCGCGATGGTCTTGGCCTTGACCGCGTCCTCAAGGGTCATCTTCATGGATTTGCCTTTGTTCGGCACGAGGTCGAGCGTCTGTCCCTTCACGTCCTTGTACCGAGGCCATGTCTTGCGGTCCGGGTGCAGGAACAACTCGGCCTCCATCATGGAGAATTCCCTCAAGCGTATCAGACCCTGCCTGGGAGATATCTCGTTCCTAAAGGAGCGCCCTATCTGGACGGCACCGACCGGGAGCTTCTCCCTTCCGAACCTGTAGACCTGCGAGAAGTTTACGAACATCCCCTGGGCTGTTTCGGGGCGCAGGTAGGCCACTTTGCCTTTGCCAGCACCGACAGAAGTCTTGAACATGAGGTTGAACCTCTTGGGGTCCGTGAGCTCTCCCCCGCAACTCGGGCATTTCACCTTGTTCTCCTTCAGCAATCTGCCCAGCTGCTTCTCATCGAGTGCGGCAGGTGCCTCGCAAAGACCGGCCGCCAGATGATCCGCACGGAAGGTTTCCCCGCACTTGGTGCACTCGACATACATGTCGGAGAACGCGTCCGTGTGCCCAGACGCCTTGAAGACCGCCTCAGGGGCGATTATCGGGCACGATATCTCGTGGAAGCCCTCTCCGAGCACGTACAGCTCCCTCCAATGCTCCTCTATGTTCTTCTTCAATGCCGCGCCGAGCGGGCCGTAATCGTAGAGGCCAGCCAGCCCTCCATAGATGTCATAGGCCGGCCATAAGAACCCCCTGCGCTTGCAGAGGGAAAGCAACTCTTGTGGGTCCATTGATATCACTTTGCAAGCGTGGATACAACATCGATGTCATAAATCATCGCAACGAGGTTGTCCTTCGAGTCCCGAATGGGCAGCTGCCCGAAGTCGTTCTTCCTCATGATCCTCGCCGCATCGCCGACAAGGGTCTTCCTGAAGACCGTCATAGGGTTCTTGATCATTATCTCCTTGACCGCGAGCTTGGGAAGGTCGACGCTCGATACCTCGTACCAGAGCTTCATGACGTTCCTTAGCCCCTCCCAAGTCCAATTATCATCGTCCTCGCCTATCCCCAGGTCGCTCATCACTACCGAGCGGTCCATTATCGTCTGGTTGAAGATGTCCCTGTCCGTTATTATCCCGACGAGCTTGGCATCGTCATCCAGCACAGGGAGCGCGGACGCCTTTGCGGCCCTGAATGTGGCCAGGGCCACCGAGAGTGGGGCGTTGTGATAGATCGGGATGCAAGGGGATCTCACGATCTCCTCCACCGTGATCTGCGGGTTGTCCTTCTCCACGACTATGAGCAGGTCCGTGGGCGTGAGGATGCCGACGAGCTTGTTCTTCTCCACGACAGGCAGATGGGTGAGGTTCCGATCAATGATGAGCTTGGCCGCGTCCTTGACAGATGCGTTCGGACCCACCGTGGGGTAATCTCTTCTCATGACGAGCGCGAGCTGGTCCTCGTCCGGTTTCGAAAAGATGTCTTGCCTGCTCACGAATCCGACCAGTGTGCCGTCATCGGCCTTGACGACCGGCATGCCCGTGACATTGTTCTTCACCAGCTTCTTCAGCACCTCTG
>Ga0315281_10015475_pt1 | contig 10231 bp, 6 predicted proteins | sample YL17G07_0_MG_FD_204540 | JGI IMG/M metagenome (GOLD analysis project Ga0315281, IMG submission 204540) | Sediment microbial communities from Yellowstone Lake, YNP, Wyoming, USA - YL17G07_0 | ecosystem: Environmental > Aquatic > Freshwater > Lake > Sediment | place: USA: Wyoming | collected...
GCGTGACATTACCTCGTTTCGTGCGTTGACCAGCCATCCAGAAGTAGATATTTCAGCAACGGGTTTTTTCGCCCAGCAAGTCGTGGAAAAATGCCTCGAGGCTGTTGCCGTATATTATGGCATTGTGTTTCGCAGAACGCATGATGTGGACGAACTGGTTGATCTGCTGTTGCAACACCGAGTAGCAATGCCATTTCCCTCCGACCAGTTCAGTGTTCTCAACCCTTTTGCGGTTATCTTGCGCTATGAAGAAACGCCGTATGTCAGCATGCCGCTGGCAGAGATGGGTAAACTGGTCGATCTTGCCTATCAGTGGGCGCGCGGCGTCATTGCCGCCTGAGGCGCACGGCTACCAGTCATCGTGACCAAACAGGAGGGGCGGCCTCCCACCATGTTCGACCACCAACCCTTCCTCGCTAATCTACCCCACCTGCCCGGCGTGTATCGCATGCTCAACGCAACTGGTGAGGTGATGTACGTAGGCAAGGCGCGCGACCTGAAAAAGCGCGTCTCGTCATACTTCCAGAAGACTGCCTCGTCACCGCGTATCGGCCTGATGGTGAGCCAGATTGCGCAGATCGAGACCACCGTTACGCGTTCCGAATCCGAAGCGTTGCTGCTGGAAAACAATCTGATCAAGGCACTGGCGCCACGCTTTAATATCCTGTTCCGCGACGACAAGTCCTATCCCTATCTGATGCTGACCGGCCACCGCTATCCGCGCCTGGGTTCCTATCGCGGCGCGCTCGACAAGAAGCACCAGTACTTCGGGCCGTTTCCCAATGCCTGGGCGGTGCGCGATAGCATGCAGATTCTGCAGAAAGTGTTCCGGCTGCGCACTTGTGAGGACAGTGTGTTCAGCAACCGTTCGCGGCCTTGTCTGCTGCACCAGATCAAGCGCTGCACCGCACCCTGCGTCGGGCTGATCGACGAGGAGAACTATCGCAACGACGTGCGTAGCGCGGCGTTGTTTCTGGAAGGCAAGCAGGACGAAGTGATGCAGACGTTGACCGCGAAAATGCAGCAGGCGGCAGAAAATCAGGAGTATGAAGAGGCCGCATTTTACCGCGACCAGCTCCAGAACCTGACCAAGGTGCGCGAAAAGCAGTTTGTCAGCAGCGGCAGTCAGTTGGATGCGGACGTGGTGGCATGTGTGGTGCGGGGCGGGTTGGTGTGCGTCAACCTGGTGATGATTCGCGGCGGGCGGCATTTGGGGGATAAAAATTTCTTCCCGCAGAATGCCGATGACTACGACGCATGCCAGGCGCTGGAAGCGTTTCTCACGCAGCATTATCTCAATCGGCCGATTCCGCCGCTGATCCTTGCCAGCGAGGAAGTGGACGCGGAAACGCTGCAGACGCTGTTCAGTGAACAGGCCCAGCGCAAGATTCAAATTCGCAGCCATACCAGCGGTGAGCGCCGAGTGTGGCTGGAGATGGCCCTGAAGAACGCCGGCCACGCACTGGAGCAGCGCGTCAGCCAGCAGGCCAACCAGGAAGCGCGCTTGCAAGCGCTGCAACAGGCGCTTGATCTGCCCGCCACCATCCAGCGCATCGAGTGCTTCGACATCAGCCATACCATGGGCGAGGCCACCGTCGCTTCGTGCGTGGTGTATGACCGCAACGCCATGCAAAATGGCGAGTACCGCCGCTTTAACATCAGCGGCATCACGCCGGGCGACGACTACGCCGCCATGCGCGATGCCCTGACGCGGCGCTACCGCAAGATCGCCGCGGGCGAGGGTAAGGTGCCGGACCTGATCCTGATTGATGGCGGTCTCGGGCAACTGAACATCGCAGTTGAGGTCATGGCTGAAGTGGGCTTGAGCGAGGTGCCGCTGGTGGGCGTAGCGAAAGGCGAGGAGCGTAAGCCCGGCCTTGAGCAATTGATTTTCCCGGGGGAGAAAAAGCCGATACAATTGGGTAAGGACAACCCCGGCTTGCATCTGATCCAGCAAATCCGCGACGAGGCGCATCGTTTTGCCATCAGTGGCCATCGCGCCAAGCGTGGCAAGGCCCGCGTCACTTCTTCGCTGGAGGAGATCGGTGGCGTTGGGGCCAAGCGCCGGCAAAGTTTGCTGGCGCGGTTCGGGGGCTTGCGCGGGGTGCAGTCGGCGAGCGTGGACGATCTGGCGCAAGTGGAAGGCATTAGCAGGGCGCTGGCGGAAAAAATTTATCAGCAGCTACATTAACTAATGCCTCTAAATATACCCAATCTGCTGACCTGGCTGCGCATCTGTCTTATCCCCCTGGTCGTCGCAGTGTTCTATTTCCCGCCGGAATGGCTTTCGGGGCATCAAATGAACCTTGCCGCCGCTGGGGTGTTCGCCTTCGCCGCCGTCACCGATTGGCTCGATGGTTACCTCGCCCGTGCGCTCAACCAGACCTCCGCCTTCGGTGCTTTTCTCGACCCGGTGGCGGACAAGCTCATGGTAGCGGCAGCGCTGATTCTGCTGGTCGAATTGGGGCGTGCCGATGCGGTGATCGCGCTCATTATCATCGGTCGCGAGATTGCCATTTCCGCGCTGCGCGAGTGGATGGCGCAACTCGGCCAGAGTAAAAGTGTGGCCGTGTCGGCCTTGGGCAAGATCAAAACTACCGCGCAGATGGTCGCCATTCTGCTTCTGCTGTACCACGAAAACGTGGGCGAATTGAATTCCCACGTCATCGGCACCTGGCTTATCTACCTCGCAGCCATCCTCACCTTGTGGTCCATGGCCTATTATTTAAAGATGGCCTGGCCGCAGATGCGCGACCGCACCTGACCTCCCTCACCCTCTTTCCCTCTGGTGGAACTACTAGCCAGACGACTAGGCCCGCAAGCGGGCAAGTCGCTGGTTATCCCATAGGGCGAGGGGCTTTGCATCCCTCTCCCTATGGGAGAGGGACTGAGGGTGAGGGTAATAACGTGATGCATGTGTCGCAATTTACGAAGCTCTACATTGGTAACCAGAGGAAACCGTGCAAGCCGATTCCACCGCTATGGCATTGCTGGAGATCGTGCGTCAGTTGGCGCACGAGCTGCACCCGCAGGACACGCGGGTGCCGACACTGGACAGCGACCTGGAGCGCGATCTCGGACTCGACAGCCTGGCGCGGGTGGAGTTGCTGACGCGCATCGAGAAGGCTTTTGCAGTGAGCCTGACGGAGCGCGTGCTGGCCAGCGTGGAAACGCCACGCGACCTGGTGGATGCGGTGCTGGCCGCGAGCGGCATGGCGCCGACAGTCTTATCCACGATGCAGAGGGAATTTGCCCCGGAGCGGGTCGAAGCCGCCCCGCACAGTGCCGCCACACTGTTGGAAGTGCTGGATTGGCACGTGGCCGCCCACCCCGAGCGCTGCCACATCACGCTGCTGGGCGAAGCCGAGCAGGAAGAAAAAATCAGCTACGGCGACCTGCTGCAGGGAGCCGAGCGCATTGCGGCGGGGCTGTTGGCACTCGAGTTGCAGCCGGGACAGGCGGTGGCGATCATGCTGCCCACCAGCCGCGATTATTTTTTCAGCTTTTTTGGCGTACTGCTGGCGGGCGGCGTGCCGTTACCGATTTATCCTCCGGCGCGCTTGTCGCAGATCGAAGACCACCTGCGACGCCATGCCGGCATCCTGTCCAACGCGCTTGCAGCCATTCTCATCACGCTACCTGAAGCACGGCCCTTGGCGCGATTGTTGCGCTCACAGGTGGAGTCGCTGCAAAGCGTGGTGACGCCCGAAGAGTTGAATGCTAGCGGTACAGCCGGACGACCTTCCTTGAAATCTGGGGACACTGCGCTGCTGCAATACACCTCCGGCAGCACCGGCAACCCGAAAGGCGTGGTGCTCACTCACGCCAACCTGCTGGCGAACATCCGCGCCATGGGGCAGGCGGCGCAGGTCACCTCCACCGATGTTTTCGTCAGTTGGTTGCCGCTGTACCACGACATGGGCCTGATCGGGGCGTGGCTGGGCAGCTTGTACTTCGCCTGCCCGCTGGTGGTGATGTCGCCCCTGAGTTTTCTGGCGCGCCCGGCACGCTGGTTGTGGGCGATCCACCACCATCGTGGCACGCTCTCGGCGGCACCTAATTTTGGCTACGAGCTGTGCCTGCACAAAATTCAGGAAGTCGATTTGCAAGGCCTGGACCTGAGCAGTTGGCGCATGGCATTCAACGGAGCCGAGCCGGTCAGCCCGGAAACCATCGAACGCTTTGCGCAGCACTTTGAGCGCTACGGCCTGCGGCGCGAAGCCATTGCTCCGGTGTACGGTCTGGCTGAATGTTCGGTGGGTCTGGCCTTTCCGCCACCGGGGCGCGGGCCGCTGATTGACCACATCCGGCGCGACGTGTTTTCCCGTTCCGGGCAGGCGCTGCCGGCCGATGCCGGCGAGCCTGACCCGCTGCGTATTGTCGCCTGCGGCCAGCCGTTGCCGGGTCATCAAATCCGCATCGTCGATGCCACCGGACACGAACTGGGCGAGCGCCAGGAAGGCCGGCTGGAGTTCAAAGGACCGTCCGCCACCAGCGGCTATTTGCGCAACCCGGAACAAACGCGCAGCCTGTTGCATGACGGCTGGCTCGATTCGGGCGACCTTGCCTATGTGGCAGCGGGCGACGTGTACCTCACCGGCCGCGCCAAGGACGTGATCATCCGTGGCGGGCGCAACCTCTACCCGTACGAGTTGGAGCAGGCTGTAGGCGACCTGCCCGGCATCCGCAAGGGCTGCGTGGCAGTGTTCGGCAGCCGCGACCACGGTAGCGGCACCGAGCGGCTGGTGGTACTGGCGGAAACGCGTGAGACTGAACCGGCAACGCTGGAGCGCCTGCGCCTCCAGATCAACACCGCCGCGCTGGACCTGCTCGGCATGCCGCCGGACGAAGTGGTGCTGGCCCCCATGCATACCGTGCCCAAGACCTCCAGCGGCAAGATCCGCCGCGCCGCCAGCCGCGAGGTTTACGAGCAAGGGTTGGGCCGGGTGCAACCGCGTGCCGTGTGGTGGCAGATCGTCCGGCTGGCCTGGTTCGGTGTGTTGCCGGAACTGCGCCGTGGGCTGCAGGCTGCGGGACAATTTTTTTACGCCACTTATGTCTGGATTCTGTTCTGGCTGCTGGCGCCGCTAACCTGGTTGGTTGCCGTGTTGCTGCCGCGACCAGCCTCGAGCTGGAGCGTGGGGCGGCTCGCAGCGCGTTTGCTGGCGTGGATTTCCGCTTCGCCGTTGCGGGTGCAAGGGCTGGAGAACTTGCCGCCGGGCCAGTGCGTGGTGGTGGCTAACCACGCCAGCTATCTCGATGGCGTGGTGCTGGTGGCAGTGCTGCCACGCCAATTCAGTTTCGTCGCTAAACGCGAGCTGCTGGAAGGCTGGATACCGCGCCTGTTTCTCAAACGGCTGGGCGCGGCATTCGTGGAACGCTTCGACGCCCAGCGCGGGGTAGAAGACGTGCAACAGATTTTGCAGACGGTAGGGGCGGGCAGTTCTCCGCTGTTTTTCCCCGAAGGGACTTTCACCCGTGCGCCGGGATTGTTGCCGTTCCGCATGGGTGCTTTCGTCGTGGCGGCGCAGGCCGGTCTGCCGCTGGTGCCGGTGACCCTGCGCGGCACGCGCTCCGTGCTGCGTGAGGGTCACTGGTTCCCACGACGCGGAGTGATCGAGGTGGTGATCGGCACGCCGATCCTGCCAACCGGAGCGGACTGGGCGGCGGCGCTGCGGTTGCGCGATGCGGCGCGGGCGGAAATATTGCGCTGCTGCGGCGAGCCGGATATGGGTCGCCCGGTGGCATAATTCCAGAAAATGCAGGATCGGCTTTTGTCCCTTGAAGGGGAGGGCGCTAGTAATAACAGGTTTCATTAATTACAGAGCACTACACTTGGATAATGGTTGCCATGCCTAACCTGCATACCCTCGATCTGCTTTCCTGCGACGAAGCCCTGACCCTGCCCGGCCTGTTGCAGCGGCGCATCGAGAAAACGCCGGATGCCGTCGCCTACCGCCAGTTCGACGCCGAACGGCAGGCATGGAAAAGCTATACCTGGCGCGAAGTGGGTGCCCTCGCCGGGCGCTGGCAGCAGGCGCTGGCGCAAGAAAATCTGGCACCCGGCGAACGGGTGGCAGTGTGCTTGTCCAACAGCGTGGCATGGGTGTGTTTCGATCAGGCGGCCTTGTCCCTGGGGCTGGTGGTGGTGCCGCTTTATCCTACCGACAGCCCCGGCAACATCGCCTATATTCTGGGGGATTGTGGCGCCAAGCTGCTGCTGGATGGCGGCGAACAGTGGGCGTTGCTGGAACCGCTGCGCGAGAAATTTCCGGCCCTGCAGCGAGTGCTGTGTCTGGATGGCGAGCAGGAGGCGAGTGCAGAATCCGGCATAGCAGTCAGCTCGGTTGCGAATTGGTTGCCCAAACAGGCCGAGTCATTTCGTAACCAGGTCAGCGATCCGCAAGCCCTCGCCAGCATTGTCTATACGTCCGGCACCACCGGCAGGCCCAAGGGGGTGATGCTCACCCACCGCAATATGCTGTGGGACGCACAGGCGGTGCTGCAAGCGGTGCCGGGCTATCGCGAAGATGTGTACCTTTCATTCCTGCCGTTGTCCCACACCTTCGAGCGCACCGTCGGTTATTACTTGCCGATCATGGCCGGCAGTTGCGTCGCGTTCGCCCGCTCCACCCAGCAACTGCGGGAAGACCTGCTCATCATCCGCCCCACCAACTTGATTGCGGTACCGCGCATTTTCGAGCGCATCCATGCCGGATTGCAGCGCCAATTGCAGGAACGCGGGCCGTTGGCACGCTGGTTATTTAATTGCACCGTGGATATCGGCTGGCGGCGCTTCGAGGCGGAGCAGGGTCGGGGTAAGCCGCCTGGGTCGCTGCAGCAATTACTCTGGCCGTTGCTTAAACGTCTGGTGGCAGACAAAGTGCTGGCCCGCCTGGGTGGGCAGTTGCGCATTGCGGTAAGCGGTGGTGCGCCCCTCTCGCAGCCGGTATCGCGCTGTCTGGTGGGGCTCGGCCTGCCGCTGGTACAGGGCTACGGCTTGACCGAAGCGGCACCGGTGGTGTGTGCCAATCGACAGATAAACAACATTCCAACTTCGGTGGGCGAGCCGCTGCCGGGAGTGGAAATCAGGATCGGCGATAACGCCGAATTGCTGGTGCGCAGCCCCAGTGTGATGCGCGGTTACTGGAACCGGCCGCAGGATACTGCCAATGTACTTGATACCGAAGGCTGGTTGCGTACTGGAGATCAGGCACGGGTTGCGGACGGGCATGTGTTCATTCAGGGGCGGCTGAAAGAAATCCTGATTACCTCCACCGGCGAAAAGATCGCACCTGTCGACATGGAAATGGCTCTGTGCCAAGACCCGCTTTTCGAGCAAGCGCTGGTAGTGGGGGAGGGCAAGCCGTACCTTGCTGCGCTGGTGGTGCTGGAATATGCTGCCTGGCAGCTGTTTGCTGCTTCACTCTCCCTCAATCCCAGTGATCCTGCTGCATTGCAATCGTCGCAGATGCAACGTGCTTTGCTGGACCGGGCAAATCGCTGGCTGGAAGATTTTCCCGGACATGCCCGGATACGTGCCCTTTATCCGACTCTGCAACCCTGGACCGTGGAAGATGATTTACTTACACCCACGCTGAAATTGAAACGCGCCCAGATTGAAAATGTTTACGCCGAGCAGATTCGGATGATATTCAACAAGCGCCCCATTTAAAAGGATGGAATATTCATAATGCCATACTCACGAATTCTTGCCCTGACGTTGCTGGCGATGATTGCATTTGCGGGGAATTCGCTACTTTGCAGGGCCGCCCTCAAACACACCAGTATTGATGCAGCCAGCTTCACTACCATTCGCTTGATCTCCGGGGCGGTAATGCTTTGGCTGGTAGTAAGAATGAGAGGCGGCAAACGTGCGGGTGGGGGCAACTGGCTGTCTGCATTTGCGTTGTTTGCTTATGCAGCAGGCTTTTCTTTTGCCTATGTGAGCTTGCCCGCGGCAACCGGCGCACTGCTGCTCTTTGGCGCTGTCCAGGCAACAATGATCGGTCATGGCATTTGGGCGGGTGAACGTCTGCAGAGGCTTCAGCTCGTTGGCTTTGTACTCGCATTAGGGGGCCTTGTTGCACTATTGCTGCCGGGTCTCACAGCACCGCCACTGAATGGTTCGGTGCTGATGTTGGGCGCTGGGATCGCATGGGGCATCTATTCTTTGCGCGGGAAAGGGGCAGGTGATCCTACCCAGGTAACAGCAGGAAATTTCCTGCGTGCTGTTCCTGTCGCGGCAGTATTGAGTATTTTAATGTTGAACGGGGCATCGCTGGACAAGGCCGGATTTTGGTACGCGGTTTCGTCCGGCGCATTGGCTTCCGGAATTGGGTACGCCATTTGGTACACAGCATTACCCGCGTTGAAAGCCACCAATGCTGCAACAGTACAACTTAGTGTTCCGGTCATTGCAGCCTTGGGCGGCATCGTTTTCCTCGGGGAGGCACCCACTCTGCGCTTAATATTGGCGTCTGCTGCTATTCTCGGTGGTATCGCACTCGTGATAATCGAGAAACAACATGGCTCCGTTACTCCTCAGGTCGCTCCAGTGGATAGGACTTAACCGGGAGTCTGTTTGGTGCCACTTTCGGACTGTCGAGTTGTAGGGCGGGAACACTTTCCCGCCGAATGGATGCGCCGAGATGCGTCGGCAAGGTATTGCCGACCTACGAGTAGGAGGGCATAGCGACACCGCCGCCCCTCAATCGGCAGCAAACCGTAGGGCGGAAACACCTTCCCGCCGAATGGATGCGCCGAGAAGCGTCGGCAAGGTATTGCCGACCTACAGTTGCACCTGCGCCAATCACCTACGGCAGCCTGAGCAATTTTGATGTAATCAATGACACCGGCCAGGCCTGCAATGGTTTTGAGATTGAACTCGAGGGTATATCACCTGGAGATGTGGTCTACACTTTCGGCGATAGCGGTGGGTCAAACCCTGTTCTATATATCCGTTATGGCAAGCCGACAATTCATCTTAACGCCACTGGCACCGGAGCAATCGTTCGGTATGCAAGTCGTTACGATTACGATGCCATTTCCAAGGTGTTCACCGATGCCACTCCCGCAGCGACTTCGCCCTACCCGGTGACAATGGGTCACCAATGCTGGGTCTATGGTGATCCGGGAAATTACCCAGGTAGCGGCTGCGAGCACTTTGGCGTTGCCTTGGTGAAGAATCCGACCCAGACAACCTACCGCTGGTTGGTGGGGGACAACGCTACTGGTACCCTGAAAGTGGCGGGGTCTTCTGGTAACCCGAATATCCCCGCTCCGGTCAATATTCCTGCACCGGTGTGGAATGTCAGCCAAAACCCACCGCCGGCTCCCGGTCTTCCTCCGGTTCCGGTCGTAGTGGCCGTGGTGCAGGCTCCCCCTGCGCCACCTCTCCCGCCCAGTGGAATCGGGCAATGGGGTGATGCCATTTGGATGAAGATATACAAAACAGAGCAGGCTGATCCTGTTGAGCTTGATGACCTTGTGCTGGGTGGTAATGTGGCCAACCCGGTTCCTAACCCTGACATCGATCTGCCTGAGGTTGAGTGGCAATTGCTGCAATCGCCTCCGATTGGAAAGGTCGGGAATTTCGAAAATAGTGAGAACGGCGGCGAAGTGGGTGCAGGCAATGAGGCGGTTAGCCGACGCTACGAATTTTACAAATACACGGGGCAGTACGACCAGGATCCGGACAACTTTCACGAGGCATTTTGTGATAACCCGACAGCCGTGGATCAGCAGACCCCTGCTCGATGCGGCAGTCCTGACGCTAATGGCGTCGCTGGCGTCGGTGATCTGATCGGCGCGCAGAATGCGGCTCTGAACCTCGCACCTCTATGTGCAGCGGACGTCAGCGGATCGGTCTCCTTGAAGCGCTCAGGCTACCTTTTTGACTTCAGAACCAAGCTGTTTTCTCAGAAGATTACATTGACCAACACGGCCAATAACACGGTTTATGGGCCGATATCGCTTGTGCTGGACAACCTGAACTTGAGCGCACCTGATGGTCTTTTCGATGTTCCATCTGGGGTAACCAACTGCACAGCGCCACAAAACAGTCCATACATTAACCTCATTAGTTCGGGTGCCGCCGGTTTGGCCCCGGGAGCCAGTATTTCGGTTGTGTTGAAGTTCAGCGATGCGACCAGGAAGGCGATCACTTACAGCACGCGGGTGCTGTCCACTTCAGGATCTAGATAGGAGGCAACGACATGGTTATCAGACG
>Ga0315281_10015476_pt1 | contig 10230 bp, 6 predicted proteins | sample YL17G07_0_MG_FD_204540 | JGI IMG/M metagenome (GOLD analysis project Ga0315281, IMG submission 204540) | Sediment microbial communities from Yellowstone Lake, YNP, Wyoming, USA - YL17G07_0 | ecosystem: Environmental > Aquatic > Freshwater > Lake > Sediment | place: USA: Wyoming | collected...
CGGGCGCTGGTGCTGCAGAAGATCGCCGCGGTGTGCGTGGGGAGCGTGCTGATCGTGACGATCGGGTGGCTCGGGTTCCTGGTCTCGGTGCCGTTCGTGAATATCGATGTGGCGCTGGTGGACACGGCAGTGGCGTCGGCGAACATGCTGCCGATCACGCTGCTGTTCTTCTCGATGTCGCTCTGGCTGGGGGCGGTGATGCCGAACCGGGCGACGGCGTCGGGCGCTGTGATCGGGCTGGCGACGGCGGCGTACTTCGTGAACACGCTGGCGAACGGCGTCGAGCCGCTGCGGAATCTCCGGTACGCCACGCCCTTCTATTACTATGGAGCCGGGCTGCCGCTGGTGGACGGGATCGACTGGCCACACGTGGGGCTGCTGCTGGGCGTGTCGCTGCTGCTGATGCTGCTGACGCTGCGGACGTTCGGGCAGCGCGACGTGACGACGGGCGGGGCGACGGACCTGGATGCGGCAGGGGTGCTGCGCCGGATCCTGGCGCGGTCGCCGGGCGGATAGCCTCTCGGCTGGAGGCTGGAAGCTGGAAGTCGGAAGCTGGATTGCACGATATGCTGCGGTCAGCTCGTATTGCTGAACGGTAGGGAGATCGCGTGACGGGGACATTGATCCTGGTGGGCTCGGCGTTTCTGGCGTCGACCGTCGAGATGGTGGAGGCGCTGACGATCGTCCTCGCCGTGGGGCTGACGCACAACTGGCGCACGGCGCTGACGGGCATGGTGGCGGCGCTGCTTGTGCTCGCAGCCGTCGTCGGGGTGCTGGGGCCGTCGCTGGTGCACTACGTGCCGATCGACGACCTGCGCGTCTTCGTCGGGCTGCTGCTGGTGATCTTCGGGCTGCAGTGGATCCGCAAGGCGATCCTGCGGGCGAGCGGGCTGAAGGCGATGCACGACGAAGAGCTGATCTTCGAGCGCGAGCTGGCAGAGCTGGAGGCGATCCCGGCCGCTGCGGGCGTGCTGGACTGGACCGGCTTCGTCGTCTCGTTCAAGGGCGTGTTCCTGGAGGGGCTGGAGGTGGCGTTCATCGTGCTGACGTTCGGCGCGAACTCGGGGCGCTTCGGGCCGGCGGTGACGGGCGCCGCTCTGGCCGTCGTGCTGGTCGGGATCGTCGGCGTGGTGGTGCACCGGCCGCTGACGCGCGTGCCCGAGAACGCGATCAAGTTCGCGGTGGGGCTGGCGCTGACGGCGTTCGGCACGTTCTGGGGCGGCGAGGGAATCGGCGTGGAGTGGACGCTGGGCGACGTGACGATCCCGCTGCTGGCGCTGGTGTACGGCGGCGCCGCGTGGCTGATCGTGCTCTCGCTGCAGCGGCGGGCGAACGCGCCGCTGAGCGTTCAGGAGGCGGGATGAAGAAGTTCGCCGCCGCGTTCGGGCGCTTCTGGTACGACTTCATCGTCGGCGACTCGATGGTGCTGGCGATCGGTTCGCCGGCGGTGCTGGGGTTCGGCTTCCTCTTCGCGCGCTCGAACGAGGCGTGGGCGGCGCAGATCCTGCTGCCGGTCGCGGTGGTCGTGACGCTGCTGATCAGCCTGCCGCTGCGCGGCGACTGAGCGGACCTATCCCCCTGCCCCTTCCCTGGGAGGGAAGGGGAGCGGCGCAAACGAGGATCGGGGATCTCGAATTGCACCGCAGAGGCGCGGAGGACGCGGAGCCAGCCGGCGTGTGGCGGCGCCTGACCTATCCCCCGGCCCCTTCCCTGGGAGGGAAGGGGAGCGCGGTCAGGAGAATCGCCGCGGGCGACGCGTTTGTCTTCATCCCTTGGAGAACTCTGCGCCCTCCGCGCCTCGGCGGTGAACCCGTCACATTCCGTGCAAAGATACTGCTGGTGCTCGATGGCTGACGACGAATTCACGCGGGAGTACTCGAAGCGGCTCGGCGTGCTGACGGGCGGCCAGCTGCAGGCGACGCTCGCGCGGTTCGGGCTGGGGGAGCTGCGCGCGGCCGGTCCGGCGCCGGGCGGTCTCTTCGGCCAGAACGTCTTCCTGACGAGCAGCTCCGGCGCGTACGTGCTGCGCGGCGCGCCACACTACGACGGCCAGTTCGAGCGCGAGCGCTACTTCTGCGGCGTGATCCATGAGCGGACGGGGGCGCGCGCGCCCTGGCCGTTTCTCATCGAGAAGTCGCCCGAGATCTTCGGCTGGAGCTTTGCGCTGATGCCGCTGATGCCGGGCGTGCATCTCTCCGACCGCGAGGTGCAGCGATCGCTCACCGGCGACGACCGGCTGGGCCTTGCGCGCGCGATGGGCGCGTACCTGGCGCTGATCCAGCGGGCGACGTGGGACGCGCCCGCTGACTACGACTACGCGCGCGGCGACCTCGCCCCGCTGGACGTGCCGTTTTCGGACTGGTTCATCGCGCGCACGCGCGACTGGCTCGGGCGCTGCCGGCAGGCGTCAGGCGCCACGACCGCCGAGGACGTGTCGTGGGCGGAGTCCGCGATTGCGGCGACGTATCCGTCGCTCAACACGCCGTTCACGCCGGTGCTGGTGCACACCGACTACACCGAGGGCAACGTCGTGGCGGAGCGAGCGGACGACGGCTGGCGGATCTGCGGCGTCTTCGACCTGGGCGATGCGTACGCCGGCGACGGCGAGTACGATCTCGCGCGGCTGTCGTGCTTGTACGGCCGGCGCAGCGGCGACGAACTACGGGCGTTCATCGATGCGTACACGCTCGCGAGGCCGCCGCGCGCAGGATTCGAGGAGCGGCTGGCGCTGTACATCCTGGCGGACCGGCTGTTCATCTGGGAGTACGGCCAGCGCAACGGGATCTGGTTCACGGACCCGGAGCAGACGCTGCGCGCGTGGGCGGAGCCGTTCGTCGCGATCGCGGAGGCGGCGACACGAGTGTAAGGGAAGTGCTGCGTGCTGAGCGGGTGGCCCATGCACACGGGGGCGGACAGGTCTGAAGACCTGTCCCTACGCGTTTCGTTGCGTTCGCCCTGGTCGCACGGCCTACACCTCGACGGGCTGCACGCCGCGGGTCTGCTGCTCTGCGGGGAGCGGGTCGGCGCCGCCGTGGGGGGCGAGGGCGGCGATGCCGGCGGTGCGCAGGTCTTCGCTGATGCGGGCGTCGGGAAGCGTGAGTTCGATGCGGTCGCCGTCGCGGGCGTGGATGAAGAGGCGGACAGCGTCGTCGCCGGGGCAGCCGGCGAGCAGCGTAATCAGCGCGTCGAGGCGGGCGCGGTCGGCGTCATCGCTCTCGGACTCGTGCATGAAGAAGCGGAGGACACGCTGCGGCACGCGGCGCGGCGGCGGTGCGGCGGCTGGACGCGGGGCACCGTTCGCGGGGGCGGACGGAGCTAAAGCTTCGTCCCTACGGGCAGGGGCGGACGCGGCGGCCGCGGACGGAACTGAAGCTTCGTCCCTACGGGGGGACGGGGCGCCATTCGCGGCCGCGGACGGAGCTGAAGCTTCGTCCCTACGGGCTCCGGCCGCTGCGGCGGGGGGGCGGACGTCGCGGACGGAGACGCCGGCGCTGGCGCGGACCGCCTCGGTGAGCCAGGGCGGGATGCCGAACTGCTCGTGGCTGAACGAGCCGTCGGCGGCCTGGACGAGCGAGACCTGCTGCACGGAGGCCTGCAGCCGATCCGCGCGCTCGCGCACGCGCAGGAGCATCAGCAGGATGTTGCCGGGCGACCACAGGTCGCGCGTGGGCTCGTAGATGTCGGACCAGACGGTGACCTCGGTGCTGCCGGAGAGGTCTTCGACCGTGACGGCGACGAAGAGCTTGCCGGCCTTCGTCGTGAGCGACCGCACGCCGTTGACCATGCCGGCGATGACGACGTCGCGGCCGTCCATCTCGGCCGTGATCTCGCTGACGAGCGCGGAGGTGTGCTTGGCGATGGTGATGGCGGCGCTGGTGAAGGGGTGCTCGGAGACGTAGACGCCGAGCAGCTCCTTCTCCCACGACAGCATCTCGGCCTTCGAGATCTCGTAGTCGACGAGTTCGAGCGACGGAAGCGGCGTCGAGACGCTGTCGCCGAACATGTCGAACATGGTCGATTGGCCCGACTCCTTGAGCTTCGCCTCACGCTGGGCGAGCGAGACGATGCGGTCCAGGTTGCCGAGCAGCATGCCGCGCGAGGCCAGCGCATCGAGCGCGCCGCACTTCACCAGCGACTCGAGCGCGCGCTTGTTGAGCGCCTTCATGTCGACGCGCTTCGTGAAGTCTTCGATGCCGGTGAACGGGCCGCCGGCGTCGCGTGCCTCGATGATGCACTCGGCAGCGCCGGTGCCGACGTTCTTCACCGTGCCGAGGCCGAAGCAGACGGTCTGCACGCCATCGATCTCCTGCAGCTGAAAACTGGCGCCGCTGCTGTTGACATCGGGCGGCCTGACGGCGATGCCGATGCGCACGCACTCTGCAACGGCCTCGGCGATGCGCTCGTGCGTGCCGGCGCTGGAGAGCACGGCGGTCATGTACTCGTGCGGATAGTTCGCCTTCAGGTACGCCGTCTGGTAGGCGATGGTGCCGTACACGGCGGAGTGCGCCTTGTTGAAGGCGTAGCCGGCGAACGGCAGGATCAAGTCGAAGATGGCGCGGGAGTCCGCTTCGCTGTAGCCGTTCTTCACCGAGGCGGCGATGAATTTCTCGCCCTCCGTCTGCATCAGCTCGACGTTTTTCTTCGACATCGCCTTGCGGATCGCATCTGCATCCTTCAGCTCGTAGCCGGCGAACTTCTGGAGGACGAAGAGCACCTGGTCCTGGTAGGCGATGACGCCGTACGTCTCGTCCAGGATCTCGGCGAGGTCGGCGTGGGGGTACTGGACGAGCGAGCGGTCGTGCTTGGCGCGGCAGTAGGTGCCGATGTGCGCCATGGGGCCGGGGCGGTAGAGCGCGACGAGCGCCATCAGGTCGGGGATGCTGTCCGGGCGCAGCTCCTGGATCGAGCGGCGCATGCCGGGCGACTCCAGCTGGAAGACACCGAACGTGTCGCCGCGGCCGAGCATCTCGAACGTCTTCGGGTCGCCGTCGGGCAGCGACGCGAGATCGATGCGGATACCCTTCGTGCGCTCGATGATGTCGACGGCGCGACCGAGGATCGTCAGGTTGGCGAGGCCGAGGAAGTCCATCTTGAGCAGGCCGATCTCGGCGACCTGCGCCATGGCGAACTGTGTCGTCGGGATCGACGACTCGTCGCCGCGGGGGGCGCGCTGCAGCGGCACGTACTCCGCCAGCGGCTCGCGCGAGATGACGACGCCGGCGGCGTGCGTGCTGGCGTGGCGCGCGACGCCCTCGAGGCGGCGGGCGGTATCGACGAGCTTGCTCACCTGCGGGTCGACTTCGTACGCGCTGGCGAGCTCGGGGCTCTCTTCGAGCGCCTTCTCGAGCGTCATGTGCAGGGCGTTCGGGACGAGGCGGGCGACGCGGTCGGCGTCGCCGTAGGCCATGCCCAGCGCGCGGCCGGTGTCGCGGATGGCCGCCTTCGCCCCCATCGTGCCGAAGGTGATGATCTGGGCGACGCGGTCGTAGCCGTACTTCTCGGCGACGTAGCGGATCACCTCGTCGCGGCGGTCGTCCGGGATGTCGAAGTCGACGTCGGGCGGCTCCTTGCGGTCGACGTGCAGGAAGCGCTCGAAGACGAGGCGCGAGGCGAGCGGATCGATGAACGTGACGTCGATCGTGTAGAGGATGATGCTGGCGGCGGCGGAGCCGCGCACGCCGAGCATGATGCCGGCGCGCTTGCAGAACTGCGCGACGTCGTGGACGACGAGGAAGTAGCTGGTGAAGCCGGTCTTGGCCACGACGTCCAGCTCGTATTGCAGGCGCGCACGCACGGCCTCTTCGGCGAAGGGGTAGCGGCGGTTGAGGCCCTCGCGCGCCAGGTTGGTCAGGTGCTCGTGCGTGGTGACGCCGGCGGGGATCTCGGGCTCAGGCAGGTGGAGGCGGCCGAACTCGAGGTCGAGGTTGCACTGGTCGGCGACGAGCTGCGTGTTCGTCACGGCCTCGGGCGTCTCGGGGAACAGCGCGAGCATCTCGTCTTCGGACTTCACGTAGTAGGACGTGTCGTGCATCTTCAGCTGGCGCTTCGGATCGTCGACGGTGGAGTTGGTGCCGATGCAGAGCAGCACATCGTGGATCGAGGCGTCGTCCTGCACGGTGTAGTGCGAGTCGTTGGTGGCGACGAGCGGGATGGCTGTTTCACGTGAAAGCGTGACCAGGCCGCGCATCACCTTCTCGCACTGGGCGTTGATGTCGGGCTCGTCGTGCTTCATGACCTCCAGGTAGAAGTCATCGAAGACGTCCTTGAAGAAGCCGGCGAGCGACTTCGCTTCGTCGTAGCGGTCTTCGTTGAGCAGCCGGTGCATCTCGCCGGAGGGGCAGCCGCTGAGGGCGATGAGGCCCTTGCCGTACTGGGCGAGCAGCTCCTTGTCCATACGCGGCTTGTAGTAGAAGCCCTCGAGGTGCGACTTGGTGGAGAGCTGGATGAGGTTGCGGTAGCCCTCCATGTCCTTGGCGAGCAGCGTCAGGTGGAAGTAGTTGTTGGCGCGCGAGTCCGACTTCTTGTGCCGCGAGTCGGGCGCGACGTAGGCCTCGATGCCGATGATCGGCTTGATGCCGCGGGCGCGCGCTTCCTTGTAGAAGTCGACCGTGCCGTAGAGGGCGCCGTGGTCGGTCATGGCGACGGACTGCTGGCCGATCGCGGCGACGCGGTCCATCACGTCAGGGATCCGGCTCAGGCCGTCGAGCAGGGAGAACTCGGTGTGCAGGTGCAGGTGTGTGAACATATGTTTTGGATCTGGGGGCAGGATAGCACCGCGGATCCGGGCGGGGAATGGGGTGTTCTGGTCGCTGGTGGGTGGTCGTTGGTCGCTGGTGGTCGTCGGTCGGCGGGTCTGCGATGGTTCCGCACTCTAGGTGTGTGCGCCGTTAACCTTTGCTCCATTACTGCGTTGTATAGACGACACTCCATCGCGTCTAGCGTGCGGGGGTGTGATGTTTCGGCCGGGGGCCTCGCCACAGGAGGATCGATGAGACTCGTACTCAGCTTGCCCATCGTAATCGTTATCACCCTGGCATTCGCGACAGGAGTGGCGCGAGCGAAGACGCCGACGCCGGTTCCGGACTCCGTTCCAACTGCGCCACGTGACGTGGTCGTCGACTATGAGCGCCATCTGATCACCTGGACGGATGTCGCCACGAATAACGAGACCGCGTACCGCGTGGCGTACACGATCACCGGCCGCCGCGCGAACACGGTGACACTCGAGGCACCCGCGAATGCCACCTCGCTCGCGATTCCCGCAGATGCTCCAAGGTTGTACTGCGGGGCACAGCTCAGGGGAACAATGGTGGCGTTCAACTCCCTGGGCGAGTCGCCTGCCGTTACGCTCGACTACGTCGGAGTGTGCCCTCCGACATCGCCGTCCCCCACCATGAACGTCGGATTCGATTGGCAAGACTTCGGTACGCGATCGGCCGTAGTGATCTCGTGGACGAACATCGCCGGCGCGACGTCCTACTCGCTTACGGGGAAGTTTCGCGTCGCGCGCGAGGCCGCGAGCGGCCAGTGTGATCCGCCGTTACAGGTCGATGTACGTGAGATCGACCTAAGCCAAGAGGTACGAGCGCCCGGCACGTCGTACTCCATAGACCTGCCCCACCTACCCGAACACGACGTGTGGACTGTATTGCTCGACTCGGGGCCGGTTATCGTCGCTGCACTGGATCGCTACGGCGAACCGCTCGTTAGTATCGGCCAAGCGAGCATCCGCGAGGGCTGCGGGTTCGGCGATGCCCAGCGTGCAATTACGCTGCCCTCCACCGGCCGACACGATGCCGCGGCACCCGGTCCTGGTGCATCCGCTGAGCGATTGGCACTCCTCGGGGTGAGCTTGCTCTCGCTGGGCTGGGCTCTACGCGCGCGCAGATGGCGCGACGCCTCGGCCGCGTCGGCGAACCGCTGGCCGGTAGCTCAAGATGATGCTGCGTTCGCCGGCGAAGAGAGCTTCCACATCCATCCGATCGGCCGCAGGTTCAGGCGGAGGGCGACGTTCTGTGATGAGGCGTTGTCTGCGGAGGTGCTGTAGAACAGGTGCCGCTCGTCCCGGTCGAAGAGCGCGGACCACGCGGCGGTGACCGCGGCGGCGAGGCCCTTGCCTCGATGGCCGGGCGCTGTCCACACGCCCGCCTCCGCACCTCGATCCGTGAGCCGCGCGGAGTGGCACAGGGCGACGACCTGATCGCCCTCGACGGCAGCCGCCCAGGGGCCGAGCGCCCCATCGATGAGGTCGCGCCATTCGTCCGGTCTCCAGCCATCGGGGGGCAGCCGTCTGAGCGGCTCTATGCCGCGGCCGTCAGACCGCACGATCACGGCTTCGGATGCGTACCGCGTGGCGAGCGGGATCCAATAGCTCGGGCCGGAGGACAGTTCCAGCGATCCGGCTACGGGTTCCAAGAGCTGCCTGCACTTGGCGAGGGCAGCAGGTGGCGTGGAAGAGTCGCTGGAATGAGAACTCTCGTCGATCGCCGCCCGCAGTTGGACCGCGAGCGCGTCGGGAACGTCGCTGCCAATGGCCACGCGCTGTCCATCGTTGGCAACGGCGATCACGAAGTGCGGTGCTGGTCGACCATGGCGCTCTGCATCCCGGGTGAGGCGGCCGCGGGCGTCCCTCTTCCACAGGGTTGCGATCTCGATCTCGATCAGCTGCGCGTCGGTGAGCATGGTCGATCATAGCGCGCCGCCGGCGAAAGCTCGCTAGAACCAGCCGCGGTCTATGCCGGTGAAGATGACCAGGGGGACGACGAGGATGACGGCGGCGGCGAGCATCGCGAGCGCGGGGCCGGCGTTGGCGGCCCAGAACGACCGCGAGTCGGCGGCGTAGGTGTTGCCGCTGCGCTCGGCGATGCGCTTCGCCTTCGAGCGCAGGCGCAGGCTGTTGGTCATGACGGAGACGCTGCTGAACGCCATGGCGCCGCCGGCGATGATCGGATTGAGCATGCCGAGCGCGGCGACGGGGATGGCGACGACGTTGTAGCCGAACGCCCAGACCAGGTTCTGCTTGATCGTGGTGAGCGTGTTGCGGCTGAGGGCGATCGCCTCGGCGACCTTCGAGATGTCGCCGTGCAGCAGCGTGATGTCGCCGGCCTCGATCGCGACGTCGGTGCCGGTGCTCATGGCGATGCCGATGTCGGCCTGGGCGAGCGCGGGGGCGTCGTTGACGCCGTCGCCGACCATGGCGACGCGCAGTCCCTCGGACTGGAGCGCGCGGACGAGTTCGAGCTTGTCCTCCGGGCGCGCTGTGGCGCGATACTCGCGCACGCCGACGGCGTCCGCGACGCTGGCGGCGGCGCGCTCGTTGTCGCCGGTCATCATGATCACGCGCAGGCCTATGGAGTGCAGCACGTTGATGGCGCGTGGTGCGGACTTCTTCACTTCGTCGGCGATGCCGATGACGCCCTCGATGGTGCCGTCGATCGCGGCGAAGATCACGGTGCGGCCGGCCGCCTCCAGGCGGTCCGCCTCGGCCGCGGCGTCGGCGTCGACCGCGATGCCCTGCTCGTCGATCAGGCGGCGGTTGCCGGCGACGATGCGCTTGCCTTCCACCGTGGCGCTGACGCCGCGGGCGGTGAGCGACGCGAAGTCGCGCGCGGGCGGCAGGGTGTAGCCGGCTTCGACCGCGGCATCGACGATGGCGCGGCTGAGGGGGTGGTCGCTGTCCTGCTCGGCGGCGGCGACGAGCGTCAGTAGCGCCTGCTCCGGCATCAGCCGCGTCGGGATGGCATCGGTGACCTGCGGGCGGCCTTCGGTGAGCGTGCCGGTCTTGTCGAGCACGATCACGTCGAGCGTGCGCGTGGCCTCGAGCACTTCGGCGTTCTTGATGAGGATGCCGCGCTCGGCGCCGAGCCCCGTGCCCACCATGATGGCGGTGGGCGTGGCGAGGCCGAGGGCGCAGGGGCAGGCGATGACGAGCACGGCGACGGCCGCGCGCATGGCGGTCACCCACTGGCTATCGCCGCCTGCCTGCCCGGATGAGGTGAAGAGGCCCCACGCGAGGAACGTGCCGAGTGCGAGGAGGATGACGACCGGGACGAAGACGGCGGCCACCTGGTCCACCAGCTTCTGGATCGGCGCCTTGGAGCCCTGCGCGTCCTCGACCATCTTCGCCATGCGGGCGAGCGTGGTGCCCTCGCCGACGGCGGTGGCCTCGACGCGGACGACGCCGTCCTGGTTGATCGTGCCGCCGATGACGCGGTCGCCGTCGCGCTTCTC
>Ga0315281_10015478_pt1 | contig 10229 bp, 7 predicted proteins | sample YL17G07_0_MG_FD_204540 | JGI IMG/M metagenome (GOLD analysis project Ga0315281, IMG submission 204540) | Sediment microbial communities from Yellowstone Lake, YNP, Wyoming, USA - YL17G07_0 | ecosystem: Environmental > Aquatic > Freshwater > Lake > Sediment | place: USA: Wyoming | collected...
TACCGCCCCAAAGAGGTTCCCGTGGTCTGTAATGGCCACGGCGGGCATCTTCAGCTCGGCCACCCGATCCATGAGCTTGGAGATTTCGCACGCGCCGTCGAGTAGGCTGTAGTCGGTGTGCAAATGCAGATGAACAAAATTGCCGGAAGCCATTCTGAAGCATTCTAGCAGAAAACTCCACCGGGCACGCAGCGTGTAGAGGAACCCTCTGCGCTCCCGCCGCTGTCGCAGCGATGTCCCCTTGAAAATACAGGCTTTATCAATCAGGGGAAACACCCTAGCGAACGTCTTCCTCGTCGCGGGTTCTTGGGCAAAAACGAGAGCCCACGGCATCGAAACCAGCGCCGGGGCTACGGTCTTGCCGGTTCCGACCAAGCTTACTTTTTTCTGCCAGCGCGCGCGGGCTTGGCAGCGTGCGGTTTAGCCGGCGCCTCCCTTAGCCCGGCCAGCGCGCGAAATTCCTTCAGGAGCTGTTGGGGGGCCTTGATCTTCCCGTCCAGCTCCTCCAGGAAGAGTTGGTGCATGATCTTGTCGAACTTGGGGCCGGGCTCCAGCCCCAGAGTGAGCAGCTCCGCGCGCGGCAGCTTGGCGCGGACGAGCGGATACTTAAAGAGGAAACTCTTCACAAGGCCCTGGATATTGGCCTGCGGGTAATTGACCAGCAAGAACAGCAAGAGGGGCTGGGGCTGTCCGGAGAGCAAGGTGTATACCTGGCTGGGCAGAGCCGCCTTGGAGTTGGCCAGCATTCGAGCCAGCTTGCGGGCCGCGCTCTCCAGTCCAAGTGCCACCTTGATGGTCTTGCGGTCGGCGATGATCTTCTTCGCCAGGCGATTTTTCTGGCCGCTGCCACGCTTGGCCACCAGACAATGGAAATTCAGGAAGAAGGCGTCAGCGCCCGGAACGGTGTGAACGACGGAGCGGATCTTGCCAAATTGGTCGTAGGGCAGCTTGGCAGAGGCCAGCTTGCGGTCAAGGCCGGCCAGTAAGCCGCGGCCAGCCAGCAGCTTCAGGACTCGCCCCGGGTTCTCCTCCTGTAGGATGGCGCGCAATTCGCGCCCCTGCTGCTCTGGCTCCAAGCGGTCCGTAGCGCGCTTTTCGAGGGCCGCCTCCGCCCACGTTTTGGTTCGTTCCTCGGGTTTGAAATCAAGGCGTAATCCAAGACGGAGCAGGCGATAGATGCGCGTGGGGTCTTCGAGGAAGCTGCGGCTGTGGAGTGCGCGCAGCTCGTGTTTCTCGATGTCGGCCGCGCCGTTGGTGGGGTCGAGCAGCAGGCCGCGCGAGTTCGGGTGGAGTGACACCGCCATGGCGTTCACGGAAAAGTCGCGCCGCTTCAGGTCCTCGAAGATGGCGGCGGGCAAGATTTCGGGACGCCGCCCGGGCTTCGCATAGACCTCATGGCGGGTCATGGCAATTTCGGCCCGCACGCCGTTCGTGAAACTGACTTCCCCCGAGCTGAGCTTCGCACCCCAGCAAAAGTGCGCAATGCTGGCGGGCGCCGGCTCGCCGCTGCGAGCTTTTCCATCCAGATGGCGCAAGATTTTCTGCGGATCGCCTTCGACAGCGAAGTCCAGATCGCGAATGACCTGCTGTCCATAGGTCAAGTCGCGGACGGCGCCGCCCACCAGGTACAAGTTCATCCCTTGGCTGTGGGCGATGCGAGCCAGATGCCGGAGAACTTGGAACTGCTCCGGGGATAGCCGACTTTCCATCAGGAAGTTGTAGTCGCTCATGGCCGTGTAAGTCGCAGGGGACAGGTCACAGGTAACAGATCGCTACTCTAGCGTCACCTGATCGCTCTCCCCTGCTACCCCTCCCTTGTGCCGGTGAGTCGTCTGATCTGCGCTGCCATGCTGTCGGACCCGGCCCTTCGTATCTCGCCCCCCCTGTTTCCTAAGCGCGGGGGTGGTGTTCGTGATAGACCTGCTTCAGACGTTCCTTCAGGACGTGCGTGTAGATCTGTGTCGTCGAGATGTCGCTATGCCCCAACATGAGTTGGATGGAGCGCAAGTCCGCCCCGCGCTCCAGCAGGTGGGTGGCGAAGGAATGTCGAACCACGTGGGGCGTGAGCGGGGTGACAATGCCTGCCGCCCGGCCGTACCGGCTGATGAGCTTCCAGAATCCGACCCGCGAGAGCCCTCCGCCGCGCCGGTTAAGGAACAGGAAGGGAGAACTTCGCTTCTTTGCCAGTAGCTCACGGCCGCGGTGGACATACGCCTCGACGGCTCGCAGGGCGGATTTCCCCACCGGGATCAGGCGCTCCTTGCTACCCTTGCCGCGGCAACGCACCACGCCGAGATTGACCTCGAAGTCTTCCCAGCGCAGACCGACCAGTTCCGAGACCCGCATTCCCGTGGCGTACAGCAGCTCGAGCATCGCCTTGTCACGCAGGCCGGCAGGACTGGCCGGATCCACTTGCTGAAGCAGTGAATCCACCTCTGCTGCCGTGAGATATTTCGGGAGACTCTGGCCAATCTTGGGCGCATCGATTTCGGCCGTGGGGTCGCTGCGGATCTTCCCTTCTTTCAGGAGGAATCGATACAGATTCCGGAGCGAAACCAGATGTCGGGCCACCGAGCGCGCTTTGAGCCCCCGCCGGTAGAGAGAGGCGAAATAACTCCGGATGTCGTCACGGCTGACCCTGACAAGAGGCCGTCGCGCGCGAGCCAGGAATCCGGCGAAGTTCACAAGGTCACAACGGTAACTGGCAATACTGTTAGCTGCCAGCCCCTTCTCCACCCGAAGGTACGAGAGGAAAGCGGCAAGTTCCTGCGGCAACGGCTGCGAGGGTGTTGGCCCGCTCTGGCTTGCGGCGGAATCAGCGGCGGCCAATTCCCTGCCCGAAGACTCCTCGCCTCCCACTTCCGGCGTCACGCGAGCGTGCTCAGGTTCTCTCTTTCTAGCCATCTTTGTGCGGCAGCGTTCAAAGGACAATTCCCGATTCGGGCGGCGGACTCCGGAAACGTCTCGGGGTATGCCCTGCTCTGCCCAAGGCGGACACACCCCTACCCTGGGGCTGAGATAAATCGTTATTTCTCAATGTCTTAGGAATGCTGCTCAAGCACGGCGCTCCAACTTGGTCGCCGAGATACTTGACGGGCCGAATTGCGAACCTATGCTAGCACAAGGGAGTTTCCGCGGCCAAGCTGTATTTTGTTGACACTTCAGCACGGCGGACAGCCCTTCCTCGGCCAGCTAGATAGTTGTCATTCGCAGGCTTGGCAGAAAGGTTGTCACAGGCTACTTAGATCTCAGCAACCTCTTGGAACAGCCGGTCTTAGCTCCAAGGGTGCTCGGAGAGAATTAGAGCCTGCCGAGGACTACGGCGTAGGCTCTGCGGCGGCAAGCGGAGGCAAGTCCAGCCGTTGATGGATTGCGTACAGAGCTAGTTCCAGGCGGTCGGAGACTCCAACTTTGTCGTAGATCGCTCGCAGGTAATTCTTTACGGTTTGCTCTGTGATGTGCAGGTGATGGGCGATCTCGCGGTTGCGCCATCCCTGGACGAGGCAAGCGATGATGGATTTCTCCCGGCGCGTCAGTGTGTCCACAGGACGCGGGGCGGGCCTTGGGTTCTGCTTCGGGGAGCTATCCATCTGAGTGGCCTGCCGCTTGGGCAGCCAAAGTTGATTCCGCATGACCTTGTGCGCGCTCTTGACGAAAAGTGCCGGATCAACGGACTTCGCAATGGTGCCCGCCGCACCCGCCTTAACGTATCGCGAAGTATCCTCATTGCGCAGCGTTGAGGCGGTGATGATAATCTTGCCGCCCGGCCAGGCCTGGCGCGCCCGCGAGATGAAATCCGCCGGATCAGGTCCCAGCATCTCGGCCTGCACGAAGACCAAGTCGGGCTTGAATTTCTTCGCCAACCCTGGCACCTGGGCAGGGTCGTCGGCTTGAGCCACAACGCGGAGGTCGTCCTCGACCGCGAAGACTCTCTTGAGGCCGATGCGAAACACGCCCTCCCGGTCGGCCACCAGGATTCGGACCTTCCTCTTCGGTGTGCTTGTGGCGCGCATCAGGTCAATCCGGAGTCAAATCTGCCTGTCGGCCCAGCCCCGGCGCTGTTCTTGCCGGCGGAACGCTGCCAGCGACCAGCGCACGGTTCCGATGACTTCTCTACACCACGCCGCGGTCAATCTGTGCGGCCTGTGGGAAGGAATGTCGAGGGAGGTCTCCTAGCCAGGCAAGACCAAGGCTCATACGGGTCGTGGGGCGACACGGAAGTGATAGTCGTCGATGATTGCCCCAATGCCCGCATATCCTGAAGGCTGGCTGACCACTCGACCTTGACAGCAGAGTTGCAGCGGGACCTTGGTAACTTCGACAGGAAGATTGACGGTGATGGTAATCGGAGTCTGCTGGCGCAAGCGGACCGGCAACGCCACGAACATTCCGTTGGCGCTGATGCATGCCGTCTTCCCCTGAACCTGTCGGGGCCGTCCCGCGCGACTCTTCCACCGGATTTCCACCGGGAGTTCTACAGGAATCCGAACGCCGGCGCGGAGATACTTCATACTGGCTGCAACCTTCAACTTACCTTCCCAAACTGCCGCCGAGAGGTTAACCCGATTTCGCCACTCCTGCAAGGGTCATTGGTGAGGACGGGGCTCCCCAGCGCGGTGCCCGAGAAAAAGCGGGAGCGGGGTGGCCGGGGATGGCTGGCAGGCCCATCCGACATACACCCCGGCTCCCGACGCGTGACAGCCACAAGCTGAACCGCCACCCCCGCACAAACTTGCCAGCTTAGTGTGGCAGTCCGCGACAGAGGCCAGTTCAACCGCTTCGCCGCTCCGGCCTTGCAGGTTCAGACCGCCTCCCCGGGATCGAGGGCAAGGCCGTGTGTGGGTTTAAGCATTCTGCAAAGAAAGCCCCAGGGCAAGGTCACGGGCGTACGCTTACCTTCGTACTAGGCGTTGCCTTCCCGTTGCCTCCGCTGATAGGCTTGCGGGGTGAGTCAGCCTTGCCCTTCCGGCTGCCGAGCAGTGCCGGGAGGAGCGACTCGCCGTGTGAAATTGCAGAAAAGGAAGAGAACACCATGAAACTGGGCGAACTTGCGGCACGTCTCGGATGCACACTGGAGGGACCAAGCGACCTGGAGATATCCGGGGTCGCCGGCATGGATGATGCGTCGCCGACCGAGCTGACTTTTCTTTCCAACCCTAAGTACCACCGCAAGCTCAAGACCACGCACGCCGCGGCCATCATCGTGGGCCCGGATGTCCAGATATCAGATCGGCCGGTCCTCCGCTCGGAGAACCCCTACTTGACCTTCGCCAGGGCCCTGGAGATCTTTTCCCCGCCCCATCACCCGCCGGCGGGCATTCATCCGACGGCGGTGATTGCTCCTGATGTCAAGCTGGGACGCACTCCCTCGATCGGTCCTTACGTGGTCATTGAAGAAGGAGCCGAACTGGGCGATGACTGCGTACTGAAGAGCTTCGTCATGGTCTATCGCGGCGCCAAGATCGGCCACCGCTTTTTCGCGCATTCGCATGCGGTGGTCCGCGAGAACGTGCGGATTGGCAATGACGTCATCCTCCAGAACGGCGTCGTGGTGGGAGGCGATGGCTTCGGATTCGCCCGGCAGGCAGACGGCTCTTACTACAAGATTGTGCAGTCGGGGACCGTGGTCATCGAAGACGCCGTGGAGGTACAGGCCAATGCCTGCGTTGATCGGGCCGCGGTGGGAGAAACCCGCCTGCGCCGCGGGGCCAAGGTTGACAATCTCGTGCAGGTGGGCCACGGCTGCGACATCGGGGAGAACGCCTTGCTCTGCGGGCAAGCAGGCCTGGCCGGGAGCTGCAAGCTCGGGCGCAACGTGGTCCTTGCTGGCCAGGTGGGCGTGGCCGGCCACCTGACGATCGGCGACAACGTCATCGCTACCGCCCAGTCGGGCATTCCCTCTGACGTCGAGCCGAACTGCACCATCTCTGGCTATCCCGCTATGGATAATGCCCTCTGGCTCAAATGTTCGGCCCTCTATTCCCGTCTTCCCGAGATCTACGCGGGCTTCCGCAAGGTGCGCGACCATTTGCGGAAGATGGGCGTCGAGCTTTAGCCGGGGCAAGAAGGGGCTGGGGGTTGGTTCTTCTCTCTTCGAGTGTTACTCCAAGATCTCGAAAGCTACTGAGTGGCGTTTTCCCGACTCCTATCCCCTAACCCCCCATCCCCGAAGGCTGTTCATCCTCCGCCAAGCCGGAGAGGATGGCGCAGCGAGTGCGTTCCATGATCTCGGGACGGTCTGCCATTGAGCAGCCCTGGGTGGGAATTGCGTCGTGGATGGTGATCCCCACCACGCCCGGCCGGATGACGAACCTGCCTTTCGGCATGATCTTGCTGCTGCCGGAAACAGAGATGGGGACGATGGGCACCTGGGCCTGGATGGCCATCACGAAGGCGCCTTTTTTGAGGGGTTGAAGCCGGCCGTCGCGGCTGCGCGTGCCTTCGGGGAAAACCATAAAGGAGCGGCCCGCGGCGAGAGATTTTACCGCCGCCTCGATGGCTTGAACCGCGTGCGCGCGGCTCTTGCGGTCCACGGGAATGAAACCGCACTGCAACATCGCTTGCCCCAGGACGGGGATGCGGAAAAACTCCTTCTTCACCAACCCGACCACGGGGGCCACGATGGCGATCACGGCCGGCGGGTCGCAGTTGCTCTGGTGGTTGGGCATGTACACGGCGGCGCGGCCAGCGGGGATTTTTTCTCGGCCGCGGACCTCCAGCCGCACGCCCGCGAGCCACAAGGCGAACTTGCATCCCCAGACACCGACACGGTAAACCAAGTCCGCGTTGCCGACGAGACGCGAATGGAGCAACAGAGGAGGCCCGAGGACGAGAAAAAACAGGAAGGTGAAGAATATGGCAAACAAAGCGCGGATCATCGCTGTCCTGCCTCGGCGACCGGAGTCGTGGTTCCCGCCAGCCACCCGTGGCGAACGCGCCGCTGGTCCGCCGTGGCGTCCTTTATTTCTTCCACGCCGTAGGTGGTTCGACTTCTCACTTCGGGCGAAAACTCGATAGGAAACTCATGCCTGCCACGACGCACCGTGAGACGAATCTTCTCGCCCGGTTTCACCCCGTCAAGCTGCTCCTCCGGTGCCGTCCCCATCAGGATGTCACCCTGCTGTAAGCCCGCCTTCTCGGCGGGGCTTCCTGGTTCGATGGACTCGACATAAGCAAACCCATCAAAGCTCTGCACCGGGACAAAACCTAGCGCTGGCTTCTCCGCAGCCGCTCGAACCAGTCGGAGGCCGGCGAAGCCCAGGTAGGTATCGTAGTCGAGTTCGCGCGTGCCCGTAACATAGTCGGTGAAGAATCGATCAAGGTCACTGAACGCCGGCGCCACGCTGGAGATGATGGCCCCAAGATCGCTTGCGGCGAAGAACCGCCCGCGGCGAGCATAGTCCTCATTCAGACGCCGCATCACATCGTCCAGGCTATGAGTGTTGCCACTGGCGTGACGGATTCCGAGATCGAGCATGAAGCCGAGTAGGGCGCCTTTGTTGTAGTAGGAGATGCTGCGCTCGGGCCGCAAGAAATCAGGATATTTCTCGAGCCATGCTTCCCGGCCGGCCTGCTGGACGCTCTGCTGGTGGCGCGCCGGACGTTCCTGGAGGCGTTGGATCTCTCCGGCGAGCCGTTCGTAGAAAGTCGCGCGGGAAATCAGGCCCGCCCGCAGCAGGGACAACTCTTCGTAAGTATTCGTAACCCCTTCCGCGAACCACAGGTCCCGCGTGTCATTGCCGTGAATGTAGTCCACGGGCTCCAGGCTCTGGGGCCGGATGCGTTTGACGTTCCAGAGATGAAAGAATTCATGCGCCAGCGTGGCTTCCAGTCCTCCCCAGTTGTTCCGCAGCTCAGCCGCCGAGAGGCTTACGGCCGTCCCGTTTCGATGCTCCATGCCTCCGCGCCCGCCCTGCGGCGGGAAATGCAGGATGAAGGTGTAGCGCGAGAACGGCACATCGCGCATCAGAGCCGTTTCCACGGCCGTTATTTTCTGTAGCGACGCCAGCAGGCGCTCGGGCGAGTAGTCACGGGGACTGGCGTGGACTACCACGCGATACGTGGCCCCTCCCTGCTCGTAGTGATACTCCTGGAATTCACCTGCCTCCGCCGGGCTGTCCACCAGGAGGTCATAGTTGGCGGCACTGGACTCGCCCGGTGTCGGTCCTTCCTCGAGCAAGGTGGCCAACTTCCAATTCCGCGGCAGAAGAAATCTGATCCGCACGGCGCGGTCGCGCTCACGCGGCAGATAGAAGAGCAGCAGGGCGAAGTTCAGGAAGCTGTGCTCCTGGTTCAACACGCTGGCGAAAACGCTCTCCTCGTTGGCATAGACGGCGTAGCGGATTTCCAGGCTCGAGCAGGCCCGGTCCCTGCTCTGCCATGAATGGAGATCCACACGTGCCAGGCCCTGTGGCTGCCCGTCGCACTGGGCTTCGAGTTCCTGGACGTTTCGCACGAAATCCCGAATTTGATAGAGAGCGTTCCAGGCCGGGAATTGGATTTCGGTCCCCGCTGCCGCTTCGGGCACGGTCATGGTGACGCGGACCAGATGTGACACCGGCTCGCGCAGATCGAGAACATAGGTGATGGGCGGACCAGCCGCGAAAACACCGGCGGGCGCAGACGCCAAAACTAAGACGCACACCCAGACCCAGGCCAGGCGCGAGCGGCGCGTGCGCCTGTAATTCTGCCCTGTGCGTCTCGGCGGGAGATAAGCTGCGGTGAGCGGAATCAAAAAAAAACTCATCCGAGGAGACCGGGCGTTTCGCTAGCAAGAGATATATCCAGCACGTTCCTCAAGCGGTTTCTAATATAGCACTGCGTTAGTCAGCCTTCCAAAATACGCGAATGTACACTTCCAAGCCGGCGGCCATCGTCAGGAGGCCCAGGAGGGATTCCGTGGGTCGAAGGTAGAGCGTGTACGCCAGCATCCACAAGCTTGCCCCCACAAAGATTGTGGGAATCAGGGGATAGCACCAACTCACCGCCGGCAGGCGTTTCCACTGCGGCCGTCGGCGCAGGCGGAAAATCCCCGCCGAAGCCAGTGCCGCAAAGAGGATCAAGGCAAACCCGATGTAGTAAATCAGCCGCTCGAACGTCCCAGTGAGGACCATGGCGGCGGAAGCAACGGCCTGATACAGAACGGCCTGGGCGGGCGTTCGCCAACGGGGATGGACTCGGGCGGCGCCGGGGAAAAAGCAGCCGTCCTGCGCCATCGCGTAATAGACCCGCGGCCCTACGATCACCATGGCGCTGACGCAGGAAAGTACCGCGGCCGCCATGATGCCGCTGAAGAGGCCGCCAATCTTGCTCCCAAACAGCGCGCTGGCGGCTGCGGCTCCGACGCGAACGATCCCTTTCAGCGATTCGAGGGGCAAGGCGTAAATGAACGCCACATTGAGCGCCAGATAGAACGAAGCTACGAGACCGGTGCCGAGGAGCAGGGCCGCCGGCAGAGTGCGCTCCGGTGTTCTCATTTCTTCCGCGACGTAGGTGGCCGCGTTCCAGCCGCTGTAAGCAAACATCACGAATATCAGCGAAAGAGCAAATTGCGCGCTCACACTGTGAGGAGAAGTCCGCGGGGCGGCTAGCGTAAAGTTTGACCAATTGCCATGCCCCACCGTGAAGGCGAGCGCCAAGAAGACCCCCAGGATGCCCAGCTTGAGGGCCGTCAGAACATTCTGCAGCCTGGCCGCAAGCTTCAGCCCCAGGATATTCACCACCGTGAAAGCTGCAATCACTCCCAAAGCCACGAACTGCCCATTGCCGAAGTGCAACCAGCCGAAGGCCGCGCTCCTCGCATGGGCCTGGGTCCCGACCGAGAGTGACGGAAAGAGGTGACCCAGGTACTCGGAAAACGCCAAAGCACCGGCGGCCACAGGTGCAGCAAAGCCGGCAAAAAAGGAAATCCAGCCGCTCAGAAACCCCCAGGCCGGACCCCAGGCTTCGCGCAGATAAACATACTCGCCGCCGGAGCGCGGGAAATTGATGCCCAGTTCTGCGTAGGCCAGGCAACCGGCGACCGCCACCAACGCGCCCACCAGCCACACGGCGAGAACGAGCGATGGCCGTCCAAGATCGCCTGCCAGAAACCCCGTGGTGGTGAAAATGCCCGTGCCGATCATGTTTGAGATTACGAGCGCGGTGGCACTCACCAGCGTAAGTTCGCGGCGAAGCCGTGTACCGTCGGGCGCGGGGTCGGGTGATGGCGGCATGAAATCCCTTTCTAT
>Ga0315281_10015479_pt1 | contig 10229 bp, 15 predicted proteins | sample YL17G07_0_MG_FD_204540 | JGI IMG/M metagenome (GOLD analysis project Ga0315281, IMG submission 204540) | Sediment microbial communities from Yellowstone Lake, YNP, Wyoming, USA - YL17G07_0 | ecosystem: Environmental > Aquatic > Freshwater > Lake > Sediment | place: USA: Wyoming | collected...
CCAAGGGATCGCATGTTTGGGACCTCGACGGCAACGAGTACATCGACTACATGCTCTGCTTCGGACCGCTCATACTGGGCCATGGTCATCCCAGGGTCCTCGAGGCCGTGAGAAGACAGCTCAAGGAGGACGGCACCCAGATCCTTGGGGCACCCCACGAACTCGAGGCCGTGATGGCCGAGCGGCTGAAGCGGATATTCCCGTTCTCGGACGCCGTGAGGTTCACCAACTCTGGTCTTGAGGCGACGATGCACGCCTTGAGGGTGGCTAGAGGTGCTAAGAAGAAGGCGCGGTTCGCGAAGTTCGAAGGCGCATACCATGGCTGCTATGATGAGGCACTCGTCAGCCTGGCGCCCGCGTTGGAGTTCGCAGGACCCGAGTCATCACCTCGGACGGTCTCGGGCTCGTTCGGCACTTCGCAATCCGTTATCCAGAACGTCCAGATACTGCCCTACAACGACATCGAGAACACCGAGCGTATCCTGAGGGCTCACAAGGACGACCTCGCGGCCGTCATAATGGAGCCGGTCCAAAGAGGGTTCGTCGTTCCTGACCTGGAGTTCCTCAAGCAGGTCCGCGAGACCACCCGCGAGCTCGGGATTGTGCTGATATTCGACGAGGTGATGTCCGGCTTCCGGATGGAGAAGCTCGGAGGCGCATCCACGACATACCACATCGACCCGGACATGATATGCCTCGGCAAGATCATCGGAGGCGGGTTCCCCTGTGGTGCCTTCATGGGGAAGAGGGAACTCATGGACATGGTGAACCCTGCGACGAAGCCGAAGGACGAGAGGGTGTTCCATGGCGGCACATTCAACGGTCACCCGACGGTGCTCGCCGCCGGCATGGCGACCCTGGACGTCTTGGAGGAACCGCGAACTTATCCATATCTGAACAAGATCTCCGACCGTTTGAGGAACGGATTCAACGACCTTTTCGGCCGGATGGGCTACGAGGCCAAGGCCATCGGCCCCGGCTCGACCTTCAACCTAGTGTTCACCAAGGGGAAGATCTCTGACTACAGGGATGTGACGAAGTGCGACGCGAAGACCAGGCAGAAGCTCGACTTCGGGCTCATGGCCCGAGGCATGCACTTCCACCCAGACAAGCCGTTCTACACCTGCACCGAGCACTCCGAGAAGGATGTCGACCAGACGCTGAAGGTGGCGGAAGAGGTTCTGAAGAAGATGAAGGAATAGGCTGACGGTCTAGGCCTCGACCCAAGCTCTGCCCTCGAACACCGGCTCCGCAGGGCCTGTCATGTAGGCACTACCGTCCTTTGCCAGCTCTATCGTAAGACAACCTCCGACTGCATCGACCTTGACGCGCCGGTTCTTCACCCAACCTTGCATCAGCGCGACGGCTGCGCAGGCCGTTGCTCCCGTACCACACGCGAGCGTTTCGTCGTACACCCCACGCTCGTATGTTCGGACCTTGACCTCGTCGGGGCCAACGGTTTCAACGAAATTGATGTTCACACCCTTCGGGAACCTCTTGCGATCCGAATTGACGATGGCCCCGATCCTGCGGACATCCTCTGAACCCAAGGCTTTGGATCGCACTACTATGTGAGGCTCGCCCGTGTTCACGATCGAACACCTGAGCACGCGCTCGTCGACGGATATCAGGACGTTCATCATGTCCGCCGAACCCTTCTTCGCATCGCTGACGTATTCGCTCAGGTACTGGCGTTCGGTGCGAACAGGGCCCATGTCCACCCGGTACCGCGACCTTACGCGTTCCACAAGCTTGACCCCGTCCCGTGTCAGCACTCTGACCTCGGACTTGCCCAGGCGTTTCATGAGAAAGGCCGCGACACATCTCAGACCGTTACCACACATATCAGCTTCGTTCCCAGCAGGTTCAAACAATCTCATTGACCCGTCTGACCCCCTTCCTTTCTCGATGAATATGACGCCGTCTGCTCCGACACTGAAATGTCTGTCGCACAACGCGGTGGCAATCCTGCTGCGGACCTTGTCAGGTGTCCTCCGTCCAGTCATCTCATCCTTTAGGATGAAATCGTTGCCGCAGCCGTGGTACTTCGTGAAGCTGATCTCGTGGTTCATCAACTACCGTTATGACAGGACAGACTATAATCGTGATTATACAAGGTGAAAGTGAACGGGCGACCGAAGATAATGATTCTTATTTTCTGGGCAACCCGTTCAGAGCCCCCCATGATGGAAAGGAGTTTAGGCATAGATGCTCGATGACCTCCCGGTCTTCGACGGTCTTGGGCCGTCCATCGGGATGCCATCGACCATAGGCATCATCTTCTCTGCCGTCCCCATATCGATGCGACCTTCTAGGACCGCACGGAGTACATCATCTCGCGTTATCTTCCCGGCCGGATTGGCATAAAGCGGGGGCATCGGAGCTTTCTTCTCTATCGTCAGGACGGGCCTCGGCTCCGCGATCGGTGCCCTCGGTGTGTCCATCGAACCGAACGCCGCCTCTACCTCATCCCGTACGGCCTTCTCGGTTGGGTGTAGGTATCGCTGAAGGGTCTGCAAGTTCCTATGCCTGGTCACGGCCTGAATGATATGGACCGGGACGCCTTTCGCTGCTAGGTTAGTTGCGACACTATGCCTTAGAAGGTGAGGATGCACATGCTTCTTGATACCTGCTTCTAGTGCCGCCTTGAGTACAATCTCATAGGCGCTTCCTACGGCCATCTTGACCTTGTGCTCATTCAGGAAGATTGTATCAATCTCGGTGTACTTCGGGGTCGGGCGGTGCCGCATGTAGGCCCCGAACGACTCCGCCGCCTCAGCCGATAGCATCACCGTATCGTAGTTCTGGCGCTTACCGCAGTTCACCTTGAGCGTTCGGGCATCGAGATCGACATCCGCGAGCTTGAGGTTCACAGCCTCGCTTATCCGCAGGGCGCAGAAGTACATGGCATCGATGAGCGCCTTATCGCGCTGCCCGTATTCTCCATGCTCCGATGCTGCCATGCGCATGCGGTCAATCTCGGAGGCCGTCAGCGTCACGTGCCCCTTGTCGATTGCCTGCACGTTCTTGAGACGTAACTCAGGCCTCTGTAAGATACGCTCCGTGTACTGGTTCGCGGCACAGACCTTTTGGTTCACCGAGTTCTGCCCAACCCGGCCATGCTTCTTGACAAGCGCAGCCTTGAAGGCCTGCATGTCGGCGGCGCTCAGGTCGGCCGGGTCCTTCCCCGTGAATACGAGAAGGTCCTTGACAACCCCGGCATAGATGCGTATCGTCCGTTCGCTCCGCATGTCTGCTCGGAGGTATGCCGTGATGCGTTCCTTTTCCTGGCTCACTATCTCGTCGATACTGGTCATGCTCACTGTTTCACCAGCTTCGAGATGGGACTCAGGGATAATAAGGGTTCGGTGACACGGGACGGAAAATCATCATTTTGGTGAAACAGTGAGTCTCCGTCCCGTGTCATCCCGCCATAGGTATAGGCGTTCTTAATGCTCTCCATTTTGTTCCCTCCCAGGCGCATTCTTTTCGCGTCTAGCACGGAGCGCTCGTTCGACCTGCCGAAACCCTATGCGACGGCGCTCCGCTTTACCGCACCGTACAAGCATCGCGTTCTCGTCGTCTAGCTCGGCTTCCGCATCCCCGATTATGAGTAAGGCCTCGGCTTCGAGATGTAACTTGATGGCCGCGACCGCATCCGCCGAGATGCTTCGATGTGTCCTCGGCTTGACGAGACGGAGCACGGTCTTGTTCGAGAGCGTCATGCCTTAGGCTTCCTCCTCTCTACCCTGAAGGATTCGACGGACCTCTCACTACGCTCTTGAGGCCGACCAAGATTCTCCGCGCATTCGACGCAGACGATTCTATCGTCTGGTAGAAGTTGGTCGCATACCACGCAATAGTGGTCTTTCATCCTCTGCGACCTCCCTGTCCAAAAAGCCACAGCAAGACGAACAGGATAACCAAGATTACGATAACGGCAATGACGATCAGACACACGCTAAGGATCTTGTCAAGACCGCCACCTATGTCACTGCCGATAGAATCCGCGCCCACGACTGGGAGAAGGGCGAACAGCAACAGGCTCATCTTTCGATTCATTATTGCTCACCCCCTCCCCCTTCCGGCGAGGAGGTTCGCTACGATTAGACCGCCGACAAGGATGAGGACGATTATGAGCAGAAGAAAGACCAGCGACGAAATCCGGTCCAGAAGACTGTTGGCCTTGTCGAATAGACTGCTGAAGTCTGGGATTCCACATATGCCAGCCATCGTCATTCATCCTCCATATCTTTTTGAATTCTGGCGACCTCTGGATCGGCTTCCAGGGTTCGCAGCCAAAACAAGGCTTTCTTCGCTCTGGGAAGTGCCTTGCAATCGAGGCGATATTGAGCGAATCGCTCTTGAGGAGAGACGACTCCTCGAGCGCCATAATCCTCTAATCGAGAGGTCTTCGAGTTCATGGCCTCCCTCCAGCCTTCAGTGTCTTCTCGCCTTCTCGTGGTGTTCCCGGCTTGTGATAGACAAAGAACTGGCAGGGCATCTCGTCAAGTGATTCTTGCTTCTCAGGCGGCAACGATACCCAAGCCGTGTTCTTATATCGAGTGCAAACGCGAACCAACGCACAGTTAGAACAATCGACGCCTTTCAGCGCTGGGTGATGAGGAACCTTCCAGGCTGTCATAGATTGCTCCTCCTCAGGAAGTCGATCTTCTCAGCAACGTCAGTGATGCCGTTTTCCTCGCACCGTTCCTCAATCCATGTTTCGCTGTAGCCCGACTTCTCTGCTTGTTCGACTATCGCTTTGAGCTGTTGGAGTTTTGTATACAACTGATTGATGCTCGACCAATGACCTTGACCTTGATCTGCAGGATTCTGTTCGCCTGCTTCTCCGCTTAACTCCTTAACTATGCTTAACTTCGATGAGTTAAGCACATTTTCACTAGTGCCAGTCGGTTTGAATTCATCGATTCTTAACTTCTTAACTGCTCTGAGAGCAGAGGTGTCTAGTAGCTCACAAGCAAGCCCGGTGTAGTCTAGGGGGGTGACGTGCCCCATTTCCCGTAAAATAGTTAAGCGCGCCTCAAAAATGGTTTTGAGTTCATCGGCCAGTGCCTTCTCGGATGGCAACTCAAGCGCTAAACTATTGGTAAGATATGCCTGGTTAAGGTCAGTTAAGAAGTTAAGAACAGGCGCAGCTCTGATGCTCTTATATTCCATCCCCTTCGTTGCCTCGTTTCGGACAGACGTAACAAGTTCCTCCGTCCGCAATTGTGATAGATAGTTGAGCACAGAGCCATCCGACAACTGCTTTCTGAAACCCTTCGCCTGACCCTCAGCGGAGACTGTCAGCTCCACGAGTTCTTCAACGGTATACGGCCTGTTCGGTACCATGAGATCCAGCAGTCTGAGAACCTTCTCAGGCACGTGGGTGTGATACCGTTCATTGGCAGCCCAGAGTTGCGCCGCCTCCTCATAGTCCCGGAAGTTCGCAACGATCTCTCCAGAGGGGAGAACAGACCTCTCTCCACTATGCAGGATGGCATTCATCTCGATTAGGTCCAGGAACTTCGGGAACTCGTTCCTCCGGTCAGCTTCGACTTTGATCCACCTCGCATACGGGACGACAACCTTGCATGTCGCCGCGATCTCAGTGAGCAGAGAAGAGATGGCCGTGGCCTGTTCAAGAGTTGCCCTGCCTCTGTCCTCACGATTGCCCAAGGTTCTTCCTTCGACGATTGCACCATGAGCACGTACACTCTGTTCTTCAGACTCATCAATGTTCAATACATGAAAGCGATTCGTCACCTGGTCGCCCTTCTCTCCAGTCGGGACGCTGACGGCGCTCGAAGTGACCTGCGGAAGGCCATCGACAAACATCTGAAGGAGTTCGCCGTCAATGACAGTCTCGTGGATGGCAGAGTCCTTGTTCATCGAAGTGAACGCTTTAGCGGTGCTCCAGATTGATTCATTGTCCAGGAGTTCATCGACAATTATGATCTTGCCCTCGAAGTAAGTCGGGCCGTACTTCTTAGCACGATAGTAGAAGGCTTTTGCCGAGGCGGAATCGAGATAGAGAACCTTCCCAGGGAACAGTTTCGCGACCTGAGTTATCAGATAACTTTTCCCTTGCTGTGAACCTCCGATCAGAAAGACATGAACCTTTTTGTTACGGCGGGCGGAGGAGAGAAAGCCCAGGTAGACATATCTCCGGCGGCATGGGTCTCCTGCAAACAATACATCCCAAGCACTCTCAAGAATGGAAATATGCTTCCCGGAGGCTATGGCCTGCCGAGCAATAACCAGCTGCTCCTCAGAGAGTTCGGTCGGTTCGGCCTCGGAGCTTCCTGCAATTAGCTTCAACTCCTCAGTCGTTCGCAGGCTTACCTTCAGAAGAAGCTTGTCGGCCTCTGCGCTGAGATCCTCTCTGACCTTCTGTAGAAACATGTTTCTGCTCTGAATCGACGATAGGTTGACCATGCCTGTATTGACAAGCTCACCTCCATGCCAGACAGTGAGAATGCACTTGATCGCGCCATTCTTGTCAGCACGACCTTGGTCGAGCTTGACCATCCAAGTCCCTTGATAAAACTCACCTCTAACACTGTTCCCAAGGACCTCAAACTCGCCCTGAAAAGATGATAGCTGTCCGGCAGGCGGTGTCATTGCCGCTGCCTCCTGGCTTGTTCGAGAGCACTCGCCAACTTACCCAATTCATCGAGATATTCGCCAGCCACTGAAGCACCAAGGGCTGACAAAGTAATCTGTTCCAGCGTGGTCCCGAGCCGCTTAGCCAGCTCATCGAGACGATGAGCCAAATGTGGCGGGATCGTGATTGTGATTACAACGTCTTCGGAATCAGTCATCCCTAGACCTCCTCGATCTTGATGACAGAAATCTTATTGAGGCGAATTATGCGGCCATCAGCCAGAATGAATTGCAGGAAATCAGGGTCTGTGATTGTTGTTGGCGTTGCGACTACCGCATGCGCCTGATTTCCCTCGTTCCAAACTATCTTAACCTTCGCCATCCCCATCCTTCCTAACTCGTTCTATTTGTGCTGAAGAGCCATGAGTTCCTTGATGCCCTTCGATACCGCATCCTCTGGCTCTGTCGGGTTTACGGGGGGTTCTGGCTGCGCCTGAGCCCAAATCGCCTTGGTCTTCAGCAAATAATCCTTGATGGCTTGGCGGATCACGTCGCTTCGAGTCCAGAGACCTCTATCATCAATCAATCGGTCCAGGGGGATGACGTAATTCTTTGGGATTCTACAGGCGACAATCGTTTCTTCGGTATGTTCAGATTTGTTCATTGAGGTTAACGAACCACTTGGGAGTGTATAGATGTGCTCACTCAGCTTTATATACCAGATGACCAAAAACGACCTTGATGCTCAGAAGTGAGCAAATTAGGCCAAGGCGCAATTCGATGCTCTTGGCGATGGTCGTCGCTTAGCCGTACTTCTTCTTACCTTCGAGAAGACAAAGTTCGATTCCGTGTGATCTCGTCGAGAATATTCTCTTCGTGACTGCACTATCCAGCCAGTCTGCCCTCTTGAGTGCTTCAACAAGAAGACCGTGGAACGAGAGCATCGAGCAATGCGAGCTATGCCTGATGATGCTGACGACGAAACTTGAATCTGAAATATGGTTTACCTATGCTGGCCTAGTCCGGTTTACCATTTCAGAGCTTTTTTCGGCCTTCATGCGATTTGTGGGGTTAAGCCAATGGCTTATAGTATCGGCCCTTCTTTATGGTCATCAATGAATGATCTTGAGGCACGACATCAACGGAGACAAGAGGACTTAGCGAAGGCCCTTGCAGAGAGAAAAAACAGCCGACTCCAAAAACCGAGACGGAGGAAGCTCACGGTAACTATACCATTGGACCTGTACGGCTGGCTCTGCAGTAAAGTCTCTGACGGAACTTACTTCAACATAAGCCACGGCATCGAGGCCTGCGTCAAGCAGATTAAGACGCGTGGAGTCAAGAGAGTTGAATAAGATAGCCAAGGGACAGGACAGGTCCCGCATGCTCCCTATACCCCTGCGAGCATGTAGTGTGAAGCGTTCGTTCCCCTCCCATAGTGTAGTAAGATAAAGATGATGTCCTTCGACGGAATAGAATGATGAGAACGACCCCACTGGCAACAGCGTTTACCTCTGATTTGAGCTCGATTGACCGTGGATCTCTCGGGCAACCACGCTTGAACCTGTGAGGGTTCTGCGATCAGCTGCTTGTTCTGCTTGAGGGCGAGCATCTCATTCTTGACTGAGAAAGAATCATAGAAGACTCCGCCGAGAAGATTATTTGCGAGCGAATCAACCGGCCCGAAATGACGAATCTCGAAATCCCGAGTGAGAAGGGGCGTTCATCCGGGGGGTATCGTAGCATGCCCGAGGCCCTGATCGTGCGCTAGGCGCAATCTAATGCGGTCGCTGTTCAGGATTTGAGAAGGGCGAGGGGGCAGGGCTAGGTGGAACAGCCTCCCCGAAGAAGTGAGGGCGGAAAGACTGAGCAAATCAACGGAAGGTATTGCTAGGAGAGATGCGTAATATCGCGCATTCTACCCCCTCATCGATACTACTTCTAGCTGGAAAGGGACAAGAGTTTATAATCTCCGTTCCAATCGAGTCTAGATGAGGTCGAACCTGGGTGATGCAATCGTGATTGTCCTGTGCGGAGAATGATTAAATAAGAAGCTGAGGATTCTAGCTCGACCAGCTGCGGGGGACCGAACCGATTGGATAGCATTCTCATAAAGGGGGGCATGGTAGCAGACGGATATGGCACTCCTCCCGCAGAGTTGAATCTGGCAATCGATGGTTCCAGGATCTCCGCCCTCCTCAAGCCGTCTGAAGCGTCCAAGGCGTCGGTGGTCATTGACGCCACTGGGATGATGGTCTGTCCTGGGTTTGTTGACATCCACACGCACTCAGACCTCTACCTGCTCCAGAATCCACTGGCCGAGAGCAAGATCAGGCAGGGGGTCACGACCGAGCTCGTGGGCAACTGCGGAGGCTCAGCAGCTCCGCTCATCGGGGCAGCTAGAGAAGTCCTCGTGGATTCTGCGCGAGACCTCGAAGTCAAGATCGATTGGTCCTCAATCGACGAGTACCTACTGCGTCTCAACAACCTCAAGACCTCGGTCAATGTCGCGACCTTGGTGGGTGCAGAGACTCTCAGACTTTGCGTCCTGGGGACAAAGGACGTCAAGGCCGATCCCGAGAGCCTCAGGAAGATGAATGGTCTTCTCACGGAGTCGATGTTGCAGGGGGCGTACGGACTGTCGTCAGGACTGATCTATGCCCCTGGGTGTTACGCCTCGACCGAGGAACTCATATCACTGGCATCGACATCGGCGTCTCTTGGTGGCATCTACGCGAGCCATATCAGGGGCGAGGGTGGCACGCTGGTACGAGCGGTGGAAGAGGCTATCAGGATTGGCCGGGAGGCCCGGACAACCGTCGAGATATCCCATCACAAGGCCTGCGGCAAACCCAACTGGGGGATGGTCAACGAGACGCTGAGGATGATCGAGCGGGCTCGTGCAGAGGGCATAGACGTCGGATTCGATGTCTACCCGTACACGGCATCGAATACTTCGCTGGACTCAATTCTTCCACCATGGGCTAGGGACGGTGGCAAGGAGGCCATCCTGGGGAGGCTCAAGAACCCGGATGAGCGGAGGCGTATCGCGGAGACTTTCTCCACGCCATCTACCGAGTTCGAGAATACTGTCTTGGAGGATGGATGGGAGAACATCGTCGTCGTCGGCCTGTCACATGGCTTCCACAGAAGGTTCGAGAACAAGTCCGTCGCGGACATCGCCAAGGAGCTTAGAAAGGATCCCACCGAGACCGCCTTCGACCTAATGGTGGAAGAGGGCCTGAACGTGTCCGGGATATTCCACGAGATATCAGAAGATGACGTCATGACAGTCATGAGGCATCCGCTCGCATGCATAGGCTCCGATGGCATGTCGGAGTCCGCTTACGGCCCGATGAGCAACTCAGCCACACATCCTCGGTCGTATGGCACGTTCCCCAGGGTCCTGAGGAGGTACTCGATCGAGATGGGACTTTTCCCCCTCCACGAGGCGATCATGAAGATGACATCCATACCTGCCAAGCGCATCGGCTTGCTCGACAGAGGGATCCTGGCGAAGGGTATGGCCGCGGATGTGGTCATATTCGACCCACTGAAGGTAAGGGACATGGCCACCTTCGAGGACTCGCATCGTTACCCCGAAGGCATAGTGTCCGTCC
>Ga0315281_10015480_pt1 | contig 10229 bp, 6 predicted proteins | sample YL17G07_0_MG_FD_204540 | JGI IMG/M metagenome (GOLD analysis project Ga0315281, IMG submission 204540) | Sediment microbial communities from Yellowstone Lake, YNP, Wyoming, USA - YL17G07_0 | ecosystem: Environmental > Aquatic > Freshwater > Lake > Sediment | place: USA: Wyoming | collected...
CGGCCGTTGCCGCTTCGGCTCCCACACATGCCCCGGACCACGCACGGAAAAAATTCTTTCCTTCGCGCGCGAGCGTTCTTCATCGCGCCGCGCCCCACCGATCGCAAAATCGTAGCCCCCCTCGGTCAGCGCCAGTTTCAACGCGTCAGTCTTGGCGACCTTGGTGTAGTATCCACTATCGTGATCGAACGGATTGACGTCCTCCCGCACTTGTGCCGGATTGGTATAGACGCGCAGATCGAACCCGACCCGCGCCACCATCTCATCCCGAAAAGAGATCATCTCGCGAAATTTCCAGAGCGTGTCGATATGCAGCACCGGAAACGGAATGCGCCCGGGAAAAAACGCCTTGCGCGCCAGGTGCAGCAGCACCGAAGAATCTTTTCCAATCGAATACAGCATGACGGGCACGCGCGCCTGGCCGGCGACCTCACGCAGGATATGGATGCTCTCGGCCTCCAGCGCCCGCAGATGCGCCGGTCGCGGCACGGCCGAGTCGGTGTCGGGTGGCATGCAACGGCTCCAGAAAAATCGCCGCCACACCTGCCACATCGGCGCCGCCCGCGCCAGCGGTTGCGCCCGAAAATCCGCACCGGCATAGTCCTGCCAACGAAAACCCCCAACGAAAACCCAACGGGGAGGCGATGCAGCTTCATTCCGGCTTCCGTCTGCTGCGCGAGGCCCTGAGGGGCCACACCGGCTGGCAGCCCGCCTGGCGCGACCTACCGCCGAAACCTGCCTACGACGTGATCATCATCGGCGGCGGCGGCCACGGCCTGGCAACGGCCTACTACCTCGCCAAGGAGCACGGCATCCGCAACGTCGCCGTGCTGGAAAAAGGCCCGATCGGCCTCGGCAACACCGGCCGCAACACCACCATCGTCCGCTCCAACTACCTGCTGCCCCAAAATCATAATTTTTATGAGTTCTCCCTGAAACTCTGGGAAGGATTGGAGCAGGATCTCAACTACAACGTCATGATGAGCCAGCGCGGCGTGTTGAACCTGTTCCACACCGACGCCGCCCGCCACGCCGCCGCCCGCCGCGGCAACGCCATGCGCCTCGACGGCATCGACACCGAACTTCTGGACCGCGACCAGGTCCGCGCCTATTGCCCCCTGATCGACATGGATAACGCCCGCTTTCCCGTCCAGGGCGGCCTGCTGCAACGCCGCGGCGGCACCGCGCGCCACGACGCCGTCACCTGGGGTTTTGCGCGCGCCGCCGACGCCCGCGGCGTGGACATCATCCAGCATTGCGAGGTTTTGGGCATCGACATCGAAGCTGGCCGCGTCACAGGCGTGCAAACCACGCGCGGCCCCATCCGCGCGCGAAAAATCGGCTTGGCGGTGGCCGGCAACACATCTGTCCTTGCACAGATGGCGGGCGTGCACGTCCCAATCGAAAGCCACGTCCTGCAAGCCTTCGTCACCGAAGGCATAAAACCGCTCATCCATTCGGTCATCACGTTCGGCGCCGCGCATTTCTACATCAGCCAGTCGGACAAAGGCGGCCTGGTATTTGGCGGCGGCCTCGACGGCTGGAACTCCTATGCCCAACGCGGAAATCTGCCGGTCGTCGAACATGTCTGGTCCGCCGGCCTCGCCATGATGCCATCCCTCTCGCGCCTGCGCGTGCTGCGCCAATGGGCCGGCATCATGGACATGAGTTTTGACGGTTCCCCGTTCATCTGCCGTACGCCGATCGATGGCCTCACCCTCACCGCCGGCTGGTGCTATGGCGGTTTCAAGGCCACACCAGCATCCGGCTGGTGCCATGCCTGGACGATCGCCAAGAACGAACCGCACAAACTGAACGCCGCCTTCACGCTGGATCGCCTGCGCACCGGAAAAATTCTCGACGAACGCGGCACCGGCCCGTTCCCCTGGGCGCATTGACGATGCTGCAAATCCCCTGCCCGTTCTGCGGCCCGCGCGAAGAAACCGAATTCCTTTACCGTGGCGACGCAACCGTCCACCGCCCCAATGCGGGCGCATCTCCCGACGATTTTTATCAATACGTCTATGTCCGCGCGAACGTGCGCGGCTGGCACCTGGAATGGTGGCAACACACGGCCGGCTGCCGCCAATTCATCAAGGTGCTACGGGATACGCTTTCGCACGATGTGCGCGCCACCGCCCCCGCCACCGAAGAACTTTTTTTCCCTCCGTCATGAGCCAGCCCTTCCGCAACAAAACAGGCGGCTTCATCGACCGCGACCGCACATGGTCCTTCCGCTTCGACGGCCGCATCTACGAAGCCCATCCCGGTGACACGCTGGCTTCAGCACTGCTCGCCAATGGCGTGCGCCTGGTCGGCCGCAGCTTCAAATACCACCGCCCCCGCGGCATCTTCTCCGCCGGCCCGGAGGAGCCGAACGCGCTGGTGGAACTGCGCGACGGAAACCGGCGCGAACCGAACACGCGCATGACGGTGACCGAGCTGTTTGATGGGTTGGAAGCGCGCAGCCAGAATCGCTTTCCCTCGCTGCGTTTCGATTTTCTGTCCGTGAACGCGCTTCTCGCCCCCCTGATGCCGGCGGGCTTCTACTACAAAACCTTCATGTGGCCGCCTGCCTTCTGGGAAAAATTTTATGAACCCCTAATCCGTCGCGCCGCCGGCCTCGGCCGCGCCGCCGCCACGCCAGACCCCGACACCTACGAAACCTTGCACGCGCATTGCGACGTCTTGGTCGTGGGCTCCGGTCCCGCCGGTCTCGCCGCCGCGACTGTCGCCGGCGCCGCCGGAGCACGCGTCATCCTTGCCGAGCAGGATTTTCTCCATGGCGGCGGCCTTCTGCTGGATCCTGCGCAAGAACATTGGCGCCAGAAAATGCTCGTCACCCTCGGTGCTCAAACGGAAACAAGATTACTCGCCCGCACCACGGTGGTCGGCTATTACGACCATAACGTACTGGGCGCGGTGGAACGGGTTGCCGATCACCTCGCCGCACCGCCGCCGCACACGCCGCGCCAGCGCTTCTGGACTATCCGCGCCAAATCCGTGGTGCTCGCCACGGGCTTCGTCGAACGTTTTATTGCGTTTCCCGGCAACGACCGCCCCGGCGTGATGCTGGCCGGCGCGGCGCAGGCCTTTGCCGCCCGCTTCGGCGTGCGCGCCGGCGATCGCGCCGTGCTGTTCGCCAACAACGATGCTGCCTACGAAAGCCTTTTCGCGCTGCAGGATGCGGGCATCTTCGTTGCTGGCGCGGTGGATCCGCGCACGGATTCCACCGCCATGGCGGCAGCCCGCGCGCGCGGCATCGCGGTCTGGGCGGACAGCGAGATCACGGCCACCACCGGTCGAACCCAACTGAGCGGGGTACGCATTCGCCGGCGCAATGGCACCGAGACGGCACTCGCCGCCGATCTGCTATGCCTCTCCGGCGGCATCAATCCGTCGGTACAGCTTGCCAGCCAGTCACGCACAAAGCTCCTCTGGCATGACGGCCTCGCGAGTTTCGTGCCCGGCGTGCATATCGGAATGAGCCATTCGGTCGGTGCCGCCGCCGGCATCACCGGTATCTCGGCGGCTGCCGCCGACGGCGCGCGCGGCGGTGCGGCCGCGGCTACCGATGCCGGTTTCGCCGCCGATCCAACCATCGCGCTGCCCGACGCCGCGCCCACCGACGCCACCGTCTTTCCCCTCTGGGAAGTAAAGGCACGCGGCCCTGCCTTCGTCGATTTGCAGACCGACGTCACCGCCGAGGACATCCGCCTCGCCCACCGTGAAGGCTACCACCACATCGAACATGCGAAACGCTACACCACGCACAGCATGGGCACGGACCAGGGAAAGTCCGGCGGCATCATCGGCGCCGCCATCCTGGCCGAGGTACGCGGCGCGCCGATCGCCACGGTCGGCCTGCCAAATTTTCGTCCTTATGTCACGCCGGTTACCTGGGGTGCCGCGGTCGGCGCGCATGTCGGAAAAGATTTTGCCCCCACGCGCCGCACCGCGCTGCATGCATGGCACGCGCAACACGGCGCCGTGTTCACCGACGCCGGGCTCTGGCTGCGCCCCGCCTATTACCCTATTGCCGCCGACAAAGATGCCTGGGCCAGCGTTCTGCGCGAGGCCAGCGCCGTGCGCCAAGCCGTCGGTATCTGCGACGTTTCCACCCTCGGAAAAATCGACGTCCAGGGCCCCGACGCGGAAAATTTCCTGGAGCACATCTACGCCAACCGGATTGCTTCCATTCCGATCGGCCGCGCGCGCTACGGCCTGATGCTGCGCGAAGACGGCATGGTTCTGGATGACGGTACCGTCTCCCGCCTGGCCGCCGACCATTTTTTTGTCAGCACCACCACCGCCAACGCTGCCGCGGTGCTGACGCACATGGAATTTCATTTGCAGACCGTCTGGCCAGATCTGGATGTCCAACTTGCCTCGGTGACCGATCACTGGGCGGCGATGTCCCTCGCCGGCCCAAGCGCGCGTCAGGTGCTGCATGCCTGCGTGCAAAATCTTAATATCGCCAACGAATCCTTTCCGTTCATGGCGGTGGCGGATGCGAATCTGACCGGCTGCCCCGTGCGCGTCTTTCGCATCAGCTTTTCCGGTGAACTTGCCTATGAGATCGCGACTCCCTCTGGCCACGCGCAAACTGTTTGGCGGGCCGTGCTGGAAGCCGGCCGCGCGCATGGCATCACGCCCTATGGCACCGAGGCACTCGGCCTGTTGAGAATAGAGAAAGGCCACCCGGCGGGTGCCGAGCTGAACGGGCAAACAACGGCCAATGATCTCGGTCTCGGCCGCATGTGCGGAAAGAAAAGTGATTTTGTCGGCCGCGTCCTGGCGCGGCGTCCCGGCCTGACCGATCCCGCGCGGCCGCGCCTGGTGGGTATTCTTCCCACCGATCCCGACCAGGAACTTCGCGCCGGCGCGCATCTGGTGCTGCCCAACACAACGGAAAGCCTGGGCTGGATCAGCAGCGTCACGCGATCGGTAATTCTGGAGAGCTGGATCGGGCTCGCGTTTCTGCAAGACGGAGAACGCCGCACCGGGGAAAATCTGCACGCGACCTTCCCCTTGAAGAATGAACTTGCAGAAATCCGGATTGTCAGCCCGCATTTCGTGGACCCCGATGGAAAAAATGTCCGCGCCTGACCCGCATTTTCCATTTTTCGATGGCCTGCCGCCTGGCCGGTACGGCGCGGGGGGAGAGAATCCGGTGCGCATTGCAACGTGCCGCCATGCCCTGTTGCAACTCAGCGCCCGTCGAGGTCAGGAAGAAAAATTGCACGCCGCCATCCAACACGCTGTTGGGATGGCCTTGCCGCCACCCGGCCGGTCCGCCACATCCGGCACGATCACCGCACTCTGGCTGCAACCCGATTGCTGGCTGCTGCAGGGGCCAGAGGGCGACGAAACCACATTGGCTTGCACACGCGCGGCGGGTGGCCGCGCCTCGATTGTCGATCAAACGCACGGAAGAGCGATTCTCTCCCTGTCCGGTGCGCGGGCCAGGGACGTGCTGGCACGCCTATGCCGACTCGATCTGCACCCACGCGCGTTCGGCCCCGGCCCCGGCCCCGGCCGCGTCGCCAGCACCACCATGTCAGATATCTCTGTCCTGTTGCACCAACGCGATGATACTCCCTCTTTCGACCTGATCATTCCCTCCAGTTTCGCCATCGCCTTCGCCACTGCCTTGCGCCACGCAGCCGATTTCGTAGGCTATGAAATCCGCGGAGCAATCTGACAGATGACCTACGAGTTCGGCATCGACATCGGCGGCACTTTTACGGATATCGTCTGCCGCGCCGAGGATGGCACGCTGCACATCGCAAAACTTCCCACCACGCGCGGCGATCCCAGCCGCGCCGTGCTCGCGGGCCTGGAACTCGCCCGCACCGAATGGGGTGTGCCACCACGGGAGATAGTTCGATTCGCGCATGGCACCACGGCTGCCACCAACGCCGTGCTGGAACGCAAGGGCGCGCGCATCGGCCTGATCACCACCGCCGGCTTCAAGGACGTGCTGGAAATCGGCCGCCAGATGCGCCACCAGATGTACGATCTCGTATTGAAACCCGAAACCCCGGTCTTCCTCGCCCCCGGACGCTACCGCAAGGAAGTGACAGAGCGCGTGGGCGCGCACGGAGAAATTCTCACCGCGCTCGACGAAGCCAGCGTGCGCCAGGCCGTGCGCGAATTGCTGGCCGAGGAGGTGCAAGCGATCGCCGTCTGCCTCATTTTTTCGTTCCTCCACCCCGTACACGAGCAACGCGTCCAAGAAATCATCGCGGAGGCGGCTCCCGATCTGCCGGTTTCTCTCTCATCGGAAGTCGATCCGGCTTTCCGCGAGTACGAGCGTACGTGTGTGACGGCGTTCGACGCCTACATCAAGCCGATCGTGGCACGCTATATGGAAAATCTCGAATCCGGCCTGGCGCGTGCCGGCTTGCGCGCGCCGCTGCAAGTCATGCAATCGCGCGGCGGCCTAATGGCGTCCTCGATCGCGCGCCGCCGTCCCGTGCGGCTTTTTCTCTCCGGCCCCGCCGGCGGCGTGGTGGGCGGCCTGGAAGCCGGCCGCGCGGCGGGCTTCTCTGAGCTCATCACCGTCGATATCGGCGGCACCTCCTGCGACATCGCGCTGATCAGCAACGGTGCCCCGCTGATCCGCGGCGAGGGCGTCATCGACGGTTTTCCCGTGCGCGTGCCGATGGTGGACGTCACCGCGATCGGCTCCGGCGGCGGCTCCATCGCCTGGCTCGACGGCGCGGGCAGTCTTCGCGTCGGCCCAGAATCCGCCGGCTCCGATCCCGGCCCCGCCTGCTACGGCAGCGGCGGCACGCAGCCGACGGTGACCGACGCCTCCGTCGTGCTCGGCTATATCGACCCGAAAAATTTTGCCGGCGGCAGCATCGCCTTGCAGCCCGCGCTGGCGCATGCGGCGATCGCTCAAAAAATAGCGAGACCGCTGGGCATGACCGTGGAGCGGGCGGCACTCGGCATTCACCGCGTGCTGAACGCGCAGATGGCTGAAGCGATCCGGCTTATTTCCGTGGGCCGCGGCATTGATCCGCGCCTCTATGCGCTGCTGCCGCTGGGTGGCGGCGGCCCCATGCACGCGACCGCCCTGGCGGAAGATCTTGGGATCACCACCATCATCGTGCCACCGCATCCCGGCGTGCTGGCCGCGGCCGGTCTGCTGGGCGCGCCGGTGGAACACGAAATCGCCAACGCCTTCCCGCGCGCCCTCGCAGACCTGCGCCCCGAAGATCTTCGGGCGCCCCTCGCAACACTCGATGCCGCCTGCCGCAAGCTCATGGCTGCCGAAAATATCCTTTCACACGAAACCGAAATCCACCATTTTGCCGATGTCTGCTACATCGGCCAGTCCTATCACCTGGAAGTGCCGCTTGATCTGACGGGCGAAAAGATTCTCGAGAAAATATATCGGGATTTTTGTGCGGCGCATGACCGCATCTACGGCCACGCGACGGACGGGCCGGCAAAAATCGTCAATCTGCGCAGCGTGCATCGTGCCCACACTGGCCGCGTCGCCGCCGGCAGCGCGGTCGCGCGCGTGCGGGCAGCGCCCACGCTGCGAAAAATCCGCGTGCGCCAATCCGATATTTTGGTACCCGCAAAAATCTGGCGGCGTGATGCGCTGCCGCACGGCGAAAGAATACCCGGCCCCGCCATCATCGAGCAGATGGACACCACCACGCTGGTGGAACCCGGCTGGATCGCGCGCCTGACAACCGGCGAAATTCTGCTGATCGAAAGGATCGATGTGGCATGAGCGGGGAAAAATTTTCGACCAGGGACCTTGATCCGGTAACTGTGGAAGTGCTGCGTCACAAGCTGGAAGGCATCGCGAACGAGATGCAATCCGCGCTGCTGCGCAGTTCGTTCTCGCCCATTGTCAAGGAAGGTCTGGACGCGTCCTCCGGCCTGTTCACCGCCGACGGCCAGACGCTGGCGCAGGCGTGCGCGATTCCGATCCACCTAGCCACGCTGATCCCGGTGCTGCGGCGCATGATCGAAGTGTTTCCGCCCGATACCATGCATCCGGATGATACCTACCTGCTCAATGATCCCTATACCGGCGGGACGCATCTGCCGGACATCGCGCTGGTGCAGCCGATCATGCACGCCGGCAAACTGATCGCCTTCAGCGCCGCGATGACGCATCACCAGGACATGGGCGGCATGTCCGCCGGCTCCGTCCCCACCAACGCGACCGAAATTTTTCAGGAAGGCCTGCGCATTCCCCCGCTGAAATTTCGCGACCGCGGAAAACTGAACGAAACGCTGATCGCGATGATCCGCCAGAACGTGCGCATTCCCGACACCGTGATGGGCGACATCCACGCTCAGCTCGCCGCCTGCACCATCGGCGCGCGCCGCATAGCGGAAATCGCGCAAAAGCACGGCCACAACGAACTCACCGCCATTTTCGATGAACTGCTGGCGCGTTCCGAAACCATGACGCGCCAGGCGCTGGCAAAAATTCCCGAGGGTACGTATCGCTACGTGGATTTTCTCGACAATGATGGCATCGACCTCGACAAACAGATTCGCATCGAGGTTGCGGTGACGGTACGCGCTCGCGCCATCCACATCGATTTTACTGGTACAAGCGAGCAAGTGCGTGGCCCGCTGAATTGCGTACCCTCGGGTTCCCTGGCCGCGGCGTGCTTTGCCATTCGCGCGCTGACGGATCCGTCGATTCCTACCAACGGCGGCTGCTTCCGCCCGATTACGCTGCATCTGCCGAAGGGTAGCTTGGTCAATCCCGAGGAGCCTGCGCCGGTGAATGCGCGCACGTCGACCATCAAGAGAATAACCGGTACGATCATCGCCGCGCTTGCGCCCGCGCTGCCGGAGAAAATTCCGGCGGCCTCGGCGGGGGAAATGTTGATGGTGGCATTTGGCGGGCGGGGAACGGACAAAAAGCCGTTTGTCACCGGCGATCTGATCGCTAGCGGGTCCGGCGCGTCGCGTGGATCGGATGGGGTGGACGTGATTGAGACCGACGCCACCAACTGCATGAACCTGCCGGCCGAGGCGATGGAAATGGAAACCCCCATTCGCCTGAACCGCATGGCGTTGCGCGCCGATTCCGGTGGTGTGGGGGCGCATCGCGGCGGGCTCGGCACCATCCGCGAATACGAGATGCTGGCCGACGGCATCAGCTTTACCCATCGTGGCGAGCGCCACTACAGCGAAGCACGCGGCATGGCCGGCGGGGGGGATGGCGCGCGGGCGCGGTCGGTGATTTTTCGCGCGGATGGAACAACGGAAGAAATCCCGTCCAAGATCGTGACGCGGCTGGGCAAGGGGGACCGGGTGGTGGTGGAAACCGCCGGCGGGGCCGGCTATGGGCCGGCTGTCGAGCGCGATCCGGCGGCGGTGCGGCGCGATCGGGCGGATGGGAAGATCGGCTGAAGGGCGTGTTTCACGTGAAACATTGTTCGATACCGAAGGATTTTTTGGTCCGCGATTGCTTTAGGAATAGTTTCTTGTGACGGTTTCCTGGCTCAGCGCGGCGCCATCCGGAGGGCACCGTCCAGGCGGATGACCTCGCCGTTCAGCATCGGGTTGGCCACGATGTGCAGGACCAGGGACGCAAATTCCGCGGGTTCGCCGAGGCGTGGCGGGTAGGGGATCGAGGCGCCGAGGCTGGCCTGCACCTCCTGCGGCAGAGCTTCGAGCATGGGGGTGCGGAAGATGCCGGGGGCGATGGTCATGACGCGGATGGCGTGGCGCGCCAGCTCGCGGGCCGCCGGCAACGTGAGGCTGGCGACGCCGCCCTTGGAGGCGGCGTAGGCGGATTGGCCGATCTGGCCGTCGAAGGCGGCGACCGAGGCGGTGTTGACGATCACGCCGCGTTCGCCGGTCTCCAGCTTGTCGGCGCGGCTCATGGCATCGGCGGCGAGGCGGAGGAGGTTGAAGGTGCCGATGAGATTTATCCGAATGACGCGCTCGAACGATGTGAGCGGCATCGGGCCGTCTCGGGTGGTGATGCGGGCGGCGGGGCCGATGCCGGCGCAATTCACCAGCAGGCGGGGGACGCCGTGCGCGGCGATGGCGGACCGCATGGCGGCTTCGGCCGAGGCGGCGTCGGCGACGTCGCACTGATGCGCGGTGCCGCCCACGCGGGCGGCGATTGTTTGGGCGCGGGATGCGTCGATATCGAGCAGGGCCACGCGGGCGCCGGCTTGTGCAAGAGCCTCCGCCGTGGCGGCGCCGAGGCCGGAGCCGCCGCCGGTGAT
>Ga0315281_10015481_pt1 | contig 10229 bp, 7 predicted proteins | sample YL17G07_0_MG_FD_204540 | JGI IMG/M metagenome (GOLD analysis project Ga0315281, IMG submission 204540) | Sediment microbial communities from Yellowstone Lake, YNP, Wyoming, USA - YL17G07_0 | ecosystem: Environmental > Aquatic > Freshwater > Lake > Sediment | place: USA: Wyoming | collected...
TCCAGTGCGCATTGGCTCATTTGACGATGAGCCGCCGCCAATTGCCCAACCTCACAATTGCGGCCACTGTGACTCTGAACTATTAGTGGCGATTGAACATTATCGCCTGCATCAAGATCCACTTATCTTTACCGGCTTAACTTGCCGCTGTAAAGAATAACAAAATTTAAAAAGACCCGCTTTTCATAAGTGGGCCTTTTTTCTTTTTATTTAGTAGTAGTAATAAATTATATTATCCAAGAGATGCGAGAATTTGCTGTTTTTTATCAGTTCTAAAGCCTTGTCTTCATTGGGCTTATATTTTTTATCCAAAATATTAATTATTTTATTGCCTAAAAAAGGCTTGGCTTCATTAGATAATTTTTTTATATTAGCAATTGGCAAAACACCTAATCTTTTTAAATACCAACTGGCCACCAAATACGAACAGGGCGATTTACCAGTTCTTTGGAAATAACGATCATAATCTCGTAAATTTTTTTCACTGGTTAAATTTACTAAAAGTTGATTTACGTCTTTATGCAGCTCTGACTCTAAGTATAAATGATCGGGCGTGTAGCCGCGGAATTTTAATTTATTTAAAAAATCATCAATATCTAGGCTATTTGTTTCTGGATGATATTCGTCAATTAAAAGATTTAAATTATAACTTTTATTGTCATTTTTTAAAATGCGCAATATTAATTCTAAAACACTCAAGCTGTCAATATGCTCTTGCTGAAACACTTCATCAGAATAAATATGGGCGTATTCAATGTTGTAATCAACTTTTTCCATAAAATAAGAATTATTATGATTATAGCATATTTTATGCTTTCAAACAATAGCCAATCTTAGCATAAGCAGGCGTATTAGTCAAGACCTAAAAATTGACAAATATTATAAATTATGATAAATTCATAAATCAAAAAGTTCTTTAAAAAGAGAGGTGAAAAAAATGAAAGATGAAAGTAAGAAAGCGAAAATTTTTGTCCTGATCGGCCTGGTTTTAATGGAATTATTTGCCACGGTCGATATAACTGGCGTTACTGTCCTTGTCCCAACCTTACAAAATTATTTTAATATCCCCGCTGGAATTGCCGGCTGGATATTAATGGCTTTTCTCATCCCCTTTGCGCTTTTTTTGATACCGCTGGGCTGGCTCACTGATAAAACTGGCCAGCCGGAAAAAATTATCCTTTATAGCATTCTGGGCTTTTCAATCTTTTCACTGCTTTGCGCCCTAGCCCCGAATGAGTATTGGCTGATTGGCTTCCGCATTGGCAAAGGAATTTGCGCAGCCGGCATGTTCACCAGTGAATTTGTCATCATTATCAAATATTGGGAAGATCCCAGGCGGACAGTGGAAATTGTCATTGCTGGCATTGCAGTAGGCATTTTAGTCGGACCGCTTGTTGGCGCAGTTTTTGCCACTGCCATATTATGGCGCTTTTTCTTTCTGGTCGGCGCTTTTTTAGCACTAATTGCTTTTGTGTCTTACCAAAGTCTAAAAAAGCTTCAACCAGTCAAAAGAGAAGTCGAGCAAATATCCTTAAAAGAGAAAATTGAATTCTGGGATAAGGCCAGGTATTTAGCCAAAATGTTATTTTGGGGAATGCTCTTAGATTTTACCCTTGCTTTAACCACCCAGGGCGCAAATTTCCTAATTACTCTGCATGTTCAAGAGCATTTGGGCAAATCAGCCTTATTCAACGGAATTATCTTGGCAATTATTGCCTTGGGTGTTCTGCTGGCTAATGTCATTGGCATTGGTAGCCGCTTTGTCAAAAATCTAAAAGTCGCAGCCTGGGGAAGCGCAGGAGCAATTGCTATTACTCTAATTACTCTAAATTTTACAAACTGGGTAAATGCCCCTGCCTTCATAAATTACTTTGTCTTAGGCATATTCCTGGGCATATCCTTATCAACGGTTGAATTGATGATTCTTAAGCCCCTGCCAATTTCTATGCTTGCCTTGGGCAATGGCCTAGTCGTCACTTCCATGCAAAGCGGCTATGGGCTTGTTTCATCTGTAATCCCATTTCTTTACTTCAACTTCGGCACCAAAACAACCTATTTCTTATCTAGCGCCCTAATCCTGGTCATAATCATCTACTTGGCCTGGCAAAAATTAAAAATTTAAGGCCCCAAAAACCAAAAATCCCCCCGCTCGTCTAGGCAGAAGCCTGGCAATGCGGAGGGATTTTTTTTATTTAATTTAATTTATTTTTATTCAACTTTAACAATTCTCACCTGTAAAACTTTTTCTACTTTTTCCGGCGCATTTGTGGCATAATTTTCTACAGTGTTTTCATACACCGTATATTGGATCGTCTTATCATCTAGCCATTTAATATCAAAATGATTTGAGAGCGCGCCATAACCGCCATTCAAAGTTTCCCCTTCTGGCAAAGTGACTAAAACCTTTGAGGCATCATTAATTAAATTTAGAAGCACTAATTCCTTGGCTTCTTTTGTTTCTAAGGCCAAAGCCACTTTGGTCTTGTCAGGCGATAAAATCTGCACTCCAAAATCAGTCAGTTCCTTGGAAATTTCCAGCTTTTTGCAAACTTTGGTCAATAAATTTAGGGAGTATAGAACTGAAACAGGCCTATCTGACCCGGGATTATAAGGCTTTAAAATTACTACTTGGCCAGCTGGCTTAGCATAAACCATAACTTCAGTGCCGCAAGCGGCTTTTAAATTATTTACGATGGTCTCACCTTTTGTATTTTTAACAGCTGTGACCATATTATCAGCCGTGGTATCAAAATCATAACCTGTATTTTCAGCAACAGGAGCCGCATTGATATTATCATTTTCATTCTGGTTCAGGTTTTCATTAGTCGCTTGATTAACATTTTGATTGGCCACCTGATTTATATTTTCATTAGCCTTGGGCTCAACCTGCAAAGAGCTTTGGTTGAGATTGGAATTGATGTTTAGTTTAACATTACAGCCAGTCAATATTAAAACGCAAAGTACAATTAAGCCAGAAATTTTTAAAATTTTCATAGAATTAAATTTATTATTTAATAATTTAATCTTAACAGGAATATAGGATTAATCAATAAACTTTAAAGAATAAAACTGTTTATACTTGCTAACAGACATCATGTCTTTAGGCTAAATTTAGCCTCATAAATATGTTTGAATCTTAAAGATAGTATTTTATAAAATCTGTGGAAAAAATGCCCCGAATCAATTCAGATCCGGGGCAATTGCGTCTAGGTATATTTTTTAACCCAGCGCGCCAAAAGTAAAAGGAGAGGAAAGAAAAGAACGATTAGATTTAAGCAGGTTGCCCAGGTAAACACTGTTTGGCTGGAAGCTAAACTGCAACCAGTCGGTATGACTGGGATTCCTGGCTGGCTGGAATTTACCTGCAAATTAAAGACCAGATTTTTTCCACCCAAGCCATTGTCCAGGATAACAGTTATTTCCTGGTCTTCAACTGACAGCTTCTGATTAGCCATGAGGCCGAAATAGTCAGCCAGCCAGTTGCCATCTTCAAACTTAATGTTGCAAATGACTTGGCCTGACTCTGTGACAGAAACTGTATTTTGTTTTGCGCCGCCTGTTAAAATAGCATTTTCCCAGGCCAGACCTCCGCCGCTGCAGTGCAATTCCGGAGTGGAATAAGTGCCAGCATAAGTGAAGTTAAGTGTGCCGCTGGAATTAATGGTTTTAATCTGGCCGTCAACAACCAAGTTAAAAACTAGATTGCTGCCGCCCAACCCATTATCCAAAGTGGCATTTATCAGCTGGTCATTGGCAAAAACCTGTTCCCCGGCTTTTATGCCCAGGGAATCAGCCAGCCAAGTTCCATCTTCAAACAAGATATTGCAGATAACCTGTTCTGATTGAATTACACTCACAGTTGTTTCAGTTTGCCCGCCTGATAAAATCGCATTTCCCCAGGACAGGCCTCCACCGCTACAGTGCAATTCTGGATTTGAATGCGAACCAATGTATTTGAAGGTTAGAGAACCAGCTGAATTAATGGTTTTAATCTCATTGCTTGGTGGTGGATCTGCTGGCGGAATAACTGGCCCGCCTCCTGTTCCCAAATCACCTTCATAGACTAAAATCAGGCTATCAAGCGCTACATTCTTGGCTGGATTATCAGCAGTCAGGCTATTAATATCAACTGAATAGCGCCAGCCTTGATAGTAATCAAATGTGCCCACATAAATCTTCTTGTTCTCATTATTATTGGCCTGGCTTAAACGCACTTCATAGGGACTGGCAACTTTTTGACTGCTGTGCCAGACAGTATATTGCACATTATTAGCCGTGCCATAATAGCGGGGCATAATTAAGTACAGCGAATAGGCGCCGCTTTGAGGCACGTAAAAATTCCAGGAAGCAGCAGTATTTTTTGCTGAACTTATCAGCCAAATATGATTGGCCCAGCCAACAGCTGCCAATGGCAACCCATCGGTTTGCCTGCCCTGTCTCTGCCATAAAGCAGAATCAAAATCCAGAAATACCTTACGGCTAGATTGGCGATCATAACCATGCACCAAAATCTGAATCGTTCGGTTGGCTGGCAGCCAATTATTGTCAATGAACTCAATCGGATCAACGAAATATTTCAGATAATTGAGGTCAGACACGAGCCAGTAACCATTGCCAAGCTGGCTATAGCCATTGATACGGATTTCAAAATGCAGGTGCGGGCTAAAATTGCCATTGCCGTCGCCAACAGCGCCAATTTGCCAGCCCTTGGCAACATAGGTGCCTTGCTTAACAATATTTGCCTGCAGAATTACTGCCCCATTATCCTTAATGATTTTGATTTCATTCAGGTGGCCGTACAGGACAAAGACTTCAGTAACCGTAGTTCCGTCAGACAGATTAAAGCTTTTGCCAGAAGAGGCCTGGATTCTTAGAATCAAGTAATTTCCCCAGCCATTTGTCCAGCCATAGTCCCAAACCAAGGCATTAGCAATGGCATAAACAGGCGCACCCAAATCATTGACTCCCTTGAGATTTAAGTCAGCTCCCTGATGAAGTTTGTCAGTGTAAGAAAATAAGGAGCCAAATGGCTGGTAGTCAAAGCAAGCGCCGACCGGTATTTGCGCATCAGTTTCAAGCCTGTAGATTTTTTCGCAGGACATTGGGTAGGTAAAGCTGTCAGCAAAATGATAATCTTGGGCAGGCGGGGCTGGTATTGTCATGCAGCTTTCTATGGCAGAACTGCTTAAACTTCCTTTGTAGGCAGAAATGCTGTAACAATAACTCTGGTTATATTGCAAACCAGTGTCAGTGTACGAAATTGCATTTGCAGCCAAGGTTTTTAACAAACTGCCATTGCGGTAAAGGTTAAAGCCGTCTTCGTCGCTGGAATTATCTTGCCAGGTTAAAGTAATGTTTTGTCCTGAAACGCTTAATTTAAAATTACTTGGCGCATTGGGCGGAGTTGGTGGCGGCGGAGCAGGCGCTGGCAAATCAACAGTGATTGTTATTGGACCGCCAGGCTCATAGGCAATATTGCCAGCCTTGTCTTTAACCCAAAGCGTGAAAGTGTAATTGCCTTCAGCTGGTGCTGAAAAATTATAGGCAACTGATGTAGCTGAAAATTCTTGGTAAAACTGATTGGCAATGCCCGAAGGTATCCAGCCACTCAAGCTATTATTGCTAGGAACAACAGCATAGATCCTGATTAACTCAACGCCGCTCAAATTGTCACCAGAAGAAACGTTAAGGTTAAACTGCAACTGGCTAAAGGTTTGGCCGTTGTAAATACTGGTAAAGTTGGCCGTGGGTAAAATCTGATCCGAAGTCACCTGGACTTGCGGGCCATATTCCCAGGTGTTATCGCTTTTAAAAGCCCAGTAGGTAATAACGAAATTCTGGTTGGCAATACCATCCAAACGCCACATTACTCTTTGAGTAATTGAAGACACATCATAGTACCACCAGCCATTGCCAGAATCTATCCAACTGGTATTTTGGCCACGGCTGTTATTTGTTATTCCCTTGGCATAGGCGCGCCAGCGCACAAAACCGCTGGCATTATCTACACCAAACTCAAGGCCATTTTCATTGGTTGGATTTTTCTTAATGTAAATCTGGTGAGCCAAAACTTCTTGTGAAAGAATTACCACCAGGGCTATAACCGCGATTGCCACTAACTTTTTCATTTTTTAACTCCTTGTTCTGATTTGCTGGTGAAAAGATTTACCCTGCACTGCCCAGAACATATCCGAGCTAGTGCAGGGTTAAACATTTTAAAGTGCCAAAGGTCGCGCTAAAATGCTTTTTACTCGTTCCAATTTTTCAGGTTTGGTTTAATAGTTGCTAACCAACGCACTCTTTCCGCTTTAAATAAGTTTTCTCAATATCACTCCTTTCAGTTAATTTGTTTTCAAAGAACTGTCAACAAAAAAACACCTAAATAAAAAGGTGCTTCTCCTTTTGCCGAAATTTTTTGTTTTGATTTTTATTTCCCCCTTTCATAAATTTATTCTTTGCTCAAGCTAATTTTGGCTCAAGCTTATGTTTTAAAAATAGCATGCTTGTTTTTTCTGACAAGAGATTTTTTCAGCAAAAATTTGTTAATAATAAATAGATGATTTATGCACACCGCACTACAAGAGTGCGATGCAAGCAGACTAAAAAGCCGCAGATGTCATTCAGAGCAATGCGAAGAATCCTTAATTCCTCATTTCTTTCGGAATGACAAAGGGAACGGCTTTTTGTTAATAATATTTAACACCCTAAGTCAATTTCTGTGGAAAAACCAAGAAAAACTATTGCCAAAAATTCAATTTTTGCTTAAACTAAGAATACAGGACGACGATTTGTTATGTTTTAAACTAGTTAAGGCAATATCGGGGAAGTTTGTTTTCTCCCAAACTTATTCCTTTCAGCCACATAGCAAAAACATGACTGGGCAAACGTTTAAAAACTTTCTTGGCTTTAAATTGTTTTTGCCGGGATATGCCAGATCAGAATACATCATAACGTTAAAGCTTGGTCTAATGTCTCTACTGTTGGTTATTAATAGAACCAATAGGCCTGTAACAACGGATAAATCTGGACACTTGCTAGCAGAATCCTCCTAATATTTCTGCTTCCAAATACCAGATGGAGGATCCCCGCACCCGAGGGAAAAGCTATGGCTAGTTTAGAAAATTAAAAATACCCCTATGAATTCATAGGGGTCCTTTTTTGTTTAAAATTTATTCTATTTTTACATTTCCTCTAAAATTTCCAAACCTAATAATGCCAAACCGTTTTCTAATACTTGGCTAATAGCTTTTAATAATTCTAAACGTGCCGCCTGAACATCAAGCTTTGCTTTTAAAACCGGCAATTCATGATAAAAAGCATTAAAGTCCTGGGATAATTTAAATAAATATTGGGCAACAATCGAAGGGTCGTTTAATTTTAAACTTTCTAAAATTTTATCAGGATATTCTAACAGATCTTTAATTAATTGAATCTCAATTGACGCTGCCAAATTTTTATAATCAACCTTAATTTTTGTTTTAGATGTCCCACCTTTCCTAAAAATAGAATTCAAACGCGCCATTGTATATTGCAAATACGGACCCGTAAAACCGTTCAAATCCAGGGATTCATTAATATCAAAAGTTATTACCTTGTCATTGCCGCTTTTAAGCATGCCAAATTTCAAGGCTGCTAAAACAATTTTCATACTCACCACCTTAACTTTATTTTCTTTCCAATCAGGATGACGCTCTTTGGTTTCAGCCAAAACTTTATTTAAGGCCGCCTCTTTAACTTCTTCATACGTCACGATATTCCCTGTACGTGAAGAAATAATCCCGCTTTTTAATTGCACAAACTCATACGGTACATAAACCATTTCCTTTTTAAAGCCCTGTAATTCTAAAATCTTAAATATCTGCTGAAAATATTGCGACTGGCGGATATCTACTAAATATAATGATTTTTTAATCTTATATTTTTTAAACTTTTTCATGGCTAAAGCCAAATCCTTTAAACCATACAAAACCGTGCCATCCTGGCGCAAGAGAACCAAAATTCCTAAATTATATTTGGCTAGATCAGCGATAATCGCGCCATCGCTTTTTTTAATAAAATTATGCTTTAAAAGCTGGGGTAACATTTTCTTGCCTTCTTTTTCTTCCATGCTTTCATAAAACCAAACATCAAAATCAACACCCAGATCTTGATAGATTTTTTTAAATTGATCCAAGCTCCACTGCCGAGTTTCTTGCCACAATTTCGTTAATTTCTTTTCACCAGCTTCCAGTTTTAACATCACATCCTGAACTTGAGGTTTAAATTCCGGATGTTCTTTAAGTTCAGCCACTGCCCGCGCATAAGTTTGTCCTAAAAATTCACCACGGTCAGCTGGGTCAGATGGTATATCGCTTTGATTTAAATATTCTTGCATATACCACAAAGTTTTAGCCACATGCGCGCCAGAATCAGCTGGATAATTGGCGCTAATAACTTTATAGTTACAATTTTTATAAATATTTATCAAAGCTGAACCAATACAGACATTGCGCAAATGCCCGACGTGAAATTCCTTGTGCGTATTGGGCTGGGAGTATTCAATCATGACCTTTTCCTTTTTCCCAACTTTGCTTTGCCCATATTTGCTTCTGCTTTTGCTTATTTCTTTCAAAACTAACTCTGCAATTTTACTGGCATCAATAACAAAATTTAAATAAGGCCCAATGCTTTTAAAATTTATAATCAAGCCGCTGGGCTTTAAATTTTGCGCAAAATCTTTAGCAATATCCTGTGGCGCTCTTTTAAACTGCTTGGCCAAATTAAAACAAGGCAAAGCCCAATCACCCATTTCCGCTGAAGGAGGGGTTTCTAATTCTTCAATTTTAATCATGACCTTTTGTTTTTTCAAAAGGCTGACGATTTCTTGTTTAATTTTGTCATTAATAGTCATCACTACAAAATTACATATTATATTACAAATTATATTACAAATCTACAAAAATTATTTTATCCCTTCTTACTCCTCTTTCCCTTATTCAATAATCACCTTCACAAAAAACCTCTTCCCCTTTTGAATTAAATGTTCCCCGGAAGTCAAATTAAAATTAACATCTTTAACAATTTCATTATCAATTTTCACCCCACCTTGCTCAATTACCCGTCGTGCTTCAGAATTAGAAGAAGCTAAGCCGGTCTCCACTAAAATTTCCATGGCTTTATAACTTTTTCCGCCAGAGGCGGATCCGCCTTTGGCGGAAACTTTATATATCTTAATTTCCTGCGGAATCTCTTTTTTGGAAAAAACTTTTATAAAATTCTCTTTGGCTTCTTGGGCTGACTTTTCGCCTTTGTATATTTTAACTATTTCAACTGCTAATTTTAATTTCAAATCACGCGGATTAACACCGGCCTGCATTTGCTCTTTCATAGTTTTAATTTCAGCCAAAGGAACATCAGTGCACAGCTCAAACATTTCAATTATCATTTCATCTGGCATAGACATTATTTTGCCAAACATATTGTCAGCGCTATCAGTCAGCATGACCATATTGCCTTCGGTCTTGCCCATTTTCTTGCCAGTCGGATCAACTAAAAGTTTGATAGTTAAAACAAATTTTTCTTTATTTTTAAGAGATTTCATCAGATCGCGCCCGACCAACATATTAAATGTCTGATCATTACCTCCAATTTCCAGATCAACATCCATAACAATGCTGTCATAACCCTGCATTAATGGATACAAAAATTCATGCAAATAAATTGGCTTGCCTTCTTGCATCCTTTTTTCAAACATGTCGCGTTCTAACATTCTTTGCACAGTAACCTTGGAAGCCAAATGCAAAGCATCGCCTAGACTTAATTTGCTGTGCCATTGCGAATTGTACTTTATTTTAACCGGATTTTTACCGCCGAAATTCAAGACAGCTTCGGCTTGTTTTTTCCAGCCCTTGAAATTGGCCAAAACTTCCTTTTGGGTCAGTTGTTTGCGTACAGCTAATTTATCAGGATCGCCAATCATGGCTGTAAAATCGCCAATTAAAAAAATCACTTCGTGGCCTAAATTCTGGAACTGGGCCAATTTACGCAGCTGGTTACCATTGCCAATATGCAAATCCGGGCCAGTTGGATCAAAACCGCAGTAAATCCTGATTCTTTTGCCAGACATTAAAATCTTTTTCAAAGCGCCTGGTTCTGGGTAAATATGCTCTACCCCGCGCCTCAAAATTTCCTCAATTAATTTTTCGTCTGCGATTACTTTTGCCATATAAAATAATTAATATTTATAGGTT
>Ga0315281_10015482_pt1 | contig 10229 bp, 6 predicted proteins | sample YL17G07_0_MG_FD_204540 | JGI IMG/M metagenome (GOLD analysis project Ga0315281, IMG submission 204540) | Sediment microbial communities from Yellowstone Lake, YNP, Wyoming, USA - YL17G07_0 | ecosystem: Environmental > Aquatic > Freshwater > Lake > Sediment | place: USA: Wyoming | collected...
AAAGTTCTGCCCTCCGAGCAGAACAATCTGAAATTCGGTTGGGCCAACTATGGCGGCGACAAAGTCTGGCCCGGCCCCGAGGGCTGGTCGAATGACGACCAGTGGCCGAGCATCCCTTATTACGTTCTCGACGGCAGCAAGTACGATGCTGAGATCACCAGCAACAATTCCAGTGAAGTCGCGGTGAAAGTCACCAGCCCCAAGGACTCGCGCACCGGCGTGCAGTTTGTGCGGACATTTCACGTGTCCGCGAACACCACGCGCATCAAAGTCGAGCAAGTGATGCGGAACATCTCGAAGCGCCAGATCCGCTGGGGCATCTGGCATCTGATTCAGAACGATGCCGCTGACGCGAACGACCCCTCCAAACCCAATCCCGACCTCTACATGTACGTGCCGCTCAATCCCAAGAGCCAGTACGCAGCGGGCTATTCCGTCATGTTCGGCGACGTGCGGCACCCGAGCTATCAGGTGGCGGATAACGGGCGGATGCTGAAGATTCACTACCTCTATCGCGTGGGCAAGATTGCCGCGGATTCCTCCGCCGGCTGGTATGCCGTCGTAAACGGCCAGAAAAACATCGGCTACGTCGAAAACTTCCAATACTTCCCCGGCATGGAATATCCCGACGGAGGATCGGTCGAGTCCTGGAATGACGGGCCGGGCATCATCTCGCGCGGGCCGTTCGATCAAATTCTGGCTGACGATCCCAAGAAGACGCCCTACTTCTTCGAGTCGGAAGGCATGAGCCCTTATGCCACGCTCGAACCGGGCGAGGAATATTCGTACCCCATCTCTTGGTCGCCGACTCGCGTCACTGACCCGGTGCACGACGCGGTGCCCGCCGGCGTGATCAGTGAACCCTTTTCGGCAAGGGTCGACGGCAGCCGTGTCGCGCTGCGCGGGACGTTTGGCGTTTACGGCCCCGGGACGCTGGAAGCCGTCTTCTATAGCTTGATGGGCGAAGAATTAAGGCGTGAGCCTCTGCAGCCCGTGGACCCGCGCGAAATCGCGAAGCTGGACAAGTCTGTGCCGCTGCCGCCCGAAACCTACCGGGTCAGCGTTCGCGTGCTCGATTCAGAGGGTGAGAATCGGGGCTGGCTGGGCAATACCGTGCTGAAATAGCCGACGACCGGTTCCCGAAGGCGCGCCAGCGCAATGGTGCTGCCATCGGAAGCCTCGGCCGGTGATCGCCGCGCTCGAACGCTGCCCGCTACGCATCGTTCCAGTGCCCGTCGGCTGATGCAAAGTATGCGACGGCATTTTCAAAGGGCTCATAACAACAGTCTGAGCATGAAAGATGCTATCAGCGACCGCGACCCCTGGGGAGGTCTGCGGGCACTGCGCTTCGCAGTCAGCCTGGCACGGGCGTCGGTGATCGCGCTCAGCTTCGCCCTGCCGTCAGCGCACGCTCAGCAGCCCCCGACGCGGCATGAAACCATCGTTGTTACCGGCGTCTTCGAGCCTGTTCCCCTCGAGGAAGCAGACCGCCCAGTGACTCTGGTGGATGCGAAGAGTCTCGAACTCCTTGTGAATTCACCGGTTGACTTCCTGCGGCTCGAGCCCTCGGTCGATCTGCGTGAACGCGGCATCAACGGAACGCAAGCGGACGTTTCCATTCGAGGCGGAACCTTCGGGCAAACTCTGGTGTTGCTGGACGGCTTCCGCATGAACGACGCCCAGACGGGGCACCACAACATGGACTTGCCGGTCCCACTGCAAGCAATCTCGCGCGTCGAAATCCTGCGAGGGTCCGGATCAACGCTTTACGGCTCCGACGCTGTGGGCGGTGTGATCAACTTTGTTACAAAACCTCCGGACTTCACTGAAATCCGCGTGCGCACCGCGGTGGGCAACTTTGGCGTCAACCAGCAAAGTGGTTCGATAGATTTTGCCGCTGGCAAATTTGCTGAGCAGTTGGATTTCTCTCGTGATTTTTCCTCGGGATTTATTCCCGACCGCGATTATCGAAACCTGGCCTTCCTCTCATCGACGACCTTCTCCACTGCGTGGGGCCCCACCAGGATTCTTCTCGCTCACAACGACCGGCCGTTTGGCGCGGACCAGTTCTATGGCAATTTCAATTCATGGGAGCGCACCCGCACGTGGTTCGCCGGCGTACATCAGGCGCTGGGTTCGGCCACGGAATTCTCCTTGGCCTTCCGGCGGCACACTGACCTGTTCGTTCTATTTCGAGATCATCCGGAGATTTACACCAATCATCACGCTCTCGAAAGCTTTCAGGCTGCCTTGCGACGCAGGGAGCGATTGGCAGAAAACGCGAGGTTGTTCTACGGAGTCGAGGGCTTTCGCGACGCGATCGTCAGCAACAATCTGGGAATTCACACGCGAGGGCGGGGCGCGGCTTATCTCGCCTTCGACGCGCGGGCCTGGAAGCGGCTCTCCTTCCAGGCGGGGGCGCGCGAAGAAATCTACCAGTCTGGAAGAGGCCAGTTTAGCCCGACCTTGAGCGCTGGATTCTGGCTCAACTCGCGCCTGAAACTGCGCGCCGGCGCGGCCCGCGCGTTTCGCGTGCCATCCCTCACCGACCTCTACTACCACGACCCGGCGAACGTAGGATCACCAAACCTTCGTCCGGAGAACGCCTGGACCACCGAGGCCGGAATCGACGCGCAACTGGGCAAGCGCATCCACGGCGAAGTTACGATTTTCCAGCGGGACGAACGGGACGTAATCGATTATGTGAGAACCTCACCATCGAGCATCTGGCAGGCCACGAACATCCAGCAGCTTCGCTCCCGCGGTCTTGAGGCATCGGTCGGCGCGCCTCTCGGCCGGTTGCAGGAATTGGAGCTGCGCTACACCGGGCTGCGGGGTTTTCGCGAGCCCATTCCGGGTGTCGAGTCAAGGTACGCCTTCAGCTTCCCGGTCAATTCCGGAGTGATAGACTGGCGAACCACGCTACCCTACGGGCTAATCGGACGCTCCCGCGTCGGCATCCTCGAGCGCTATGGTCAGAACACTTACGCTTTGTGGGATTTCTATTTCGCCAGGGCGAAGGGGCGCATTCATCCCTTCATCCAGTTCAGCAACCTGACCAACACTTCCTACGAAGAGATTTCAGGAGTCGTGATGCCGGGCCGCAGCATCGTCGCCGGAGTGGAAATCATTGCTTGGAGTCGGAAAAAGTAAGCGCCGGGAACGGTGGGTTGGAAATCAACCGGCCATGGGGGTTTGCCTCTACCTCTTAGCGCCAAGTCTGGTCGTCCATCCTTTTCAAGCTCGCGCCTTCCTCGAGCACGCCCAGTGTAATAATCGCAAACGTGAAAACGCGCGTGCCGGGTTCCAAATGACCTCCGAGGGCTTTCTCAGTATTCGCGAACGAAATGTGGCAGTGAACCCTGCCTTCAATGATATAGCCGTTGGCCGTCAGCAAGTCGAAAGGGCCATCTCCCTTGGTGAAGGCCTCGGTCGCTGGCAGAGTTGTGTTGCTCACCACATGAATGTGATAGCTCACGAGGGATCCGGCGCCGCTCAGGATGACCGCGTTCTTGATCTTTTCCCGCGCCACGGCATCACGAAGTCCCTGCAAGATATCCATCTGGTTCTTCATCCGCACGACGACGATGCGTTTGAACTGGCTGGTGATGGTGTGGAGGCCAGGTGCGGCCTCCGAGTTCGTCCCGGCTTTCTGAGCGGCACGAACGCTGACCGGCCAGCAAATCATCATCATCGCCAGGACGATTACAGACGACTTTGCGGAATTCAAGCAGCGGCCTGTCGCTTTCATTCTCCCTCCCATTGTCTGAGAAATGGATTCGCTCAAGGGGAATTGTCTTACTTGGTTTGTCGCGCGGCGAATGCCTCCACCTCGGCTAGAGTCGGGAGCGAAGGCTGCGCGCCGAGCTTGGTGACGGCGAGCGCGCCGGCCATGTTGGCGTAACGGATGGCGGCATCCATTTTCGCACCGGCGGCGAGTTGCACCGTGAGGGCAGCGGTAAATGCGTCGCCGGCGGCGGTCGGATCCACTGCGGTGACCTTGTGCGCCGGGAAGTGTTTGTGGGATTTCGCAGTCACCAACATGGCGCCATCACTGCCGAGCTTGAGCACCACAGTTTTGACGCCGAATTCGAGCAGCTTCTCCGCGGCCTCGCGCGCCGAGACGCGCCCGGAAACCTCCTCTCCGGTCAGATGGGCGAGCTCGGTCTCATTGGGGGAGACGATGTCGGCCAGTTTCAGGATCTCCGGCGGACAGTTGCGCGGCGGCCCGGCATCAAGCACGGTCAGCTTCCCCGCTTTGCGCGCAATGCGCAACGAGGCTTCCACAACCTCCATGGGAATTTCCAGAACGGTGCACAGCGCATCAGCCTTTTCGATCACGGGCGCAGCTCTCTCGATATCCGCGGGCGTCAGCGAAAAATTCGCTGAGGCGTCGACCACAATGGTGTTGTTCCCGTTCGGGAACAGCATGATGAATGCACAACCCGTAGTGCGCTGCGTGTCGCGTTTGACATAGGTCGTATCGATGGCATTGGACTCGAGCCCCTGAATCAGGAAGTCGCCAATCATGTCCTTGCCGACCGACCCGACAAACGTCGCCTTGGCGCCCAAGCGGGCCACACCCACCGCCTGATTGGCGCCCTTGCCGCCCGGAAAGAATTTCAGGTTGCTGGCGAGCATGCTCTCGCCTTCTTTGGGCAGCCGGTCGGCCTTGACCACCATGTCGAAATTCGTGCTTCCTACAACCACCACATGAACTTCATCAGCGCGACGCACCACGATGGTTCCTCCTTGAATTTCGCAACATCTTGTCTGGAACGTGTGCCACCAATTTGCACGGTTTCATGGCGTTGTCAAGACAGTTTCTCCAGCGAATTCTTGCCAGGTCAAAACAACTGCATCGGTTTCGTGGTTCGCCCTGAGCTGAGGCTCCCGTGTCGATTGTCTCCATCGGTCCGCTTTACAGGCCGTTGCGTCAGGAGTATCTTAGGCTCGGAAGAATAACCAGACTCCATTCCATCTTCGGCCTGCCGGGGGCACGGAGCAGCTACGGCCAGGGATTCTATCAATCCGCATCCTATCTCGCCGAGCTGCACCGCCCCTCACGGCCAAGCCAGAAGTCGATCGCAAGGAGGAGATTGTCATGGCCAAAATAAAGCAAATCACCGCTTGGGTCGAGAGCACACCAGGCCAACTCGGCCGCATTGCCAAGGCGCTGGGCGATGCGAAGGTCAACATCACAGCATTTACCGCGTACGGGGCGGGCACGGAGAGCGCCGTGCGCCTGCAGGTGACAAGCCCCGCTAAAGCCAAAAAGGTTCTGGAGACCCTCGGGGTCCGCGTGACTGAAGAAGAAGTCATGCGCGTGACACTCACTGACAAACCGGGCATCCTCGGCGAAGTGGGCAGCTGCCTCGGCCAGGCCAATATCAACATCGAATACGCCTATGGCAGCGTCGCGACAGGCGGAAAGAAAGCCGACGTGATTCTCGGCGTCTCCGATCTCGCTGGGGCATCCAAGGCTCTGCGGGGCGTGTGAGGAGCACCCCGTTCCGCCGCGGGCGTGCCCGCCGGAAGACTGCCGATCCGAAAACGGATAGCGGTGGGGTTCGCGCGCGCGATCTTGCCAACTGCCGCTGGAGGTCTGTGGGAGAGCATCGCGTCAAATCTGATCGGTTTCCTTGAGCCGGAGTGCAACCTGCGGTGCACGTATGCCTCCGATTTGTAAGCAATCTGCTGCTGGTCGGACGATCCCCTCGAGCAGAGACTCCCTCCGGAGGGGTTCGGCCGTCATGGGGCCCCGCTACAGTCTCTCAAAAATGCCCGCCGCGCCCATGCCGCCGCCCACGCACATAGTCACCATGCCGTAGCGCGATTGCCGACGCTTCATTTCGCCGAGCAGCGTCGCCGTCAACTTGGCCCCCGTGCAGCCCAGCGGATGCCCGAGCGCCACCGCGCCGCCATTAATGTTCACGCGCTCGATATCCAGCTCCGCCAGTTTGATGACGCTCAGCGCCTGCGCGGCAAAAGCCTCATTGAGTTCGATAACGTCAATGTCGGTGAGTTTCAAACCTGAGAGTTTCAGCGCCTTGGGGATGGCGTAAACCGGTCCGACGCCCATTTCTTCCGGCAGCGTGCCCGCGGTGGCAAAGGCGACGAATCGCGCCAGCGGCTTCGCTCCCAGCGCCCGGGCCTTTTCCATCGACATGACGACCGCCGCCGCCGCGCCGTCGCTCATCTGCGAAGCGTTCCCTGCCGTGATCGTTCCGTGCGCATGAAATGCCGGCTGGAGCTTGGCGAGCACTTCGAGGGTGGTATCAGCGCGCGGCCCTTCGTCGGTATCGAAGATAATCCGCTGAGTCTGTGGCTTGTTGTCCCCATTCAGGCTAACTTCGACCACTTCCAGCGGAACGATCTCCTCCTTGAACCTCCCCGCCCCGATCGCGGCCAGCGCCCGCTGGTGGCTGCGCAGCGCAAACTCGTCCTGCTGCTCGCGCGTGATTCCATTTTTGCGCACCTGGTTCTCCGCCGTCAGGCCCATGCTGAGGTAGACGTCGGGATAGCGTTCCATCAAGACGGGATTGGGCGAGAAGTGATACCCGCCCATGGGAATCATGCTCATGGTCTCGGTCCCGCCGGCGATGATCACGTCCGCGAATCCGGCCATGATGCGCTCGGCAGCGAGTGCGATAGCCTGCAAACCCGACGAGCAAAACCGATTGATGGTCATCGCCGAGCACGTGACCGGCAGCCCCGCGCGCAGCGAGGCCACGCGCGCCACATTGTTGCCCTGCTCGGCTTCCGGCATGGCGCAGCCGAGAATCACGTCTTCAATTTCGCGCGCCTCAAGTCCCGGCACGCGCTTGATCACTTCCTGGATGACCGCCGCGGCCATGTCATCCGGACGAGTATTGCGAAGCATCCCGCGTGGCGCCTTGCCCACCGCGGTCCTCGCAATGGATACGATCACAGCTTCCCGCATACTTCCTCAGGGAACCCTCGGTCGGTTTGTAGTTACCATTCTGAATTCTGAATTCCGAATTCTGAATTCCTATTTCCTCAGCGCCTTCCCCTTTTTCAGCATGTGTTGAATCCGCTCCCGTGTTTTATTCTCTCCGCAGAGGCTCACGAATGCCTCGCACTCCAGGCCGAGGAGATACTGCTCTGTGACTTTCTGCTGCTAAGTGAATTCCCCTCCTCCGGAAAGAATTCTCGCCAAGTGTATTGCAATCATCGCGTCGGGGTCAGAATTGCATTCCTCCGGGGCAACGATCTGGCGGCCCGTCGCAGCCGGTCAAGCTGCGGGGAGCGGTGCGCCGCTACATGAAGTGCTTCGTGCTGGGCCACACCTCTCTGAGCGGCAACTTGGGAGTGCGGCCGACAAAGACCGGGATGTTGGTCTCAAAAGGGCGCGCGTATTCGCTCGAGATCACGGCGCGCTGCTCAACCTCGGCGAAGCTTTTCTCCACATCCTCGCGCCGCTCTCCAACCGTGATCACGATTTCGGCATCCCAGTTGCCCGGTCCCCAGAACCAGTAGTTGTTATGGCCGCTCGCGGCTTTGGGAAGGCCATACTTTTTTCCGAAGAAATCGATGGCGCCCGCCTCCCCGTAATTGTGGCAGAAGATGATGGTCCTTGCTTTTTCTTCAGGAGACAGCAAGTGATACACCTTCGCCACGGTGGCCACTTGATTTTCCCAGCCGAACATGTCCGCGTATTGCTGGAACAGCTTTCCCGACGATCCGCGTTCGCCGCTGCCGGGACGGAGCCCCAGGCCGTCTTGATAGCTGATAAATGTCTCGACGGGAAGCACCGGCAAGGAATAAGGCAGCAACACCAGCCCGCCCAAAATCAAAGCGGTTGCATAAGCAGGCTTGAGCCAGTTCCACTGGCGTGCCGCGATCCAGACCTCGATCTGCACGGCCCCCGCCGCGAAGAGCATGTAGTAGGCCGGCGCCAGATAATACGGCTTGGCATTCGTCAAGAGGAAAAGACCCAGTACCGCGACATAGATCCAGCCGAGGGGGCGGAAGGGTCTTCCTGCCTTGGTGAAAAAAAAGAAGTAAAGGCCCGCCAGCCACAAAGGCAGCGTGAAGGGGTGAACCTGCAAGATGCTGTCGGCCATGAAAGCGGGCGGCGACTGGGGCAGATGTTTGTAGAGCGTGGCGTTGCGGACAAACTCGCGCGTGGGGAAACCGTGCTGGATCTGCCAGAGGATGTGAGGAAGAAAAAACAGAAAAGCGATCAAGCCTCCAGGCCAAATCCATCTGCTCGCCAGATGTTTCCGCGCGGGCGTCAGCAGCAGGCCCGCAACCAGACCCATGCCCAGGAAGCCGACCGAATACTTGTTCATCAGCCCGACGCCGCAGACCGCACCGAACAAAACCCAGAGCCGCGGCCGGTCTTCTTTCAGAATTTTGATGAGGATGTAAACCGCGAAGGCCCAGAACACATGGTCGAAGCAGTTCATCGAGAAGATGTGATGGATGATGAGGAAGACAGGCGCGATGAGTGTGGCCAGCGCCGCCAAGCCTTGTGCAAATCGCCCGCCGCCGAGTTCGCGGGCCATCAGGCCCGTCAGAAAAACAACGAGCGCGTTGCAGACCGCCGGGATGAAACGCAACGCCAGCAGCGACTCGCCCAGCAGATGGCGCACGACCCACGCCATCAGAGCGACGAACGGGGGCTGATCGACGTAACCCCAATCCAGGTGCTCGCCGCACGCCAGGTAGTAAAGCTCGTCACGGAAAATGCCATAGCGCCCGCTCACCAGAAGTTGCGCAGCGAGCGCGATGAGGGCGAGCACAATCAGAAGAGTAGTGTCGTTGGAAGGGAAGCGTCGGTTTGAAGCTGCAACGGCCACAAGGAAAACAAGGAGTAGTGAATAGTGAATTCTGAATGGTGAATTAGGAACAACCTTTGCCCGCCGGCCACAAGAATCTACGTTCGTTTATTAGCCATTCACCATTCACTATTCACCATTCACAATTTACGAACGTTGATATCCGGCCAGGAAGGTCTTCATCGCCGCGTCGTTCATCTTGAGCTGCCCGGACGCTTTGAGCTGGTCTTTCAGATTCTGCTGGTAGAGTTCCCACCCCAGAGCGCGCTTGCGCTCCAGGAGCTCTTCGCCAATCTGATCCTGCTGCGCAGGAAGCTCGGCCTCCACCGCGGCGGTTCGCGCCACGATCCGAAAGACCACGTGATTATTGCCGACGGCCGCCGGCTCACTCGTTTGTCCTTCCGCCAGCGTGAAAGCAGCAGGCAGCGACGTGCCGGAGCCGACGCCCTCGATGTAATCCTGCGCGGCGAAATCCTTGCTTTCTTTGGGGGCCAGACCCATCGACTGGGCAGCCTTCTTGAAGTCGCCCGTCTTGGCCTTGGCGGCGAATTCCTGCGCCTTCTGCGCTGCCAGTACTTGCGACTGCGCCGCCCGGTAGTCCTGCTCCACGACAGGGCGGACCTCATCCAGTTTGGGCAGATGTTCGGGAGCAATCTGGCTCACCTGAACGATGGCCATGCCCTTGGGCACCGAAACCGTCCCCACTCCGTTTTCACGCAACTGGAAAGCGAGGTTGTGAAATCCTTCACTCGTCCCCAGGTCCGTCACCGGCTGGTTATAGCGGAAAAGCGGCGTTTCCCTGACCTCGAGGCCGTTCTTCTGTGCGATGGAGGCGAACTCCTTCGGGTTTTTCTGGAACTCCCCTTCCAGCTTCGTGGCGAGTTCTTGCTGTGCATCAGCGAGTCTCTGCTTTTCCAACTGCTCTCGAATCTGGCTCTTGACTTCCTCGAAGGTCTGCAAGTGCGCCGTCTGTTTGTCAAAAACCTTGACGATGTGGAAGCCATAGGTTGTCTTGATCAAGTCGCTGGTTTGGCCGGGCTTCATGTTGAAGGCCGCGTCCTCAAACTCTTTCACCGTTTGCCCGCGCACGATCCAGCCGATATCGCCACCGTTCGAGGCGCTGGTGTCTTCGGAATTCTTCTTGGCCAATTCAGCGAAATCGCCGCCCGATTTAACTTGCGCAAGAACTTCCCGCGCCTTCTTCTCCACCGTTGCCACTTCCCCTGCGCTCTTGCCCTCCGTCTTGAAGAGGATGTGGCTCACCTTCACGCGCTCCGGGACCTGATACTCTCCCAGGTGCTGGCCGTAATACTGTTTCAGTTGGGCGTCGGTCAGCGCAATCTGCTGGCGGACGCGGTCCATATCAATCAGGGCGTAGCGGACGCGGCGCTCCTCCGGCAGCTTGTACTTTCCAGGGTCCTTTTT
>Ga0315281_10015483_pt1 | contig 10227 bp, 7 predicted proteins | sample YL17G07_0_MG_FD_204540 | JGI IMG/M metagenome (GOLD analysis project Ga0315281, IMG submission 204540) | Sediment microbial communities from Yellowstone Lake, YNP, Wyoming, USA - YL17G07_0 | ecosystem: Environmental > Aquatic > Freshwater > Lake > Sediment | place: USA: Wyoming | collected...
CAACGTCATTTTTTATTATGCCCAGGAGATCTTCACGGCCGCCGGCTACGGCGTGAGCGACGTCCTCTTCAACATCGTCATCACCGGCACGGTCAACCTGATCTTCACCCTCATCGCCATCCGGCTTGTCGACCGGCTGGGCCGAAAGCCCCTGATGATGGCCGGCTCCGCGGGCCTGGCCGTCGCCTTCGGCCTCATCGGCACGAGCTACGCCCTCCACGGCCGGGGCGTCCATCTCCTGGCCCTCGTCGTCATCGCCATGGCCCTCTACGCCCTGTCCCTCGCCCCGGTGACATGGGTCCTCCTCTCCGAGATCTTTCCCAACCGCATCCGCGGCGCGGCCATGTCCGTCTCGACGGTTTCCCTCTGGTCGGCCTGTTTCGTCCTGACCTACACATTCCCCCTCCTCAACAAGGGGCTCGGCCCGGCCGGGACGTTCTGGATCTACGCCGGGATCAGTGTCTTCGGTTTCATCTTCATCAGGTCCCGCGTCCGTGAGACCAAGGGGAAGACCCTCGAAGAGATCGAACGGGAGTTCGTCGGCCGTTAGCCCCGGGAGAGATCGATGAGCGATCCGGATCTCGCGCAGGGCCAGAACGGAACGCCGCCGGCCGCCGTGCGCACGCCGGGCCTTCTCGCTCGCCTTTACCGCGAAGAACGGGACGCTTGGCGCAAGCGCTACAGGAAGTATTTCAAGTATGCCGCGCGGGCCCTCGGCACGGGCTTCGTCGTCGGCTTCGTCTATTTCGTGCTTAGGCCGGACCAGGAAAAGAAGGCCCTGGAATTCGTGCTCCGGGCGCTCAAGGACATCGAGCTCCAGGGCTCGCCGCTCGTTCTGGCGTTGACTCTCTTCTACCATAACTCACGGGCTTCCGCGATCGCCATTGCGGCGGGCGTCGTCCCTTTCCTCTTCCTGCCTATCCTCGACCCGCTCCTCAACGGCGGCGTCCTGGGTCTTCTCGTCTCGGTCACGAAACATCAGGGCCTGGATGTCCCCCGGCTCGTCCTGACCAAGATCCTGCCCCACGGCGTCTTCGAACTCTCCGCCGTCCTCTACTCGGCAAGCCTCGGCCTCTACCTCTCGGAAGCGATGGGGAAAAAAGCCTTGGCCGCGTGGCGAAAAAAACGAGGCCAACGGCAGGGCCAGCCGCCCCCGGCTCCGGACCTGACGAACTTCCTCGAAACCTACCCCGACCGGATGGCGGCCGAACCCGAAAGCCTAGCCCGGAACGTCTTCCGCTCGTTCGTCCTCGTCGTCCTTCCTCTTCTTCTCATCGCCGCGTTCATCGAGGGCTTCATCACACCGCTTCTCTGACCGGCGGTGAGCTGAAATCCCTTTTATTTGGTTCTTCGCCTGACTTCGGGGAATATCACACGGCGGTGAATGCCGCCCTGAAGACCCCCGTAGCGGAGGGGCGGCAGGGAGCGGATTTTGAGAAGCGACCGACAGAAGTGCGGCGGAGCGGCCCAGAGCCGCACTTCTGGGAGATATCTGAATCGAGTCTTGGATATCAGGCCTCAGAAGATTTGCAATATTGGAAGATTCCCTGGCCGACCGCCGGGACTGGTTCCCGGGGGGGCCGGGGGGAAAAGGGGGGTATTCACTGCCGCGATTCCCCGAAAGCAGGAGAAGAACCCTTTATTTCACATAAGACTTGTGGACCGTAACGGTGCGGTATTTCTGCCCCGGCTCGAGGATGGTCGACGGGAAGTTCGGGTGGTTCGGCGAATCGGGAAAATGCTGGGTCTCGAGACAGAAGGCGTAGTGTTTCTGGTAAGCCTTGCCGCGCTTGCCGACGACCGTCCCGTCGAGGAAATTGCCCGTGTAAAGCTGAATCGCCGGCTGGTCGGTATAGATCTCCATCGCCCGGCCGCTTTCCGGCTCCTCGACGCGCGCGGCCAGGGCCAGCTTCCCGCCTCCGCCGCGAAGGACGAAGTTGTGGTCGTAGCCGCCCTCGACCTGGGCGATCCGATCGCCAATCGCGTGGGGTGACGTGAAATCGAACGGCGTCCCGGCAACGCTCACGACCTCGCCGGTCGGGATGAGGTTCGCCGCCGAATCGACCGCCGTGAACTCGTCGGCCTCGAGCCGGAGCGCGTGGCCGAGGACGTCGCCGTTCCCCTCCCCCTTGAGATTCCAGTAGGCGTGGTTGGTCAGGTTGACGGGCGTCTTCTTGTCGGTCTCGGCCTCGTAGCTGATCCGGAGCTCGTCGGCGTTCGTCAGCATGTAGACGACCGTAACCGAGAGATTGCCGGGATAGCCCTCTTCCATATCCTTGCTGAGATAGGTCAGCTTGACGCCCACGCCATCGGCGGTTTGGATCGGAGCAGGCTTCCAAACGACCTTGTCGAAGCCCTTGAGCCCGCCATGGAGAGTGTTCCCGTTGTTGTTTTGGGCCAGCGCGTACTCGATTCCGTCAATCGTGAACCGGCCCTTGGCGATCCGGTTGGCGTACCGGCCGACGATGACCCCGAAATACGGATGCGTCCCGAGGTATCCCTCGAGGTCGTCGAAGCCGAGGTTGATATCGGCGAGCGCGCCGCTGCGGTCCGGCAGGCGGAGGGAGACCAGGGTCGCCCCGTAGGTCATGATCCGGGCTTCGATCCCGGACTTGTTGGTCAGCGTGTAGATATCGACGGCCGTGCCGTCGGCGAGACGTCCGAAAAGCTTCATCGTCGCCTCCACGAGGAGCAGGTTCCTATCTTTTATCGTAAACGCGGGCCCATTTCAACCTCGCGCCCCACGGAAACGATTGACCCCCGTCCCCACGTATGATATTTTGTGATAAAAGGCATGGTCGGAAAAACTCTCAAGCATTACCGGGTCGAAGCCCAGCTCGGCAAGGGCGGCATGGGGGTCGTCTACCGAGCCAGGGACACCCGCCTCGACCGCCTGGTAGCCCTCAAGACGATCACGCCCGGACTCATCGCTAGTCCCGAGAGACGGAGCCGTCTCCTCCTCGAGGCCCGGTCCGCCGCGGCCATCTCCCATCCGGCCATCGCCCAGGTCTACGACATCGACGAAGTCGACGGGAACCTGTTCATCGCCATGGAATACGTCGAGGGCCGGACCGTCAGCCGGCTCATCGCCGACGGCGAGCTCGACCTCTTGGGCGCGATCGAGATCGCCCTCCAGGTCGCCGAGGGCCTGGCTAAGGCGCACGACGCGGGCATCCTTCACCGCGACATCAAGTCCGACAACATCATGGTCACCCGGGACGGCCACGCCAAGCTCCTCGATTTCGGGCTGGCCAAGCTCGTCGAGCCCGACGCCGAAGAGCCCGCGGCGCCCGCCGACCTCGACCGGACCCTGACCCGCGGGCGGGCTCACACCATGCCCGGTGCGATCATGGGCACGCTCAGCTACATGAGCCCGGAACAGGCCCGGGGGAAAGAGCTCGACCGCCGCAGCGACATCTTCTCCCTGGGCATCGTCCTCTACGAAATGGTCACGGCCGAGCTCCCGTTCAAGGGCGAGACGCCCCTCGACACGATGCACGCCATCGCCTATGAAGAGGCGCGGCCGGTGACCATCGTCCGCCGCAGCCTCACGCCCGAGCTCCACCGCATCGTCTTCCGCTGTCTGCGGAAGAACCCGGACGACCGCTACCCCGACGCCCACGCCCTGGCGGTGGACCTGCGGCGGCTGAAGCACGACATCGAGTCCGGCACCAGTACCAAGCTTCCCGCCGGCGCTCGCCTACGCAACTGGGCCGAGTGGCTGAAAACCTCATTCCCGGGCGGCTACAAGGGGCTGGCCATTCTTGCCTCGGCCGTTGCCATAACCGTCGTCCTGGTCTCCGTCAACTTCAACTGGGGAGCCTTGATAGGCCCGGCGTTCATGGCCCTATTCTTCTACCGCTTCGTTCGCAACCGGAAAAAGCGGCGCCTCGCCGCTTTCACGAAGAAGATCGCCAAGTTCCCCGAGGTCCGCCTTATCGTCATCCGCGAGAACCACGTGACCATCGTCATTGACAAGGCCCCGGCCAAGGTCTACATCCGCATCACCGCGCTCATGGAGGAGCTCAACCAGCGGCTTTATGTCGGCCGCGACGTCACGGCCGAAGTCAAATCGGAGATCCCGGACGCCGAGGTCCAGACGATGCTGCGGCAGGTGGGTGTCGTCTACGCGCGGGAGGAAGCCCTCCCCGAGCTATCGCCGAAGGCCGGCAAGGACTAGAGCGAGGCTTTCTTCCTCAGCGTCTCGACCCTTTTCTTGACCTCGGGTTGGTCCGGGCTGAGTTCGAGCGACTTCTCGAAGGCCGCCAAGGCCTCTTTGGTTTTACCCAAACCCGCGAAGCACTCCCCGATCGAATTCAGGAGGACGGCGTTGACGCCGTAGTGGGCCACGGCCTTGTCAAGGAGCTCGACGGCCCGGCCGAACTCGCGCGTCCTCTTCAGCGCCTCCGCGGCGAGGACGCAAGTATCATACTTCGCCGTTTTTCCCGGGGTCATGAAAGGGGCCAGTGTTTTGACAACGGCCGGCGCATCGGTCAACGCAAGATACACCCGCGCCAGGTTCGTCGCCGCGTCCTCGGACTCGGGCTTTCTTTGAAAAGCCCTTTCCAGGAACACGCGCGCCTCGTCGAACCGGCCGAGGTTGAAGAGCTGGGCACCCATGATCTCCGGGTAGACCGGGTCCCCCGCTTCGGGCAGGATCCGGGACGAGAACCAGGGCCGGGGGACGGATTCAGCGAAGGACAGGTCGAACTCCTCGGCGGCCGAGACGATCTCGGCGCCGGCCTTCGCGATCGAAACCCGGATCGTGTAGTGAGCGGGCGGGAAGTCGGCGAGGGAAACCTCCTCGAGGACATTGGGCAGTTCGGGGTAATCCGAGGGCTTGCGCCGGATATCCCGGAAGGGCTGGCCGTCCTTGAGGAATTCGATCCTGACCTCGCCGCCGGCTGCGATCTCGTCGGCCAGGTTGTTGAGCTGGAAGACGACGGCCAGCGTTTCCTGCTTGGTGAAGACCCGGTTCGGCTGGCAGTAGATCTGGAAGGGGCCGACGCGGAAGGCCTTCATCCGGCGCTGACCCGGCTCCAGTCGGACGACCTTGTAGCCGAGGAGGGGCTGGGTCAGCTGGACGGCCGCTCCGCCCTGGGGGATGCGCAGGGCCTGTTCGACGGAGGTGAACTCCTTCGAAGCCTCGTTCTTGATTAGGATGGACAGGCTGTAGTCGCCGCCGAGGAGCGGGAAGAGGTCCTGAAAATCGAAGGGCGCCCCGCTCGCCTCTCTCATCTGCTCGGCGGTCATGTCCAAGGAAACGGTCTTGTCGAACTGGTGGACGAGGCGGCCGTCGGCGGTGGTGACCCGGCCGTTGACCTTGAGGGTCGTGTAGTACCTGCTCTCATACTGGTTCACGGACAGCCGCCGGGGCTCGACGGCGTAGTGGACGAAGTAGAGGCCCGAAGGGTCGCGGAAGACCTTGATGAGGCTGTCGCAGTCGAGATAATTGGCGGTATATTCGACTTCGACGAGGTCTTTGTACTGGAGGAATTTCTGGGCGTACTTGGCTTCGACGCCGCGGGCCGGGGCGGATTCGATGCGCTGGATGAGGAGATCGGAGGACATCGACGGCCGCCCGTAGGCTTCCCCGCCTTCGCCGGGAACGAGGGAGAGCGAGACGGCGGCCAAGGCGGGCTCGATCTCCCGGAGCTTCTCATAGGCTTGCGTATAATCGGGACCGCCGAAATAACCCGCCAGCAGGGCTTGAGGCCCATCGCCGACCGGGCTGTAGAGCTTGAATTCGCCGTGTCCGCCATCCTTGAAAAAAACGAGGTTGAAGCCCGCCGGGAGCCCCATGTCCGTTTTCCCCTGATAGAACCAGACCTCGGCGTCGTAGGTCGAGGATTTCCCCTCGAACCTCTGGATGTCCCGCGCTTCTCCCAGGATGATGTAGATGCGGCCCCGGTCCGTCTTCCATCCCGGGCGCGGCGCGTCCCGGCCGAGATAGCGGTTGGCGTAAGTGATACGGCGGAAGTGCTCGGTCTTGAATTCGTTCTCCGCGCTCCCGGGGGTCGGGTCGCGTTGTTTCCAGAAGGCCTCGATGAAGAGGTCGCGCTCCCGGTCTGTCTGGAGCTTGAGGAAGACGTCCCTTTCCATGGGCGCGATGATGTAGACGACCTCCTCGTCGAGCCATTTCCGGAAGTTCTCGGGGAGTTTCGGCTTCTGGCCCTTCTCGCCGGCGGAAGCGGCCGGCGCGACGAGGAGAGCGCCGAGGAGCAGGGTGAAAAGAACGGTCGCGGCGCGTTTCGTTGTCATGGCATTTCCTTGATTCCCTCGCTCAGTCCCAACGCGTCCTGAGCCGGGCGAGTTCGGCGCCCGTCGCCGCGTTGAGGATCTGATGGAGAAATACGGGCCCGGCGTCTCCCTCCGGGACTCGCTGGGCCGCGGACAGGACCTCGTCGCCGTAGAGAGCTTCGGCTCTGTAGGAGACCTCGAGTTCCATCGGCCGGAGGCTCATCAAGACGTCCGGCGGGACGCCTTCGAGCGCCCATTGGACATAAACCGCGTTGTTGACGTGACGGTTCCAATCGAGGTGGGCCGTCTCGACGCGGAAGCGCACGTCGGACTCGCGGGCGGAGAGGACGGGAAGAGAGGCGAACGGGTCGGCGAGGGCCCGCTTCTCGACGGCGTAGCCGGGACCGACGACGTCGTCGACCTTGACCGCCTGTTTCTTCTCGAGGCCGATGACCATCCAGGAGCTCGTCGCAGAGAGGATGAGGCCGCCGCTTCCGTCGGAAACCTCGAAGTCGCGGATAGCGAAATAGCCGTGCTTCCCGGACGGCCAGGTCATGACCTCGAGACGGGCGCCCAGGGCGGGGTAGCGATGGATGAGGACATGGTAGCGGGACAGGACCCAGGTCAGGTTGCGCTTGAAGAGGTCGACGACGGAGAGTCCGAGGCGGCCGGCGTGGTCCCCTGCGGAGTCCTGGAGGAAGTTGAGGAGGGCGACGGGCCGGGCGAGGCCCCGGGCGTCGGTTTCGTAGGTGTGGACGGTAAATTCTTTGCGATAGATCAGGCCGGACACGAGAGTATTATACTATTTTTTAGGCCAGCCGCTTCAATTCGCCGAGCAGCCGGGCGACCTGATCCGGCGGTGGCGGCGGCCCGTCAGGACTTCTCCTGGAAGACGAAGGTGTAGTCGACCTTGCACTGGTAGTTGCTCGAAGTCATCTGGACCGCCCAGTGTTCGGGATCTCGGCGGGCCGCCCGGTCCGGATGGACTCGAAGCAGGCGTCGATCACGCGCATGTTGTCGAGGGCGTCGCCGGCGGGATAGCGGAGCGGCGTTTTTTCGAGCACGGCGTCGCCGAAGTGTTCGGCCATCAGGGTGAACATGTTGGCCTGCGGGATGCGCACCGCCTCTTTCGCGTCGCCCTGGATGACCTCGATCGCGGTTTCGAAATCCTTGGCCGAAAAGGCTCGGTCGAGAGCGAGCGTCCCTTCGGTCCCGACGGCGAGAAGCCGGCTCTGGAAGTGCGCTTCGAAGCTCGAGTCGCAATGGGCGAAGCGGCCGCCGGGGAACTCGAGGAGCACGGCCGTGGTCATGTCCACGCCCGTCGCGGGGTCGACTCTGGCCCGGGCGAAAACGGAAGCGGGCTCGGCGCCGAATATCAGGCGCGCAAGGCTGATCGGATAACAGCCCACGTCATAAAGGGCTCCGCCGCCCATGGCCGGAAACCAGCGGTAGTTCGCGCCATCCCGCTCGAACTGGAACGTGAACGAACTGTGGATGGCCCGGACTTCGCCGATTTTCCCTTCCCTAATAAGCGCGAGGGTCTTCTCCATCTGGGGGTGGAACTTGTACATGAAGCCTTCCATCAACAGGACCCCGCCCGCCTCCGCCGCCCCGATCATCTCCCGCACCTCGCCGGCGTTCATGGCCATGGGCTTTTCGCAGAGGACATGTTTGCCCGCCCGCATCGCCCGGATGGACCATTCGGCGTGGAGGTCGTTCGGGAGGGGGTTATAGACCGCATCGATCCCCGGGTCCTCGACGAGCTCCTGATAGGTCCGGTGGGACTTCAGGAATCCGAATCGGTCCGCCCAATCCCTGGCCCGGTTCTCGTCCCTGGCCGCGATGCCGGCCAGGACGCCGAGGCGCGATTCCCGGACAGCCGGGATGAAGGCCTTCTCGGCAATCCCGGCACACCCCAGGATGCCCCAGTTGACCTTCCGGTCCATGGTCGTCCTCCGTTCCCCCGTCGACGGGGGCCGATCAGATTTTCCGCAGCTTCTTCAGGAAAGCCGGGTCGACGTCGCAGCCTAGGCCCGGCTTCTCGGGGAGCGTGAGCACACCCGCCTTGACGGTGATCCCGTCGACGATGGGGTCGATCACGTGCTCGGAATTCCCGTCGAGGTCGGCGTAGACGATGTTCGCCTGCGAGGCGACGACGTGGGCCGCCGCCGTCAGGGCCAGCTTCGACTCGAGCATGCAGCCGACCATGCAGCGCATGTTGGCGGCGTCGGCGATATGGGCGATGCGAATGGAATTGAGGAGGCCGCCAGCCTTCATGACCTTGATGTTGAACGTGTCGCAGGCCTCGGCCCGGATGAGCTTGACCGCGTCGGCCGGCCCGAACAAGGCTTCGTCGGCCATGATGCCGATGGGGCTCTGCGACCGGACGGCCTTGAGGCCGGCCGTGTCCGAAGCGAGAACGGGCTGTTCGCAGAACTGGATCGCGAGCGGCTCCATCTTGCGCAGGGCGTAAACGGCCTGGGGCACGGTCCAACCCTGGTTGGCGTCGATGCGGATGGCCACGCCGCGGCCGACGGCGGCGCGGATGGCCGAAAGCCGGGAGAAGTCTTCGTCCGGGTCGAGCCCGACCTTGATCTTGAGCGTCTTGTAGCCCATGTCGGCGTACTTCTTGGACTCGGCCGTCATGTTCTCCAGCGTGTCGAGGCTCGTCGTGATGTCGGTCTCGAACGTGTTCTTCGTCCCGCCGAGGAGCCGGAAGAGCGGCAGGCCGGCCACCTTGCCCAGGATATCGTGGAGGGCCATGTCGAAGGCGGCGACGGCGCTCGGGTTGGAGTGGACGAGGGGCCCGATCTCGCGGAGGAGGCCGTCGATCGCCAGCGGGTCCTTGCCGATGAGCATGTCCCGGATGCTGATGGCCGCGGCGGCGTTGGTCGCCTGGGTCTCGCCGGTGATGGGCGGGAACGGGCAGGCCTCGCCGAGGCCGACGATCCCCTGGTCGGTGCGGATGCGGATGAGAAGGTCGTTGGCCGCCTTCATCTCGCCGATGGCGATGCGGAACGGGGATGTGAGCGGGATGTCGAAGAGGAAGATCTCGACGTCCGTGATCTTGAGCTTTTTCGCGGCGGCGCGGGCGTCCTCGAGGGCTTTCGAGGGCAGGCCGTAGGCCTTCGTCCCGGCGGCCAGGGCCCCCAGGCCGAGCATCTTCAGGAATCCATTGCGGGACAGGCTCATTGTTCCTCCTCACTCATCGTCGGCCGGTGCCGGCCCTTATTCTATCCAGAGGATGGAGCTTTTGACAAGTCGAACCTCCGCCGGGGCGTCAAGGGACGAGCCTTCGCGGCGGAAGCGGACCCCGGGCAAGCCCGGGGCCCCGGCCGCTGTCGGCACGTGGGAGCTGACGTTAAGCCTAGGCGGTCCGGTCCCGGTTGCCGCGGGCCAGCGAGGCGAAGACCCCGGCGATACAGAGAAGGGCGTAAAAAACGAAGGCGATGCGGACGCTTCGGAGAAACTGCGGGTAGACGGACGGCTGGATGGGCGCCCGGCCCATGACCAGGGCGAAGATCATCATCGTGACCCCGACGCTCAGCATCTGGCCGGAGAGGCGCATGGTCCCGAGCGCGGCCGAGGCGATGCCGAGGTGCCGCTTCTCGACCGAGGACATGATGGCGTTGGTGTTCGGAGAGGAGAAGAGCCCGAAGCCGAGCCCGAGGCAGACGAGGCTCCCGACGATGAAGCCGAAACCTGTCGCGCTCCGGAGGAACGAGAAAAGGACGAGGCCGGCGGCCGAGAGGGCCATGCCGAGCGAAGCGATGACGCGCGGCTCGGAGCGGTCCGAGAGCTTCCCGGCAAACGGCGAGGCGAGGGCCATGACGATCGGCTGGGCGACCAGGACGAGGCCCGCTTTTTGCGGCGGCAGGCCCTTGATGTACTGGAGGTAGAGGCTCATCAGGAAGGCGACGGCCGACGTAGAGCTGTAGTTGATTAGGGCGGCCAGGTTGGAGAAGGCGAAGATCCGGTTTTTCCCGA
>Ga0315281_10015484_pt1 | contig 10225 bp, 11 predicted proteins | sample YL17G07_0_MG_FD_204540 | JGI IMG/M metagenome (GOLD analysis project Ga0315281, IMG submission 204540) | Sediment microbial communities from Yellowstone Lake, YNP, Wyoming, USA - YL17G07_0 | ecosystem: Environmental > Aquatic > Freshwater > Lake > Sediment | place: USA: Wyoming | collected...
TGGAAAAACCAAATCAAGCTTGACGCAAGCCGCCCACTAACTGTACAATCACCATGTCCAGCGCTCACGCGCTTTCGTGGGTGGGCGACATGCCCGGAACAAGTGGGCGACATGGCCGGAATAGCCATTCCACACCAGCAGGGCTCGTTTCTGCCCGGTTTTACAGCCACAACGGTTGCGTCTTTGCCCTTCAACAGGCCCGCGACTCGTTCGAACAATCCCATACATCCTCCTGCCAAGACTTGTGCGAATGGTGTATACGAAGAGCGCAGGATAAATCAGGCGCTGCATATTTTCAACTATTTTGAAAAGTACTGTCGAACTCTGGCTGCAATTTGACGATGGGTCATCTTATCGGCTGTTTCCATGCCTACGACGTGTCCGCTGAGCTTGTTTCGCTTGATGCGTTTTTTCAGCTCGCCCTTTGCCTCACCCGGACCAAATATCAGAATAACCTCCGCGTTACGAATACACGAAATTACCGCATCATAGTAAACGTTAAGATGTCCCGTAAACACTCTCTCCAGGCTGTCATCCGCCAGAACCTGCTGTTCATAGGGCGCCGTAGTACGTACACCACCGGAACGTCCGGGCTGTTTTTCAACCTTTGATATTATCAGTTTTATTTCTTCCCCTTTGTCTGTAACAACCACGATCACTGCTTTCTTGTGGTCAATCCATAAACCCGCTGTTGTTTTCATACGTATCTTATCTCCTTTGACGGTGATTATACCATTTTCGGTTAATAATTGTTGGCCTGGAAAGCGGTATTCTCCTTGAAAGTTATGCCTTACGCTTGATGTTTCTGCTCTTGCATCCACGCGTCTATTGCAGTAAAAGCCATGGGACGGGCCAAGAGGAAACCCTGGCCGTAGCCGCAGCGCAGGTTCTTGATATTGGCCAATTGATGCTCCTTTTCGATTCCCTCGGCAATCACCTCGAAATTCAGGCTCTTGGCCAAAGCAACAATGTGTGTGATGATCTCCTGATTGCCGCCGTTTGCGGTAAGTTTGCTGATAAAAATGCGGTCGATCTTGAGCGCACTGACCGGAAAAAGTTGCAGGTAGCTCAGCGAAGAATGGCCGGTGCCGAAATCATCAATATGGAGATGTATCCCCATCTTTCGCAGCCGGTTCATTGTCTCTACAGCAGCACCAACATTCTCCATGATCATGCTCTCGGTGATCTCCAATATCAAGCTGAGCGGATCAACGCCCGTCTCTGTGAGAACTCCTGAGAGTACGCCGACAAGGTCCTGCTGTGAGAATTGCCTTCCTGAAATATTGATGCTCATGCTGAGAGGTGGTTGAGCGGGGTACCGTATCTGAAGCAATTTCAGCTCGCGGCAGGCTTCGTGAAGAATCCATGCTCCGATCTGATAGATGAGTCCATGCTCCTCTGCCAGGGGGATGAACTCCATGGGGTAGATGAGGCCGCGCGTCGGATGATTCCAGCGGACGAGCGCTTCAAATCCTATCAACTGTTGTGTGTTCAGATCGATGATAGGCTGATAGAAGAGAGTAAGTTCCTTATTATCGACTGATCCCCGCAGGTCGTCTACCAGTTGCATCCGGTCCAGAATATTAGCATGCAGCTTGATATCGAAGATCTCATACGATGCATTTCCCCGTTCTTTTGCCTCGTACATCGCGATGTCCGCGTCGCGCAGGACCTGTTCCGCCCGCTCATAGCTTTTCGAGCTTAACGCAATTCCGATGCTGATCGACGTAAATAATTTATGGCCTTTGATATCGAGCGGATCCGCCAATTTCTCCCGGATCCGCTCGGCGACGCTGACCGTGTAAGCAAGATCGTTGATGTTCTGCAGAAGAACGGCAAACTCATCACCTCCCAGCCGCGCAATGGTATCTCCGGGCCTGATGCAATCGGCCAGCTTGCGGCCGACCACGACGAGGAGTTGATCGCCGATAGAATGACCGTGGGTGTCGTTGATGATCTTAAACCGGTCAATGTCGAGGAAGAAGACCGCGTAGTTAGAAGCGCCGTGCCGCCGTTGCGACGCGGTGATGACGTGTTGGAGCCGATCCATGAAAAGCGCTCGGTTAGGGAGGCCCGTCAGGGGATCGTGGAAGGCATCATACCTATGCTGCTCATCCGCCTTTTTCCTCGCGGTGATGTCCGAATATGTTCTTACAAATCCCTTTGAGGGCAAAGGGCAATGGGTCAGGAGGCGCCATTGATCAATCCCTTGTATCGTTTGCTGAAATTCGTATTTAAAGGGAGTGGGCAGAGCAAGTTCACGTATCGTCCTTTCAAGGATATCCCGGGTTTGTCCGGTCACATCAGCCCATACCTTGAGAATCTCTCTGAAATCACGGCCTACCTCGACTGTGCCCTGCTGCAACCGAAAAAGTTCTTCAAACTGTTCATTGAATGCGAGCACGGCATAGTCTGACCCAACAACGATCATACCTTGCGTAATATTGTTCAAAACAATAGTAAGCATTTCCGCCGTCTGAGAGCTGTCGTCTTTATTGAACATTGTTCTCCGGTCAGTCGTCTTGTTCTCCATATCACCTCATCGAACAATAATGCTGTTGCTTAACCTTATATTTAATAAATCTCTTATAGGTTCTTGGGTGTGGCATATCGCCATATCAAGATTGATTTCGAGATCGTTTGCATGTTGAGAATTGGCTTTCCCAAGAACTAAAATCAAATCGTCAAGTGTACTCATTATTATTTCCTTCTTCTGTCCACGGCTAATGTCATGTCACGGCTGAGCGGAGACTTTAGCCCTCCGTTTTGGTAACACGGTGGCCTGAAAATACAGAGCTATTATGAAAATGATTGTACGCTCATTTAGTTGTCGTGTCAAATAAAAACTGCTTTTTTTGACATATGGTTTGCCTCCTGGGCAGCAAACAAGATCTGGTTCGTATCCCAAACGCCATCTATAGATTGCTGAAAAGCCCTTTCAGTGTCCAAACGCGTTTTTTCAGGCTGATAGGATGAATTTTACAGTTGCAGTCCGCGTTCAGAAAGGGTACATTGTGCTATTCAAGATCAAGGAACAGCGTGCAAACAGGGAGGTGTTTCCCTGTTTTTTTTACAATAACGGATCAGGATCAAAAGGAGAGCATCATGACACAGGCAAAACAGGGAGATATTGTTCAGTTACATTACATGGGCAAACTGCCGGACGGGACCGTCTTCGATACATCCCGGGAACGCCATCCTTTGCAGTTCACCATCGGCAACGGGCAGGTAATCGCCGGCTTCGAGCAGGCCGTGATAGGCTTGAAAATCGGCGAATCGAAGACCGCGAGGGTCCCGATGGAGCAGGCCTACGGTCCCCGTCGCGAGGACATGGTCGTGACGATGGACCGCAGCAAGCTGCCGCCGGGCTTGAATCCTGTCATCGGCCAGCGGCTCGAGCTCACCCAAGTCGATGACCAGACTTCCCTGGTCACGGTAATCGGGGCAACCGAAAATACCCTGACACTTGATGCCAACCATCCCCTGGCCGGCAAAGAGCTGACCTTTGATATTGAACTGGTCGGGATCCTGAAATGAATCGGGGAATTACATAATCACATGTTAAAAATACCCGGCCTGCAATCCGTTTATCGTGTCGTTCTCTACTACCTCGCGTTCTGCATCGTCTGGATCCTCCTCTCCGACAGCCTGCTCGCCATGCTTGCCCCGGATCCGCACTTGCTGAGCGTTCTCCAGACCTATAAAGGCTGGGCCTTTGTTTTCTTCAGTTCCCTTCTCATCTATTTCACCATTCGGCACGAGCTGCTGGCGCTGGCTCAGGCCGAGGCTGACTTGCGCGAGTCTGAAGAAAAGTACCGTACCCTTATCGAAACCGACAATGACGCTGTCTTCATCATTGACGCGGAAACGGGGATCATCCTTGATGCCAATAAAAAAGCCGACGACCTCCTCGGATTGCCTCATGAGAAGATCATCGGAATGCACCAGAAGGCGATCCATCCCGAGGAAGACTCGGACCAGTGCGCCAGGATCCTGAAAGACTCGCTCACAAACGGCGGGGTTATCGCCGGGGACATCTGTGTGTTCCATAGAAGCGGAAGGAAAATACCCGTTGAGGTCAGCGTGACCATCGTCGAGCGGGGCGGAAAACGGATCATTCAGAGCTTCTTCCGGGACATCACCAAACGAAAACATGCCGAGGACCTGGCAAAAGAACGGCTCCAGCGCCTCGCTGCCCTTCATGCCATCGACATGATCATCAGTTCGAGCCTCGATCTCACGGTCACGCTCTCTGAGTTTCTCGACCTCGTGATCTCACAACTGCGCGTGGACGCCGCTGATGTTTTGCTCCTGAATCCCCATACTCAGACCCTCGAATACGCCGCCGGACGCGGGTTTCATGCGGAAGATATCCAGCGATCACGAGTCCGCCTGGGTGAAGGGATTGCGGGTCTTGCCGCCCTGGAGCGCCGGAGCATCAGCATCCCGAATCTCCTTGACCCCGCAAACGGTTTCCTGCGGACTCATCTGCTCGAGACTGAAGGCTTCATCGCCTACGCAGTGGTGCCTCTCATGGCAAAAGGCCATATAACCGCCGTGCTTGAGGTCTATCACCGTGCGCCCCTGGTCCTGGACACGGAATGGCTGAATTTCCTGGAGGCTCTCGCCGCCCAGGCCGCCATCGCCATAGACAACGCAACGCTTTTCAATGAGCTTCAGCGGTCAACGATTGAGATCACGGTGGCGTACGATGCCACCCTCGAAGGTTGGGCCCACGCCCTCGATCTCCGCCACCAGGCAACCGAGCAACACACCAAGCGGGTCATGGAAATGACGCTGCGCCTCGCGCGCACCATGGGGATCGGTGAAAAAGAGCTGGTGCACATTCGTCGCGGCGCACTCCTGCACGACATCGGCAAGATCGGCATTCCCGACAGCATCCTGCTCAAGCCCGGTCCCCTTGCCGATGAGGAGTGGGCCCTTATGTACAAGCACCCCCAGTACGCCTTCGATATGCTCCAGCCCATCGCGTATCTCCGGCCCGCGCTGGACATCCCGTATGCGCACCATGAAAAATGGGACGGCAGCGGTTATCCCCGCGCATTAAAGGGAGAACAGATCCCCCTCGCGGCAAGGATATTCAGTGTCGCGGACGTATGGGACGCCATGACCGATGAGCAGCGGCCGTATAGAAGGGCTCTGTCAAAGGATGAAGTTCGTCAATACATTCGCTCCCTGTCAGGGACCCAGCTTGATCCAAAGGTGGTTGATGCGTTTTTGAAACTGGAGTGGTAGCGGCATAGACCGCCGGGGCAGTTGGTTGGCACGCAAGATGTACGTCAGAGCCAATGAGCGGCGCGAAGCGACGGCAGAACGCCGCCGTGAGGGGCGCGTAGTCGGCGGCCCTCACGACGGTCGTGGTTATAAATTTTCCGAAAGGACCAGATATGGAGAAATTCAAAAATAAATCAATTAAAGACCTTGTAAAAGATAAGCGCGTCACCTTTTCTTTTTATCGTGCCGGAGAACTCTGGTACGAAACCTCCGATGGATTTTTATTCCCTGTTCCAATCAAAGACATCGGGGATGCGACGTTCATGAAGGAAGACAAGGCCATCCTTTTTATGCGGTATATCAGGAAATACCGAGAAGAACTTGAAAAATTATAATGCCGCGGTCAGGAGCTGCACCCCGTAGGGGTGCGTCTCTCTGGACTGCGTTGTTCCCCGGCGCGTAGCGGCGGGGATGCAGTCCGCTCCTGACCGCGGCATTCCCTCGGGAGCGGAGCGACCGAGGGAACGCGCGGCTGACCCACCTGGCGAAGCGCGGATGGAGTCGAGCCGCGGGTTAGAAGCGATTGTATTATGGTTGTACAGATCGGGTCCAGAGCGTCTCGGGGGCGATATCGATATTTCCCGGCCAAATTACAGTTCCATATTTGACTGACGCTTTGAAGAATAGCGGAGAGTTGAGGAGTTTGACGAAAGGTTTTATCGAAAATTCTTTTTTCTCCATTGCTATCGAAGCCTTTTCTCCCTGGTATCGCACATGAATGTATCAATAATTTTACAATGAGTAGCGGCTTTTGGCTACTGTCAACTTGAGCGTTTGAACTACCCAAATAGATCTTTCTCCGCACGTTTGAGATACTTATTCACATATAACATGTCAGGCTCTTCTCTTGAAGCACGCACTCGAATAGAAAAATCGGGTTCCTTAAACAATTCAGCCCTCACTCCCGAATCGGAGAGAGGGCTGAATTGTTTGATCGGAATAAGAGAAGGCCGCCGTTTTGATAAACGGCATTTCAAACGACCTGAAAAACTACCGGGTTATAACCTGCGACGACGTACCGCCGATAAGCTTCCGCACATAGAGCTGCTGAACGATCGATAGCACGTTGCTCAGGGTGATGTAGAGCAGGAGGCCGGCCGGGAGCCAGGCGAACATGAAAATAAAAGCGATGTTCATGAACATCATGATCTTTGCCTGCTGCGGGTCGGGTGTGGTGGATGTCATCTTCATCGTCAGGATCATGCTCACACCCATCAGGACCGGCAGGATATAGAACGGGTCGTGGACCGACAAGTCCTTGATCCAGATCGGGATAAAAGGGGCCTGCCGCAGTTCGATGGACACTGACAGGACGTTGTAAAGCGCCACAAAGAATGGAAGCTGCAGAAGCATGGGCAGGCACCCGCCCACCGGGTTCACCTTGTGCTCCTTGTAAAGCTTCATCATCTCCATGTTCATCTTCGACGGGTCCTTCTTATACTTTTCCCGGAGCGCCATGATCAGGGGCTGGATCTTCTTCATCTCCTCCATGGACATTGCGCTTTTAAGCGAAGGATAAAACAACAGGAGCCGCACCACGATGGTGAGCAGGATGATCGCGATACCGTAATTTTTCGCGAGGGCGTAGAACTGTTTCATGAGCCAGAACATGGGCTTTGCGAGGACACCGAACCAGCCATAGTCCACCATCTGCTCTAAACCACGGCCGTAGGCTTGCAGGAGCGTAAAGCTCTTTGGTCCCGCATAGAGCGTGAACGTGCGCGCTTCGGGTTTTTCTTTTACCGTCAACGCGGAAGTGAGCAGATCACCGACTTCTTTGGGCGCCGTTGTCCGTTTGCCGGTCACGAGACCCGGGTTCCCGGACATGAGCGTAGCGGTAAAATACTTGTCGGACTGGCCGAACCATTCGATGACACCGGCGTATTGCACTTCGCCCTTGATGCTATCGAGTTTCTCAAACACTGATTTACCGTCGGTCTGGGCGACCAGGCCCACGCGGCCGCTTGCAGCGTCGCTCACTTTGTCCTCGAGACCGAAATCAGTTCCAAGAGAGAGCGTATAGCCATCCAGCTTGTTCGTGTTGACCTCGATGTCCACTTTGTATTTGTCGTTGTGAAAGGTCAGCCGTTTTTCGATCATGATGCCCGCGGGGCCGCTGTAGGTGAGGACCAGCGTTTCTGACTGCTTGTCCATGTTGAGGTGTACTTCGTCGAGGTTCGCGCGATATTCCACCTGAGAAAGCTCGTACAGGTCCTTATCGAGGGGCGCCAGGGTCAGGGGCATCACCATGTCCTTGCGGTCTATGACCTCGTAAACAGGCAAGAGTCGCACATTACCGAACTCTTTCTTCGGCTTCTCCGCCTTCAGAGCCTGTCCCATGATCTTCTTGTACATGACGCCAATGCCGACCGGGGTCTTATCCGCCTCCCGGTACTGTTTGAGCTCCCAACCCGTGATCACTCCTCCGGCCGTGTTCAGTGTGGCCCTCACCAGATCGGTTTCAATGAGGATGTCATGTCCCGTGGCTGCCGGCTCGATCGTCGCGGCCATGGCCGCGTCGCGGACCGGTTTCTGCGTCTGCGCTGGTGTTTCCTGCGAGACGTCCTGTTTCGTTGTTTCTGGAACGATCGGTTTTTCTGGTGGTTTCGGCGCAAAGAAGCGCATATAGCCCACGAACACGAGCAAAGAAAGGGAAAGCGCTAAAATGAATCTTCGTGTTTCCATGGATCCTCCGAACTTATTTTACCGGGTCGTATCCGCCTGGATGAAAGGGATGACATTTTAAAACGCGCACGGCCGTCATCCAGAGGGCTTTGAACAAGCCCTTTTTCTGAAAGGCCTCGATAGCATATTCCGAGCACGTCGGTGTGAACCTGCAGGCTGGCGGCAACATCGGCGAGATAGTGCGTTTGTACAGTTTAAGGAGAGCAATAAAAAAAGTATTCACATTCACGTCGCTGTGCTTTCCCGCGTTCGGTTGCGCCGCGCGGTCCGCTGGAGAACGGTTTCAACGGCCTTCATGATCTTCTCATACTCTGCGTCGATCAGTTCCCGCCGCGCCACGAACACCAGGTCTAAGCCGATTGTCTGGTCCCGCAGTGTCTTCATAACGCAGTCCCGTATCTGCCGTCTGACCCGATTTCTCTTCACCGCGTTCGCCAGCTTTTTTCCAACGGCTATACCGATCCTGAAGTTGCCCTTTTCGTTCTTGATATAAAAAAGAGAAAGACCGTCAACCGACAGTCTTTTGCCCTTCATGGCAGCTATAAACTCTGAATTTTTTCGTATCCGCTCGCTCTTTCGATATGCGTACGGCATCGCGTCTTTCCCGGCCCGGAATTATATGGCGAGACGCTTTCTGCCCTTGGCCCTGCGGCGCTTTATAACATTCCTGCCCGTGGCCGTGCTCATCCGCTTTCTAAAGCCCTGCGCCCGTTTTTGCTTAAGATTGCTTTTTTGTGCTGTTGTTTCCGACATCACCTTGCTCCTTCGATGGTATTTATGAACAGGCGGGTATTATAAGCGAAAAAGTAAATATGTCAAGCTAAAAACAGGTTTTGACTTGGCACGGCTTTTTTGGAACAGTGCGGCACTCACTCGAATCGCATCAAAAAAATTTCGCAATTTTACGGAAGAACCTCAACCGAGGAGCATGTCGGATCGGCGTCTCGGCTGACATGACGCCATCAGACGCCTATTGCACGCTATCAGCGCTTACCGCCGCTTATCCACCAGTCGCCCTTGTCGCTGAACCACCACAGCGATGAGTCTGTTTCCATGACCATCTTCGCGAGTTCCTTTGCCGGGTCCGTTTGCAGTCGTTTGAACGAGAACTCAAGCCACTCGTCCGCATACTTATTTCCGAGGTCCTTATATTCTTTGAGCGCGAGGATCATCTCCAGCTGGTCCGCATCGCGGGCCAATCGCGCTTCTTCGGTCTTTCCTTCGATGAACTCCTGGATCAACTCCTTAATCTCGCCGCCGAACGGCAATGTCTGGGCCAGGTCTTCGACTGCCTTGTTCTCATTTGCCTCGACATACTTTTTATTCACGTAGTTGAGGTCGCCGGTCCGAGCTTCCGGCAGATCGTGGAACAGGCACATCTTGATCATCCGGTCTACATTAACCCCCGGGACAAGTTTTCCGAGCGCGTAACCGATGCAGGTCGCGCGGAATATGTGCTCAGCCACAGACTCAGCGCCGGCGCCAAGGAATTGAAATCCGCTCCGGGGTGTGCGCTTCAGCATGCCTGCTTCGAATAGAAAGTTTGCAATATTCTTCATGCTGCGTTTTATACCACTAATTGTGTTATCTGTAAATATTATTTAAGGTTTTGCTTCCGGCTTGTCCGGGTTAGGTAATATTAATTTTCCGGCTTTGAAATTCAACAATTTGTCCTGTCCGTATCTTACAGCGCTTACGAAATTCCACGCGTCCATCAACTTTCACAGAGCCCGCTGCGATCGCGGTTTTTGCCATACCGCCGCTATTGCACAACCCCGTGAATTTCAAGAGGTCATGCAACTCGATAAATTCTTTGTTCACCAGTTTAAACTCGTCCACTGTTATCCTGAAAAGATTGGACAGACGATTGATCAGAACATCACGTTCTGACGTTTCATGAGGAGCTCTCCGAGATAGGAACCCGGCTTAACTTCCGCATTCTTTATCCATTCAACGCCTTCAAGGCCATAGGGTTTCACGCAGGAGGCGCAAATATAAAACTTGCAATCAAAATCTTCCACCAGACTATTCATGAGCTCTGCGACTGGCGAAAAAGCTTTTTGCCAGGTGACGGATTCGGCAAAATCCTTGCGTGCAAGATAAACACCCTCGTTCATCAGTGTAGTCTTCCGCTTTAACTCTTCCCTAATAGTCTTGCCTCATTCAAAATAAACCAACTCAAAGCTACAGCCGTTCGGATTATAATAGCCGCCCTAAGAAGAAATAGAAAGGTGCCCGGAGCGGC
>Ga0315281_10015485_pt1 | contig 10225 bp, 15 predicted proteins | sample YL17G07_0_MG_FD_204540 | JGI IMG/M metagenome (GOLD analysis project Ga0315281, IMG submission 204540) | Sediment microbial communities from Yellowstone Lake, YNP, Wyoming, USA - YL17G07_0 | ecosystem: Environmental > Aquatic > Freshwater > Lake > Sediment | place: USA: Wyoming | collected...
GTATGACGGCGGCCAAAAGAAAATGGGTGTCGGTATGTCTAATAACTACTGGGTGGTCATATTTCAGAAGTAACATTCTGACTGTCATAAATGTCAGAGCGCAAATACTCAAAGAATTGATCGGGTATGTTTGGCCATTCAATTCTTAGCCTAAGCAAAATGTTTTCAAACACTTCGCGGGATATATTCATAATCCGAGCTCTTTGGCCAGAGCGTCGCGTTCAAGTTTTGTATAACAATTTATTGAATTTAAACCGTCACCATACGGATCATATGGCCATAGTTTTGACCAAGCTTTATCAAACTGCTCGCGAGTAATCATGGCAGATCCGACGTAGCAGCTAACTTCCTCGACTTCCCAATCGTCGGCAAGTAAGTAATCGGTCCGAATTCTGTAGTATCCATCTGCGATGAGCATGTCGCTAGACAGGCAAAATGTAGCCGAGCTTGTCCTCTTGAATCGCCGACCGCTCTTAATCGCATCAATAATGTTCATAGTTTTCCTCAAATCAGAATGAAACTGGGAACTCGTCTGGCAATTCATTTGTGTCATTAAAGAAACCGTTTTCGTACGTCCACATTATGTACCATCCAAAAAAGTCTTTATCTTTTAGGCTATCTTGCTCGTCTTGCTGTGCTCTAAAAGCGGCTAGTCCGTGTTCTTGCTGTGCTGTGACGATGAGTGATTCAAGTTTCATGATGAAAGTCCTATGAGGCCCCACGTAGGGGCCAGAGTGATTAGTTAGCTGCTTTAGATGACATTGATTTGGCTGAGAAAACTGATAATTGCTTGCCGCTGGCATGGTGCTTAATTTGGCCATATTTATAGACTGTCCAAGAGCCGTTGTTTAAAACGTAGGCCGTCCATTTGCCAAGTACACGGCCAGTAAAACCACCACCATTTGAATTTCTTTCCCATACAAATTTAGCTTGTTGCATTTTGTTTTACTCCTTGCTGCGAGCTTGATTGCTCTGATGTGTCTATTTGTATCACAACGAATCACATTGTCAACTAATTTGTTTAGTTGCTAATGCCATAGCCTGTTTCAGCACCACCGAAGGTGTTGTAGAAGGTCTTTGAGCCTGGTTTTTTCAGATAAACGCAGTGACCGCGGGGATCGCCGTGGAATTCGGCCTTGGTATTCAGAAGCTCGGCAATGTTTGCAATCTCACGCTCTAGCTTTTCTTGGCGGGCTAGTTGGCGCGTCGTCAGCTCTTGGCAACAAGCCAGTTCTTGCAGTTTGCGGTAACTTGTTGCCTTGCTAATCAGGTCGATAAGCATGTCGATGTTTGTGGTGTTGTATAGGTTAGGTAAGTAGTCCTGATTAATGTCGGAATCTTTATAGAGATCGGTTCTAAGTTTATTCACTGCATTTCTGTATTTTTTCATGGTGCTTTCCTCATTCGTGAGCTGCATTGCTCTTGTGAGTCCAGTTGTAACACAAACAGACACAGAGTCAATAGTCTTTTTTGAGTGTTGATTAATTTTTGTGATACGATTAGATACATGGTTATGGAACAAGTAGTTACAGCGCTAATCTCAGGGGCAGCGATAGCCATAATTGGCTATGACACGGTAGCTAGACTTGGCTATCAAAAGCAGTTGAGCGATACGCTGATAAAGCTCAATACTGCCCATAATGCTCTTAGTCAGCAATTCCAGGCTCTTAGCGAGCAGGTATCACATTTAGAGATGTCAGTGGGTTTAAAAGCTAAGCCTTCTCATACTCGATAATAACCGAGCTAAAATTATGAAGGTCGATGGACGCGGTAAAAACCTGCCCCAAGCTTTTAAGAAAGGCAATTCTGGCGGACCTGGTAGGCCCCCGCTGATAGACCCCAAGCTATCGGACTATAAGCGCAATTTGACCAAGGCTGCGGTTATGTCCTCTCTCTCTGAGATGCTAGACTGCTCAGAAGAGGACCTAGACAAAATCTTGGCTGATAAGAAAGTTTCGGCGCTTAAAAAGGCGATGGCCTCGGTCATCTCAGCCTGTATTAAAGGCGGTGATTACCAGCGGTTAGAGATGCTTCTCAACCGGACTATTGGCAAAGTCAAAGACGAGGCTATCATCGAAACTAAGACTCACGATGAAGTCCTTGAAAAAGTACCGCGTGATAAAATTGTGGAGTTACTACGTGCTGCAAATGAATAACAGGCAGCTTCAAGCATTAATATTCTTGGCTGGTTTCATAGTTGGGCTATTCGTCTTTAAATCATGTGATATGATCGACAAGCGATTGACGATACAACTCAGAGATCAAGCTAGCAGAGGATAACCGTTGCTCTCTGTGACACATTATTATACGCTCATCCCTCACTATAGAGGGTTTTTTTATGTCGAGTGTTAACCGCGTGTTTCTTATAGGCAATTTGGGCAAGGACCCTGAGTACAAAACCACGCAGCAAGGTACGAGTGTGTGCAGCTTCTCCGTTGCTACGTCAACAAAAGGTCAGGGAGGCCAAGAAGAGACTAGCTGGCATAACGTCACGACTTGGGAAAAGACCGCTGATAATTGCCACAAATTCCTACGCAAAGGCTCTAAAGTCTGTGTCGAGGGTAGGCTCAAGTACAGCATGTATGAAAAGGACGGCGCGAAAATATACAGGACAGACATAGTAGGGGAGCGCGTTACCTTCCTGAGCGCTGTAGCTAAGGAAGATGGCGACAGCTCTCAGGCTCCCAAGTCTTTTGATGATAAGTACAAGATTTCTAAGACCAGCTTCGATGGTGACATTCCGTTTTAACTAGGCTTTTCTAGGAATTGTTGCACGTGAAACAAAAAGACCTTGCAGCTCTTAGGCTACGTCTTCGCTCTCTTGAGCTAGAAGACTGCACTAAGCTATCAGCGCTAATCAAGAATCTTTTAGTTGATCTGACAGTCTTGCTACATAGCTACGAGAATCTAGTAGAGTGCCCAAAGTGCGGGTTCGATATCAGAGCGGTCACAGAAGAGCCAAAGAAACCCAGAGCGCAGCGCAAGAAAGTGGGCAAGTAATGGAGGTGAAGATGACTTTTAGGCTTCCCGACGACGAGGAAGATATGAGGCACTGCCAGCGTGGCTATGATTACTACCTAGCCTTGACGCATATAGCTGATGACATATTCAGGCCCAACCGTAAGCATGGTTACCCTGGTGTCCTGAACGCGCTGGTGGGTGACGAGGAGAACGAGATCATCACGGCGCTGGAAGGAATGTTTTTTGAGATACTGACTAAGTACGGGATCAGCCTAACGTGAATGAAGACATTCCCCGCGTAGACGTAATCGTTATCGAAGTAGACCGAATTAAAAGAATTTTGAATAGGTTGGTTTTAGAGTTTCCAAACGTTGACCCAAATTTATTTGAGTATTTAAAGCAAGACTTGGGAGTTAAGTGACAGAAGCCGACGATATCCCAGGTCTTGACGACATTAAACGGTTCATGTGGAACCGGGGCGACCTCTCTTGGAAGCTATGGCCCCAGCAAGTGCCGATTCACGACACTATCAGGAACCTACCTAAGCACATTCAAACCGCCGTCGTTCTGTGCGCTCGTCAATACGGCAAAAGCTACCTCGGTACGCTCATGGCAGTGGAAGACGCGCTGCAATACCCTGGCTTCACGATCCCAATCGTAGGCCCAACGATTAAGCAGACCGTCGATATCGTCAACCAGTCGATGCGGCTCATACAGGCAGATGCTCCGCCTGATCTGATACGCCGCTCTAAGTCAGAATCACGCTGGTACGTTGGCGATAGTGAAATCATTGTCGGCGGCTTCGATGTGCGTACAGCGACTAGGCAGCGGGGAAAGCGAGCTCTAAAAATCTACATCGAAGAAGTGATGGACGCGAATCCCGATGATTACCTCGAGGCGCTACGCTCCGACCTTGGCCCTATGCTAACGCATTCGCCAGCTCCAATGATGATCTTCATGACTACGCCGCCACGGGTGCCCGATCATCCCTTCATTACCGATACGATCCCCGAAGCGAAGCTCTACGGCGCTTTCTTTAAGCATACGATTGACGAGAATGATCAGCTAAGCGCAGATCAGTACAATGCTTGCGTACGCAGATGCGGCGGCAAAGACACAATTGAGTTTAGACGCGAGTATCTGTGCGAGATTGTCAGAGATACGTCTATCGTCGTTGTCCCCGCATTTGAGCGTAATCTTGACGTAGCAGCTTTCGATATACCCTACGACGCAAAATGGCAGGTAGTCACTGACTGGGGCGGGGTCAGGGATTTAACCGTGGCGCTACTTATGGGCTATGATTATACGTCGGAGCTTGACCTAGTTATTGACGAGAGGATGTTCCCTGCTAATACCCCTACAGAGCATATATACAAAGAGCTGTTGGAGTTGGAGCGTATTCATGGCCTCACTGTTAGTGGTCGCTATGCTGACGTTCCTGGTCAGGTTAGCGTCGATCTAACGATGACCCATAATTACATTATGCAGCCAGTTAAAAAGGACGATTGGCAATCGGCGATTAACTACGTCAACGTGCGCTTTGCGCAGCGAAAGGTGAAAATTCATCCTCGCTGCAAGTTTCTGATTCAGTCTCTTGAATCTGGCACGTTCAATAAGATGCGCACAGACTTTGAGCGCACTTCGGCGCTTGGTCACTGCGACGCCATTGCGGCGATTATGTACGGCCTACGCACGCAGGATAAAAGTAATCCCTATCACGATCCAGAACTCCAAAGACAAATGAGCAATCAAGTATCTTGGTCACGCGGCGATTCAGGTATGGTATCAGTTTCAAAATCAATTAGTCCCCTGTCAGGCAGATACCAAAAAAAGACCTTTGGGAGATTTTAGTGAAGATTACTCTGTCGCGTATCTTTGAGACTTCGAAGGCCCTAGCTACTGCGCCAGGCCAGGAGCTACAGGACTTTATCAACTTCGTTGCCCAGTTTGCCGAGCAAACACTTAGGGCGCTAAGAAACGGCCTGACTCTTGACGATAACGTTAGGTGCGTCACGCAAAGGATTGCCCTTACCAATCTTACCGATCAACTAGTCAATACTGGCTCGGTTGTCCCAAATAGAGTCTTAGTTACTCGCGTCTACTCGACAAAGTACAGCCTAGCTAGCTGGCTGTGGTTCCTTGATAACGCGGGCAAGCTTACCGTCCGCCTTGGCTTCACGCCTACTCCAACAGAGCGAGTAGAAGTAGACCTGTTGATTTTTTACGAGTAAATAATAATAGAAATAACAATATGTTAAGAACTCTACCGGGAAAGGCGAGTCAATGAGTGATGTTTCTGTGCCTATTGGCAACGACGTGGGTGGCGACTTTTCAGGTGAAACGGTTTCCGAAGATGGCCAAGACCAAGGTGGCCAAGAGGAAGCCCAAGCTCAGGCGCAGCAACGCTACAAACTAAAGGTCAACGGCAAAGAAGTCGAGAAGAGCATCGACGAACTAATCAGGGACGCACAGAAAGGTGTTGCCGCCGACGAGAAGTTTCAACAAGCGGCAAGTCTGGCCAAAAAATACTCGGCTTACGAGCAGATGGAAAAGGCCCTGGCTTCTGGCAACGTCAACGTCCTAGTCGAAAAATTGGGCCATGACAAGTTTAGAGAGTTTGCAGAAAATTATTTGATAGATTATCTTGAATATCAACAACTACCTCCAGATAAAAAAGAGATGTTGGAGTACCGAAGGAAAGCCGAGGAACTTCAATCGCGGCTAGACGAAACAGAAAAGGGCGAGAAAGAACGCTCCCAAACTGTTGCTAGACAACAGGCGATTGATGAAATCGACCAAGAGATTTCTCAGGTACTAAAGGCTTCTGGTAAAAAACCGACACCATACTTTGTAGCGCGGATAGCCGAAAACATGCTTGCAAGTTTGCAGTCGAGAGACGCGGACCCAAGGACGGTAGCTAAAAGCGCATACGATAGGGCATTAGCTTCAATTGAAGGCGACGTGTCCGAATATCTAGGTTCTATGTCTCCCGATGAAGCCAGGAAAGTGCTACCCAAGAATCTCTTGGATGCTCTACGCAGGTCAGATGTTGAAGCGGTACGTTCGCAAGATCCGATGCGGTCCCGAACCCAACCAAGTAAACAGGCGACCACACACAAAGCTGGCGAAAAGGTGCGTATGAGCACAGATGAGTTCTTTAAACAACGTATTGAAAAAATGATTAAGTAGGAGCAACCAAAGTGTCACAAACTAGCCTTGTCTATACGAATGAAAAGCACGCGAAATCCCAACCACGTCCGCTAGTGTTCCGCCTGGACATTACCGGCGCTAAAACTAGTCAATTTGTGCCAGTCGGCGCAGACGCTCTGTTAGCTTACGACGCTCTTAGCCAAGCAGCTATCGACGCGGCCCTTGGTTCCTCAAGCGAGTTTTTGGCAGCGGCCCTAGACGCAACAGCTCTCGGTGCAAACGACGCAGCTCTTCTCGTGCCAATGAGAGGACAGTGCGGCAAAGTTGCGGGCGCTAGCGTCAAGCTCTACGCCGAAGATGGCTCGCTTACCCAAGAGCTAAACTGTAAAGCCGTAGCAACGCTAACTGCGTCTACTCCAGTAAACGAGTGCGCTGCCGGGTCCGCTGGCAACATCGTAGTTAAGTTTAAGGACATTACTGGCCTTGACGCAGCTACCGATGGCTACTTGGTTATCGAGATTCACTGGGTAGCAAAATAATAAACTAATTAAGATTTAGGAGACGATACTATGTCAGCAGCATCGAACGGCGACGTTTTAAACCTATTCAAAAAAGTCTACGGTAACTTAAAAGACCTTCTTCCAGAAGATCAGATGTTATCTAAACTGATTCCGTTTAGTCAAAGCCAAAAAGTTGGTGAGAGCTACGTGGAAGCAGTTACCTTGACACATGAAACAGGCATTACCCTAGGTGGTTCTGGACTAGATGTGTTTGAACTGGAAAGCCCAATTGCAGGTACAGTGAAACAAGCTCTCGTCACGCCTTACGTGTCGGTACTTGGTTCCTTGATTCCTTGGTCGGTTATCTCCCGCTCGGCTGGCGGCGGAGCTAAAAGCTTTTACGACGCAACCAAGTACGTTGTTCGTAACAACTTACGTTCCCACCAAGATTTCTTGGAAGCTTTCCGCATTTACGGCCAAAGCTCAGAGCTACTTGGATACGTGTCGTATGCAACGGCAACGTACCGCGGCGTAGCGTTTACCACTGGTACAGGCACGCTGGTGTCGGCGCAGTTTGGTACGGTTGCTTTCACCAACGGCGTCAACGTCGCTGGCAAGTACATGCTAATCGCTCCAGGCCAATTCGCGGCTGGCCTTTGGGTTGGTAAAGAAGGCGTCAAAATCGTTCAAGTTGACGCTGCTGGCTTGGTCGTTGCTGAAGGTACTTTGGTTGCAGTTGACCCAGACATGGGCATTCTGCAAGTTGACTTTGTGCCCGTCGCTGCTAGCAGCACAACGTCGCACAAAATTGGTTACAAAGGCATGGAAAGCCAAAAAGAAATGCTTGGCATCCATAAGATCCTTTCTACCCAAGGCACACTTTTCGGCATCCCAACGAACCAATACTCGCTGTGGCGCGGTAACGTTTCGACACTAAGCCAAGTTAAGTTTAAGCTAGAAAACGTTCAAACTTCGATTGCTCAAGCGGTCAACCGTGGCGCTCTTGAAGGCGACGTAGAAGTTCTAGTGAACCCACGTACATTCTCTACCTTGGTAACCACTGAGTCTGGCGCTCGCCGCTACGATTCAAGCTACAAAGCAGAAGCCGAAAACGGTTTTGAGAACATCGTTTTTTATCACCAAGCTGGTAAAGCAACGATCCGCTCGCACCGTAAAGTTAAAGAAGGTCATTCCTTCATGCTGTCGGCTGAGTGCTGGTCACGTTCTGGTTCGGCTGAAGTTGCCTTCTCGGTTCCTGGTGTTGATAAAGATATTATCTTCCCAGAGCCAAACATGTCGGCTTACTCCTTCCGCACCTACTCCGATCAGTATGTCTTCTGTCACGCACCGGCTAAGAACATCTTGGTTACCGGCATCAACGACGAATCCGCAAGCTAATTAAACGGAGAGGGGGGCCAAAAGCCCCTCTCTCTACATTCGGAGACTTTTTAAATGGCTTTATCTAGGACGTGGAACGGCGTTTCCTATTCTATCCCTGAGACTGGTGAATTTAACTGGCAGTCTCTTACTGGTTTCCTTACTGCCTTGGCCGACTACGCTCAGGCGACCACATCGCAAAGAATTGCGGTAAATGTCCTTACTTCATCAACCATAACAGTCAGTAGTCCGAACGACTGTATCGTTGTATCTAATCCCTCTGCCTCTGCCCCAGTCGCGGTGACTCTGCCACCAGGACTCACCAAACAGATTTTCTTTATCGTTGACGGTAAGGGAACCGCTGCTACACATAATATTACAATTACGCCTGATGGCGCTGAGCTTATAAACGGTGCCGCCACCTATGTCCTTAACGTCAACCGAGCTGGCATTGGACTTATATACAATGGGACAGGCTGGACGGTATTCGGTGAGTTCGGCAATTTTACGGGATCAAGCGGCACTATACAGCGAAGCAAGCTTGCGGCTGGAACGGCCAATCACGTCATTATCAATGACGGAACGGGACTTCTTAGCTCTGAGGCACAGCTTGCCTCAACGCGGGGCGGAACTGGGGCATCTAACGTCGGAAGCCTTACCTACGGCGCTAGTAATATTATCCTCACTACTGCTGGCGCTACTAGTGTCACGCTTCCTTTAACTGGAACCCTGGCTACTTTGGCCGGTAGTGAAACACTGAGCAGTAAAACCCTGGCTAGTCCTCTAGTGTCGGGTGGCTCAATTGACACCACGGCGGCTGGTGCTCTCGCTATCGGTGCAAGTGTCGGAGCTAATAACCTGACACTTGGCGGTGCCACCACTACGACGGTAATCCCTGGTAACTTGACCATCCAAGGCACAACGACCACGGTTGACACAACTAATCTTGACGTTAAAGACAAGAACATTACCGTCAATAAAAACGGCCTAGATGCTACCAGCGAAGGCGCAGGTCTAACGATTGACCGCACCGGCACCAAAGGTAGCCTGATCTATAAGGACGCTTCAGCGTCAAAGTTTGCGCTTGGTGCATTGGGTGCAGAGGCGGACATTGTAGACGTGAGTTCTACGCAGACACTCACCAACAAGACTTTGTCTGGTGGCACAATTAGCAGTTCCGCGGTTGGTGCATCAAGCCTCACTGTATCAGGCACCTCAAATCTAAACGGCGGCACTACTCTTGGTGACGCAGCGGGCGACGCTCTTACAATCAATAGCTCGGCTGTCTCTATTCCAAATAACCTGAACTTTGATAGCAACACGCTATTTATTGACGCGACTAATAACCGCGTAGGTGTTGGTACTGCTACGCCTACAGTGCCGCTAGAAGTATCGGGCGCGGCTATCGTTGGTAGCCTTACTACCTCGTCTAGCCTTACTGCCTCTACCGACACACTTATCGTACAGCCTACAGGCGCTCTCAATACTCAGACCTACATTGCACAGAATGCAACACAGTCTGGAAGTGTAAAGAGCCTCACGATTGCGACCAACGGCGCTTCTGGCTCTACTACTACTGTAGTGATTGGCTCTAGCGTTTCGGGAGCAATCAATAACTACCTATTTGCCGGTAAACAAGCAGTACAGCTTCCCGCTGGTAACAACTCGTCGGAACGTCCAGCATCTCCCGCTGACGGCATGATTCGCTTTAACTCGACCGATAGTACCTACGAAGGTTATTCAACGGCAAACGGTGGTTGGTCAGCGATTGGCGGAGGTGGTGCAAAGAGTACAGTGACTCAAGCAGCTCACGGCTTTGTCGTTGGTGACATTATTTATCTAAGCGGATCGACATATACCGACGCACTGGCAAACGCTGCGACTACGGCTGAAGTTGTCGGTATCTGTAGCAAGGTAATTGGAGTCAATAGCTTTGAATTGACACTATCTGGCTTAGTGACGAGCGTTACGTCGCCAGCCAGCCTTACTCCTGGTGCGGTCTATTTCCTATCTGACGCAACTCCTGCACTGATGACAGTAACGGAGCCTACTGTAATTGGCTCGGTTAGTGTTCCTCTCGGTGTTGCTGTTACATCGACCAGCATTTACTTTGCACCGAAGCGCGGCTCTGTGGTCGGATCGGCCAATGCGCGGACACAGATCACGCTTGCCAATAACGCCACAACCACTGTGCAGGATGTGTCGCTGTATGATGCAGGATCAATTGAGGGCTGGGT
>Ga0315281_10015486_pt1 | contig 10225 bp, 7 predicted proteins | sample YL17G07_0_MG_FD_204540 | JGI IMG/M metagenome (GOLD analysis project Ga0315281, IMG submission 204540) | Sediment microbial communities from Yellowstone Lake, YNP, Wyoming, USA - YL17G07_0 | ecosystem: Environmental > Aquatic > Freshwater > Lake > Sediment | place: USA: Wyoming | collected...
TTTCACATCTTTGGCTGGGGATTGACTCTGGAGGAGAAGAAGCAGAAAAGCATTTCGCGCAAGTATTAGAGTCAGGCAAACGGACGCGAGACAACTTCTTGATTGGAACAGGTTCAGATATGCTAGCGGCTTCAACCTACTGGAAAGCTATAGCAACAGAGGATCCTGAGATAAGAAGACAGCTGGCTGAAAAGGCTATGCGATTCTATGACAAAGGGCAACAGCATTGTTCCATAATATCCTTCATGAGCCCTAGGAGTGGGGTGATAGCTCCACCTGGCGGCTACGTAGAGTATTATTTCCATTTAGCAGCGTGGGAAACAGACCGTGATAGAAGGCTTGAATTGTTGGAGAAGTCTCGAAAGGCCCGAATGGAAGCGTTGAAGTTGGCAGAGGATTCTGACATTCCAGCAGTCGTCGCTTATGTTCTTCACGTGGTTAGCAAAAGTCTTCAATTTCGAGCGTGGGTGGAGCGCGATGTTGTGGAGAAGAGAAGTCTTCTAGAGAAGGCTTTGGAATATAGAGAGAAAACAGTTGAAATGGCGGAAAAGATCGCGCCGTTCGACTATTGGGACCACGGAGTGATGCTGAATTATCTTGCAGAAATAAAAGCGATACTTGCCGAGATCGAAACAAACCCTGAAATAAAGACAAGACTTCTTGAAGAGGCCGTGTCAAGCCAGCAGAAATGCATTGACTTCTGCAACAAAGTGATGCCGTACTACGAAAAGATGGGAGAAACAACGTTGTTCTCAGCGCTTCGACAGTACGAAAATATGTACGCTTGGTTGCTTATCAGCCTCCACGGTCTAACGAACAAACCAGACCATCTCAGAAAAGCGATAGAAGTCTCACGGAAAGCAGTCGAATCGGCCAGCAAGTTGGACCTGTTCAGCCGAATGGCAGAATCAAACTGGAGAATCGCGAGGGCGCAAGATATGCTGGGAAAGCACTTGGAAGCTGCCGAAGATTTCAAACATGCGTCAGAAAACTATGTTAAAGCTGCCGAAAAATTACCCCAACTGAAGGATTTGTATCAAGATTATGCATTATACATGCAAGCTTGGATTGAGATCGAAAAGGCAAGATACCATCATGACAGACAAGAGTATGGTTCAGCAAAGGAACATTTTGAGAAAGCTTCTGAACTACATGAGTCCCTGAAACATTGGAGCTATCTGGGACCTAATTATTCTGCTTGGGCTCAGGTCGAAAACGCGGAAGAACTGAGCAGGAAGGAAGAGGGCGAAGAAGCAATCAAAGCGTTTGAGCAGGCATCAAAGCGATTTGGCGACGCCAAAAGGTCACTCCAGACGCACCTTAGCGTCATTGAGGACATAGATGAGAAGCAGATGGTGACTAGCATGATCGAAGCCTCAGATTTGAGACGAGAGTACTGCGATGCTAGAGTGGCCATTGAGGAGGCGAAAATTCTCGACAAGAAAGGCGATCACTTCGCCAGCTCCGGAAAATATGGTTCAGCGGCTGAGGCATTTGAGAATATAAGCGTGGCTTTGACGTCTGACCAAGAGCGGAGAGAGTTCAAACTGTTGATCATTCTTTCTCGCGCTTGGCAAAAGATGACACTGGCTGAATCAGAAGCATCACCCGGACTTTACGCGGAGGCATCGCAACTCTTTGAGGAAGCTAAAGATTTCAGTCAAAATGATAAGACAAAAATGTTGATGCTGGGGCACAGCCGCTTTTGTAAGGCTCTCGAGGCTGGAACAAAATTTGCAGACACAAGAGATGCAAACATGCATAGTGGCGCAACAAAATATCTGGAAAGTGCAGCCAGCTATTACGTGAAAGCGGGCTTCCCAAAGGCTTCAGAGTATGCTGAGGCTACCGAGCTGCTCCTAGACGCCTACGCGCACATGGACAATGCGAAGGAAGAGAAAGACCATGAGAAGAAAGCCAAATTGTACACGATGGCTGAAACGGTCTTGCAGACGTCGGCCGGCTCTTTCATGAGAGCGGAGCACCCGGAGAAAAGGGAACAAGTTTTGGGATTGCTGGAGAAAGTGAAAAAGGAAAGAGAGTTGGCGTTGTCTCTCGCTGAAGTGTTGCATGCTCCAGCGGTCGTTTCGGCAACAACATCTTTCACAACGCCTGCACCAACGCGTGAAGAAGCAGTGGGCTCAGAAAGGTTTGAACAAGCCGATATACAGGCAAACCTGATAGTCCGGCAGAGGGAATTGAATGTCGGCGAAAATCTGGACGTAGAGATAGAACTTGTCAATGCTGGAAAAGGTCCGGCTCTACTTATCAAAGTCACGGAAGTGATTCCTAAAGGTTTCGAGATTGTGGAAAAGCCTGAGACGTACCGTGTTGAGGACAGTTACGTCAACATGAAGGGAAGGCGACTTGATCCCTTGAAAACAGAAGAGTTGAGACTTGTTCTTAGACCCAGAGTTCAAGGTGCGTTCGATCTGAAGCCGACAGTGCTGTACCTTGATGAAAACGGCAAATACAAGTCGCACAAACCAGAACCAATAAACATAATCGTGAAAGAACTTGGAGTCAAGGGTTGGCTCAAAGGAGAAAGATGACCCACAGCCTGTTTTGCGGAGATCTTATAACGCGCGTCGAGGTCTAAACGAATACTTCCAAAGAAAGGTTGATATCACGAGGATAAGAATGGAACCAACAGGAAATCGAAACCTTAATCAACGAAGAGGCTTCGTTGCTCGCTGTGTTCTTGAGGTACGAAAGGGAAACGTGGAAACCAAGGGTCGCTGAGCTTCCGAACTAGCGCATGCTTTTTACTAAAACCCTAATGCGTTTACAGTATCACTAATAAATCTAATGTTCCACATTCGCATTTAACGTCACAATCACAGAACATACTTGGAAAGAGGAACGTGCGCGGTTTACTGGAAAGAACGTGAAGTGTGCACCTTTCACCGGCGCTGAAGCGACTATTCACTCTTTATTTGGGGCTGATGCTTCTTCATCTGTTCTTTTCAAAAGTTGCCCGTCTTGAACACCTCTTATGAAGGCTATGGCTTCCTGAAATCTACGAGGCAGATATAGCGGACCTATTCCAGGCCCTCGAAGGGCGAATCCAGCCTTCGCCTGGAGTGCAAATGCAACCACAGCTACTAGAAAAGGGATTATTGGAAGGACATCCAAAAGAGCTTCTAGAAATGGAGACTGTAAGAATGTTTCTGGAAGGAGATAACGCATCAGTTCTTCAAACCTCGAGATGAAAGCTCTTGAAAATATTGGTCTTAAAAAGGGTTCAATAAAGAGGAGCAGAGAAATCCCCAAGCCTATTGCAAGTGTTTTCCACGGATATCTTCGCATGTACTCTATTGACGAGATATTTGTGTAAGGGATTTCGGTGACCTTCCTAGAAATGATGCCTCTTCTGATGAAGAGCCTTCGTCCTGTAGCTATCACTCCCCAACTCCCCGATGACCAGCTCTTCAAAACGCTCTCCGGCTCGGCCAGAGTAACGCGAACCTCGTTCGGGATCTTGGTTAAGCCTCTTTCTTTGATTAACTCTTCTGTTATAGCTTCATCAAGCTCCGCTGTCAGCTTCGACATGGTTAGGCTCGTTGCCCTTTCTTTAGCGTTAGCTGAGAGTGCATTCCAAAGGGTCGAGTTATCGACTAGTCTGGTAATAGCGGATGCTGCGCCTTGTACATCATCCGGTCCATTTACGTGAAGGCCTTCTACTTCATTTCGAATAAGCCATGCTTGTCCCCCAACTGCTGAGGTGATTACTGGAACGCCCAAATACATGAATTCAATCTGGGCCAACCCCAGCGCCTCTAATAGACTCAAGAGGATATTGAGGTGAGAAGCTTTGATGAGTACTATTTTCTCTTGTTCACTTACTTCGCCAAGGTAAGTCACATTCGGTAGACTGTTAGCTGTGTTAATGACTTTTTTGGCATAAGGTGAATCGCCTCTTCCAGCTATGATGAAGTGTATGTCTTTCCTTTCTTGAAGCTTTGCAGCTACCTTTAGGACCGCAAGGGGGTTCTTACGCTCCTCAAGGCTTCCAAGGTAGGACACTAATTTTGCGCTCTCTTTGATTTTAAGCTGTTTCAAAAAGCTTTTGACATCGACATTTGCATAACGTAGAAGCATTTCATCGTCAACGCCACCTGGAAACAGGAAGCATTTCTCAGCTCTAGCGCCCATCTTGACTTTGGCTTCCTTCTCCAGAGTTGTTACGACGAGGATAAGGTTAGCAGTTAAAAAGATCTGTGGAAGTGTGAGCTTGTTCCAGGCGATTCTGAAAGATCGTTCGATTAAGGAGTATCTTTTGGGTGAGGGCTCTTGGAAATGAGACATGTGGCAGAACACAAGAGGGTCTTGATATCCACCTATATTCTTCATCTCGCGCCGCCATTCTATGAATTTGGCAACTTCTTCCGGGCCATTCCATAAAGTGCTGTGAGTAATAAGGACATCAAGCTGGAATTTGTCAACAATTTTCTCCAGTGTCGGAATAAAATCTCTGAAGAATATACGTCGAGGAGGCCATCTTCCAATATAACTGTCCACTCGGATTATGGGTATGCCAAGTTCTTTGTCTTCCGAATACACGTATCCTCCAATTTTTCTCAAGTTCTTTGGCGAAACCGCTTCCATTCCATCATGATAGATACTGGTGATAAAATACGCTCGATGTCCAAGCTTAATGAATTCGCGTACCATTCTCTGAGCAACTAACTCTTGTCCCTTGCTCTTGCTCGTCTGGTACATTATAACTCCTATTCGCTTTCTTAGCATCCTTTCAATTCACTTCAAAGCCTCTTACAAGGGAAGGGGTATCGTTATAGATGTTTAAAAAGGTAGTTCATTTTGACGTTGGCTAGTGTGCAAAAGTTTGTGTGCTCGGAGAGCATTGCGTTTTGTTATTTGAAATCAAGGATAAGAGTAATTTAGCTAACGGAATGACTGAGTAACGAGGATAAAAGTGAGAGTGAAGATAGTAACGAAAATGGATTGGCCATCTTTTATGAATGTGGCAATACAGGTGAGAAAGGCTCTTAGCAGCTACTGCAATTGTACAATTTACGACCGGACTAACGCAAAACCAGGGGGAAACATTCTCTTTATAGGCACGGTTTTCCATCAAACACTCAATTTCTTAAACAAATTTCTCGGGCAAAGTAACATAGTTTTCTATGGGACAACAGAAGGACATAGCTTCGTAGACGAGGCAAGCCTCAAGGTTGCAAAACAGATCAAGATTGTAGCAGTCAGCAACTTCGTGAAACAAATGCTCGAAGAAATCGGAGTTCCTTTCGCTGGTGTGGTGCACCACGGGCTAGACATGGATGACCGAAGAGTTGATACTCAATTTTACAAGGTTCTGAAGAAAAAACTTAAAAACAAAAAGATAATTTTCACTGCCTCTGCAAATCATTCAAGAAAAGGGCTAGACAATCTACTTTGTGGCTACCACCTAGTTGAACAAGAAATCAAAAACACTTATTTAATCTTGCACTCTGAACCAACGGGTCACTACAACATATCAAAGATAGCCGAGAATCTTAAACTCAAGCACTTATGGCTGACAAACCTTTTTGGAAAACTGAGTCCAAGCCAATTGAACGCTTTCTACAAGCTATGCAGCGTCTATGTGCAACCAAGCTACAGCGAGGGTTTCGGGCTTCCTATACTAGAGGCTTTCCGATTTAACAAACCAGTGATAGCCGTGGATGCACCGCCATTCAACGAAGTTATTGAGCACCGAAAAAGCGGAATCCTTGTGCCATTAAGTAAAATAACGTGGTCTAACTTTGCGAATCTTGTGCTTTTCAAAATGCACATGTATCGAGCCGAAGACTTGGGTCACTCTATATTGGAACTAGTGACGAATCAGCAACTAGTGGTAAAGATGCAAGAAAATATTCAAAAGGAAAAGCACAACTGGAGCGTAAAAAAACTGTATCCAGACCTCTTAAATTACTTCACGTAAATTTTCTTCGTCGAATATATTGAAACGCTTGGATTCTATGTAGAATCATGGATAATTTTGGGCTGAAGCGAAAACGATTTTTCAAAAGACCTTGGAGAAAGGTAGTTACGTCTTCAAATTTCACGTAGTACTCACAAACAAGATTATCCGGTGTTTCTTCATGTATTACCCCTACCGCAATATCTGCTGCCTCGAAAGCTGCATTGTCAACACTCGAGTCACCCATGTATAGAATGCCGCTGCGCAAGCCAAGTTTCTGCTTCAATTTCAATAAGGCTTTACCCTTGTTAACAGGACATGGAAATACATCGAAGAAAGGTTGCCCTTCATATTTGGTCGAGACTATAGGCAATGTTTCACAGTATGAAGCTATCTTCAAAGCCTTCTCTTGCGCTTTACATCTGTCTACGGCCTGTCGCCAATCAACAGAAAAAGCTACGGTGTTTCCATCAAAATCTCGTTTTTCTTCGATTATCAAGTCATTACCGGAAAAAACCTTCGCATATTTCAATGATGCAGTCAAATGCGTTTTCATTTTTCTTAGGCAGGATGCCCTAGTTACCACATCACCAATTTTGATCTCCAAGCCTCCTAAACCAGCCCACGCATAAGCAAAAGGCGTCTTCTTGACCACAAATGCAAGATCTTTGGTAGTTATTACAGCTACAGGTATTTGACGGCTGATCTGGTAAAGAACCGCCATGTTCTCTGAAGAGACCTCGGATTCGGATCTGAGAACACCTAGAGGACTTATTGTACCATCATAGTCTAGGAATAACGCGTGTACATGAGCATCAGTTTGACGACCTCTATGATTGCCACGTCTTTTTTTCAACACAAGATTCACCTTCTCGATTGTAGATTTCTCAAGATCAAAACTGATTTTAGGCATACCCGCAGAATTGATAGAATAGCGCGCGCTTATTTTCTTTTTCTGAACAACATTGTCTCATTATGGCTACAGACGTATTCAAATCCGGCTTCGATGAGTTTCTTGGCCTCATCCACACTACTAGCCACTGCAGAACAGTATTCATCACTCTCAAACTCCACAAGTTGCGTATAGATCAAAGTATTAGCGATGTTCTTGTGCCCCAACAACCTCATCACATGGAGGATGTACTTAGTTCTCTGATACAGAGGAATACGACCGTTCAAGTGAAGACAGGAATTTCAAGAAGTAGCCATAACTTGAAAACGCCAAACATTTCCATGAACGTGACCTTAACGCTTTTACCATGCCACTAATAAATCTGATGTTCCACATTCGCATATAGCGACACATTCACAAATCATGTCTAGGGAGACAAGAAGCGCGCGCACAACGCAATTTTCCTGCACGCGAGAAAAATCAAATTGAGAGAGACAATTTTGAAATACGTCAAGTATTCTACTAATGTTTGGGGAACAAGTTTATGTCTCATTGGACAGAAGACCTTTTCGTGAATCATCCTGAACTCTTTGTTAAAGCCCTAGAAGAACGCGTTTCGATTGCAGGCAATGAGGTTGACCTTTTTCTGAATTATCTTGGTGAAGAAGGATTCAAGCCTCGAAGAGTCTTGGATCTTAACTGTGGCATCGGTAGACATTCAATCGAGCTTGGAAAAAGAGGTATAAGTGTTGTAGGAACGGACCTGTCGCCCTACTACATCCAAATCGCCAAAAAACGTGCCAAAAGCCATCATGTCAATGATAAAGTGCGTTTCAAAGTGGCGGACATGCGCAGGATCGGTGCAGTGCTTGCCAGAGAGAAATTCGATGGTGTCATTAATCTCTTCACTTCTTTTGGATTTTATGATGATAAGACTAATGCTGACATTCTACGTCAGTGTTGCGGTCTTGTTCGGTCTAAAGGGTTTTTTGCCTTGGAGATCATGAATAGAGATTGGATTGTTAGGAACTTTCAGCCGCGTGGATTTTCTCGCTATGAGAATCTGATAGTCTTGGAAGACAGGGCATTTAATGCAAAAACTTCACGCACAGCAACCACATGGACTTATCTAGTTCAAAAAGATGACAAGAACTTCGTCCTAGAAAAGCAGGTTGCGATTAACACTCGTCTTTGGAGCCTTCACGAACTGATTGACATTTTCGAGAAAACAGGCTGGAGATTCAAAGCTGTATATCCTGGACTTGGGCGACAACAAGGAGACGTCCCACCAACGGAATTACAGCGCCTATTCTTCATCGTCACGAAGTCTGCACTTGGGAAGAAACGTGTTGCATAGAAACACGGGGACTATTCGGCGCGCGATAAGAAGAAAAAGCCGAATACCAGAAAATCTAAATGTGAGAAAAGAAAAAAGCTACAGCAAACTGGAATGGTTCATTTTGGGGTGATTGCAGTATCAGTTGATAAGGATTACTCAGATTGGATTCAATATATGTCCAATGTTACGAACGCTTTGACTCTTTTTAGTGGTTTCACATTTACGTCAATAACGATACTTCTCTCTCTGCTTCCAGACCCAAGTCGAATCTCGTCACAAATTACGTTGTTCCTATTGTCATCTTTGCTGGACTTCTTCCTATTCTTTATGGGCTGGCAAACCCTATTGTTGATCTATTATTGCAAGAATATTCCGCCATTAGTAGCAAGACTGCGCCTTTCAAGTCGGCTATGGTTTTCAAGCTTTGGTTTTTTGTGTATGGCAGTGGTTGTGATGTTTCTTCTTTGGGATTTAACATATCTTGCCTTGGCATCTGGGCTTACATTAGGGCTGGCCCTTAGTCTGTTTTATGTCTTTGGATGGAAACCATACATCAAGTTTCGCAAAAGGCAATAACGCCCGTGCCTAAGATACTAGGGCGCGCTTAAAACTTTGATGGATTGTACGTACATTGCTTTATATGGTTTGGAATTGCGTGCGCTACGTCAGAAAATAGCGCGCGTTTCAATATATTACAATTAGTGAGCTCTTGAAGGCTCAGCATGCTAGTTCTCTTGCGTGAGCTTCGGAAAGGGTGAAGCGCGCGCGAATCTTGATTAGAAGACAGGAATATTCCCCTCAAGTCTTCCTTGCAACTAGTATATTCGAGATGAAATTGGGTATTCAAAAGTTCACGATGTGTATGGTTATCGTCCCCAGAAAAACAGGAAAAGAGAAAAGCGGATTCAATATACAAAGGCTGCACTATTTTCAAAACATGCCGGTTACCGCTATCGCCCAGAAGGCAATATTAGCTATTCCAAGTATCAACGCTATCCATGCAAAGTTGGTTTTTTCACGCACGTATGAAGCGATACCCAGAACTACTCCCAATATTCCGCATGGAAGAGGATAAATGAATAAACCTACAATGCCCACTAGCAGCCCTATCACAGCTATGATCGGAGTGCCTCTTTTTTGCTCTCCACTCATAGTGTCGCCCACAAGCAATCGGCAAATACTATCAGACGAACAGTCTTTTAATAATTTGCGATTCGATTCCAAACTTCTAGTGACTCGTCAAAACCATTCCACAAAACGTGCGCTGATGAGTATTTATTATCAAGGGAAACAGAATCTACCTAGAGACGTATTCACATGAGTTCTGAATCGGAAGGAGCATTGAAGAGAAGAACAACCAAACTAATGCCAAGAAAAGAACTTTTGAACCACGTCACAAGGTTCTTGAAGACGCAGAACATAGAAATAAGTGATATGCACTTGAAAAACAAGGGATATGCTCCCCGACAAACACTGACCCCATGAAGACACAGCAGAATGGTGCAAGCCTTGAAAAAACAGTTAATCATGGCACTGCTGTTCTTGACCATAATCTCGTGCACCGTTTTCCTATATATTCCTGTCAAATGCGATTCTCAGGTCTCAGTTGGAGCCTACTACTACGTTTGGTACGATGAAGGATTTGGAAACAGACACTGGAACAACACTCAACCAGGTCAAAGCGCAAGCCCAGTTTGGAACGTTGTTGACACCCCCACTTCTCGGCTACTACAGCTCCCAAAACACAACACTAGTCAAACAACACCTAGACTGGATGAAACAACTAGGCATCGACTTCATAATCATATCCTGGTGGGGACCAAACTCCTACGAAGACAACGCAACCAAAATCGTCTTCTCAACACTCAACCAAACAGGTTACCCAATACAGGCTGCCGTCATGGTTGAACCCTACGACTCAGCCAACACATACAACTTCGAAACAATATGCAACTACATCTACAACACCTTTGCCTCACAATACTCAGACATCTACATGAAAATAGAAGACAAACCTCTAGTCTGTTTCCATAGCGACGCAAACATGACAGGAACAGAAACGCGCAGATCC
>Ga0315281_10015487_pt1 | contig 10224 bp, 13 predicted proteins | sample YL17G07_0_MG_FD_204540 | JGI IMG/M metagenome (GOLD analysis project Ga0315281, IMG submission 204540) | Sediment microbial communities from Yellowstone Lake, YNP, Wyoming, USA - YL17G07_0 | ecosystem: Environmental > Aquatic > Freshwater > Lake > Sediment | place: USA: Wyoming | collected...
AATCCTGACTTGCTCTCCCTTCTGAAACTTGGTCTTAACAAGAGGCACAGGGCCTTTTTCAATCTGTTGAATAATAACCGAAATCTCCTCTTCGGAAAGGGCAACGGGTTTTGTTCCGCCAACAAATCCTGTTACACGCGGCGTGTTCCTCACGAGATGCCATGTCTCATCATCCAGCTCCATCTCTACAAGGATATAACCAGGATAAAATTTCTTATCACTTTCTCTTTTCTTGCCACCCCTAAGTTCAACAACCTTCTCTGTCGGGATAAGAACCCTTAATATCTTGTCTTGCAGGCCCTTTTTATCCCGTTTTTCTTCTAAAGTATGTTTCACTTTCTCCTCATATCCAGAATAAGTATGAATTACGTACCAGTTTTTCTCCATAGTTTTACCTTAGTGCTATCCCTACCAATTTCGAAAGTCCAAGATCAACCATTCCCAAAAATAATGAAATAACTATAACGGTAATTATAACAACCCATGTTGAACCTATCAGTTCATCCTTTGCTGGAAAAACCACCTTTTTTAACTCAATCTTCACTTCTTTGAAAAATTCCTTAACCTTGTTTAGCATAACACCTTACTCATCAATAATACTTTTAACTTAATCAACAGGCCAGGAGGGATTTGAACCCCCAACCCTCGGATTTGGAGTCCGATGCTCTATCCGTTAGAGCTACTGGCCTATGCCTTTGTCTCCTTATGTACTGTATGCCTCCTGCAATGCCTGCAGTATTTTTTTAATTGAAGCTTCTCTGTTGTATTTTTTTTATTCTTCATGCTTGAATAGTTTCTGTTCTTACACTCTGTACACTGAAAAAGAATTATGTCACGCATATTTTGATTTCCTTTTCTCCACAGTTGACCACTGACGAAGATTGCTGATTATCGCAGAAATCTGTTTTAACCTGTTAACAATATTAATATCTGTGTCCATCTGTGTTCTTTTCACTCTATTACTTCTGCAACAACGCCAGCTCCTACAGTCCTTCCTCCCTCCCTGATTGCAAACCTTAGCTCCTTTTCCATCGCTATCGGTGCTATCAGCTCCACTATAACACTGATGTTGTCCCCAGGCATAACCATCTCCACTCCCTCAGGAAGCTGTACCACCCCTGTTACATCTGTCGTCCTAAAATAAAATTGCGGCCTGTATCCCTTGAAAAAGGGTGTGTGCCTGCCTCCTTCTTCCTTGGTCAATACGTATACCTCTGCCTTGAATTTCGTATGAGGTGTTATGCTCCCGGGCCTCGCTAACACCATCCCCCTTTCCACTTCATCCTTGCCTATACCCCTGAGCAATACCCCTATGTTATCTCCTGCACGGCCTTCATCAAGTAGCTTCCTGAACATCTCCACTCCGGTTGCCACTGTCTTTCTCGTCTCCCTTATCCCCACTATCTCTACTTCCTCTCCTACCTTGACTATCCCCCTCTCTACTCTCCCTGTCACTACTGTGCCACGTCCAGATATCGAAAATACATCCTCTATAGGCATTAAAAAGGGCTTGTCTATCGGCCTCTCAGGCGTCGGTATGTAGCTGTCTACCACATCCAAAAGGGCCTGGATGCATTTGAATTCCTCTGCTCCCATATCTGTGCTTGCAGCCTCCATAGCCTTCAATGCACTGCCCCGTATCACCGGTATCTTGTCCCCAGGAAACTGATACTTCGTCAAAAGCTCCCTCACCTCAAGCTCTACTAAGTCTAAAAGCTCAGGATCATCTACCATGTCTACCTTGTTCATGAATACCACTATGTATGGTACCCCTACCTGCCTCGCCAATAGTATATGCTCCCTCGTCTGCGGCATCGGCCCGTCATTGGCCCCTACTACCACTATAGCTCCGTCCATCTGCGCAGCCCCTGTTATCATGTTCTTTATGTAGTCAGCATGCCCTGGACAATCTACATGCGCATAGTGCCTCTTGTCTGTCTCATACTCTACATGCGCCGTCGCTATCGTTATGCCCCTGGCCTTCTCCTCAGGTGCATTGTCTATGCTGTCAAAGCTCCTGTACTGCGCCATACCCTTCAGAGCTAAATACTTCGTGATTGCTGATGTCAGTGTCGTCTTCCCATGGTCAATATGTCCTATCGTCCCTACATTGATATGGGGCTTTACCCTCTGGAATTTAGCCTTTGCCATTTTTGCCTCCTTATTCTCCTCTTACTTTTGCTACAATCTCTTCGGAAACCCCTTTTGGAACTTCCTCATAATGTGAAAACTGCATCGTATAGGTGGCTCTCCCTTGTGTCATTGACCTCAGATCAGTAGCATACCCGAACATCTCTGAAAGTGGAGCCTGTGCCCTTATTACCTGAGCATTGCCTCTTCTTTCTATATTTTGAACTTTTCCCCTGCGGGAATTAATATCCCCTATGACATCTCCCATAAACTCCTCCGGGGTCACAGTCTCAACACTCATGATTGGCTCAAGAAGTACAGGCTTGGCCTTCTTAACAGCCTCCCTGAATCCAATTGAACCTGCAATCTTGAATGCCATCTCAGAAGAATCAACCTCATGATAAGAACCATCATACAGTTTTGCCTTTATGTCAACAATAGGATACCCGGCAAGGATTCCTCTGTCGGCTGCTTCACGTATCCCTTTTTCAACAGCAGAAATATATTCCCTCGGGATTGCTCCGCCAACTATTGCATTAACAAACTCAAAACCCTTACCAAGTCCCAGTGGCTCTAACTCAACAAAAACATGGCCATACTGCCCGCGTCCACCTGTCTGTTTGATAAACTTTCCCTCCGCCTTTGATGCTGTCCTGATAGTCTCCTTATATGCAACCTGGGGTTTCCCAACGTTTGCACTGACTTTAAACTCTCTCAGTAGTCTGTCAACAATAATTTCAAGATGAAGTTCACCCATGCCGGATATAATCGTCTGTCCTGTCTCCTCATTAAAAGAGACTTTAAAGGATGGGTCTTCCTGGGCAAGCTTATAGAGGGTCTGTGAAAGTTTCTCCTGGTCCGCTTTTGTCTTTGGTTCTATTGCAACTGACATGACAGGCTCAGGGAATTCCATTGCAAGGAGGATAATGGGATTCTTCTCTTCACATAAGGTATCTCCAGTAAGTGTATTCCTGAGTCCTACAACTGCTGTAATATCACCTGCGGAGACCTCTTTTATTTCCTCACGCTTGTTTGAATGCATCTTCAGAAGTCTTCCAACTCTTTCTTTTGTATCCTTTGTTGAATTGTACACATAGGAACCTGCCTTAAGGACCCCTGAGTAAACCCTTATGAAGGTAAGCTGACCTACAAAGGGGTCTGTCATCACTTTAAAAGCAAAGGCGGAAAAAGGTTCACTATCATTAGCATGTCTTATTATCTTAGAGCCATCTGCTGGCGAGATTCCTGTTACAGGAGGGATGTCAAGAGGGGAGGGAATATAATCAATTATTGCATCCAGGAGAAGCGGTATCCCTTTGTTTCTAAAGGCAGAGCCACATAAAACAGGTGTCAGCTTCCTCTGTATGGTCCCTGTCCTGAGAGCTGTTTTTATCTCATCTTCAAGTATCTCTTCTCCCCTAAGGAATTTCTCCATGATATTCTCATCAATATCTGCTAATGCTTCAAGCATCTTCTCCCTGTATTCCCTGGCTATCGGGACGAGTTTGTCAGGAATATCTCCCTCGATATATTTTGCGCCAAGCGTCTCATCATTAAAATATATGGCCTTCATCCTGACAAGATCGATAATCCCCCTGAACTCATTTTCAGCTCCTATGGGTATCTGTAAAGAAATAGGATTAGCACCAAGACGTTCTACCATACTGTCCACACTCATAAAAAAATCAGCACCAACTCTATCCATTTTATTCATAAAAGAAATCCTCGGGACACCATACTTGTCTGCCTGCCTCCAAACAGTCTCCGATTGAGGTTCTACACCAGCAACAGAATCAAAGAGGGCAACAGCTCCATCAAGGATCCTTAATGATCTCTCAACCTCTATGGTGAAATCGACGTGCCCTGGCGTGTCAATAATATTAATCCTGTGGTCTCTCCAGAAACATGTGGTAGCAGCAGAGGTGATCGTGATACCTCTCTCCTGTTCCTGAACCATCCAATCCATGACAGCAGTGCCTTCATCCACCTCTCCCATCTTGTACGTAACACCTGTGTAGTAAAGGATTCGTTCTGTGGTCGTAGTCTTTCCTGCATCGATGTGTGCCATAATGCCGATGTTTCGTGTCTTCTCTAAAGGAAAGTTCAAGTGCCTTCTCCTCTGCCTTGCTTACCATCTATAATGGGCAAAGGCCTTGTTGGCGTCTGCCATCTTGTGGGTATCTTCTTTTTTCTTTATAGAAGAACCTGTATTGTTATAAGCATCCAGTAATTCTCCAGCCACCTTTTCCTGCATCGTCTTTTCTGTTCTTGCCCGCGAGTAATTGTTAATCCACCTGAAGGCAAGAGCTATGCGTCTTGGTGTCCTCACCTCAACCGGAACCTGATATGTAGCACCGCCAACTCTCCTCGGTTTAACCTCCACAAGGGGCTTTGCATTTTCGATAGCTGTCTTGAATACCTTTAGGGGGTCGCTTCCGGTCTTTTTCTTTATGATATCAAACGCACCATAGCAGATCTTCTCTGCTACTGACCTTTTACCATCCTTCATAATTGCATTGATAAACTTGCTAACAAGCTTATTGTTGTATTTCGGGTCAGGCAAAATCTCTCTTTTTTCTGCGACTCTCCTTCTCGGCATGCTATCCCCTGCTACTTGGGCCTCTTTGCCCCATACTTAGATCTTCCCTGCCTTCTGTCCACAACTCCCATGGTATCCAGGGTCCCCCTGATGATGTGATACCTGACTCCCGGGAGATCCTTTATCCTTCCACCTCTTATCATAACGATGGAATGTTCCTGAAGATTGTGACCTACTCCAGGAATATATGATGTGACTTCCATTCCATTCATAAGTCTTACACGCGCAACCTTCCTGAGGGCCGAATTAGGCTTCTTGGGTGTTGTAGTGTAAACCCTTACACATACTCCCCTCTGCTGAGGAGAACCCATTAACGCCGGACTCTTTATCTTCCTCTCAACTTGTTTGCGTCCATGTTTTACTAATTGTGCAATTGTAGGCAATTTGTCCTCATACATTTTCGGAAAATATGTATTTAACGAAAATGATAAGATACCAGAAAAAATTTTTATTTGTCAAGCATACAAGGCTCTGCAATAAAAATGTATTTTTTATTAAAAATAAATAGGTTAGTAGGATTGATTCAGATTTACAGAGATTTTACATCAATGAGGCCTACTACCAACTTATAAATTATATAACAGAAATTTTAAATTTACAAGGTCTTATCCAATTTGTTATCTTTGGTGTCATTGTTGGCTTAATGGTTTTTTGGTGTTTTTGTATCAGGTGTGTTTATATCAATGCCCCTTGTCTTTTGCCTCTTCCCAGAGCTTATCCATTTCACCCAGTGTCATGTCAGAGAGTTTTCTGCCATTATCCGCTGCCTTCATCTCAATATAACGGAACCGTGATATAAACTTTGTTATTGTCTTCCTCAATGCATCTTCAGGATTAACACCAATAAATCTTGATACATTTACGAGCATAAAGAGTATATCACCGAGTTCTTCCCCTATTTCATTCTTCTCTTTTGTCTCCAGCGCCTTTTTAAATTCTTTTACTTCTTCATCGAGTTTTTTGAGTGCATCACCAACCTTATCCCAGTCAAAACCAACACTCGCTGCCCTATTCTGAAGCCGGTGTGCCCGTAAGAGAGAGGGCAATGCCTCTGGAACCCCTTCGAGAATCGATTCCCTTCTTTTCCCCTCAAGTTTCTTCTGTTCTTCCCACTGAACAATAACTTCAGCAGAGGTTCTGTACTCTGCCTCTCCAAAGACATGTGGGTGTCTTGTGATCATCTTTTTAGTGATCTTCTCGATCACATCAGAGATCTCAAACTCCTTTCTTTCCTTCGCAACCTGACACTGAAAGACTATCTGAAACAGAAGATCACCAAGTTCTTCTTTCATCTTTTCAGGGTCGCCCGATTCTATGGCCTCAATAAGCTCATATGCCTCTTCAAGAATAAAGGGTTTAAGGGATTCCCTTGTCTGCTCCTTGTCCCATGGACACCCTCCGTCACCTCTGAGTTTTTCCATAATGTTTAATAATTTCTGAAAATCCATAACAAAATTTCCCCAAAAATATTCATAAATTTAATTAAGGGATATAGTATTCTCGCTCATTCTCGCCCCGATAAGATCGGGACTCCGAGGCTTTTGCCTCTTGATATTGGAACATTCTTAATGGACTATCAGCAAAAAAATCCGCTCCAATACCATATCCCTTAATCCTTTACCTGAATTTGTAATAATTCTTCATAAATAATTTAAACTCATCTCTCCTTCTTTAAATACATATACGTTGACATCCCGGCAAGCACAAGTGTCAAAACAAATATGACCTCCGGAGACAATTCTATATAAACGAGTTTCTCCACATAGTGAATGATGAAGGAACCGCTATAGGTAAGGGATGGATCTTGCCTTTTTCTCAACCATAGTTCGAGATGGGTCAGCGGACAATACCATCCAAATATCTGCATTATAACTGCAAATCCGAGACCTGCTACATGGAATATCTTTACAGGCCGGCGCCACTTTCCTATAAAGACACCGAATATCAGGAAGAGGATCCAGAGAAAATGTATGAGAACTACACCATCTGCTGCTATCTTGTAAAACATTTCTACTTAATTGCACTACACTCTTCCCTGTTTATCAACAAGTCTTGTTAAATCAATTCCGATTGAATCTGCTGCAGCTCTCCAGCGTTCATTTACTGGCATATCAAAGATGATTCTTTTATCCATAGGAGCAACAAGCCAGCTATCTATCATAAGCTCATACTCGAGCTGTCCCGGAGCCCAACCTGAAAAACCAAGGGCAAAGAGAAACTTTTTTGGACCTCTACCCTTTGCTATATCAATAAGTATTTCCCTTGCCATAGTCAGGGCAAGATTCTCTTTAATATTTATCGAGCTATACTGACGTCCTTCAGGTATAAAGAGAATATATCCTTGCTCAGGCTTCACAGGCCCTCCATAAAATACAGGCATGTCCTCTACGCTCTCCTTTATATCAAGCCAATCGAGGAGGTGCGCAAAACTATTCAGAAGGATCCGGTTGATAACAAGCCCAAAGGCGCCATCTTTTGAATGGTCACAGATGAAAACAACAGTGTGTTCAAAGTTTGGATCTTTTAAACTTGGAACTGCTATCAAAAACATACCAGTTAAATTTTTAACCTCTACATCTTCCATGGATTAATCTGTCTTCCTCTTGCATTTCTTGATTTCAGTTCGTGCAATTTTATCACACCTTTCATTCTCAGGGTAACCATCATGTCCCTTAATCCATTTCCATTCAATTTCATGTAGACTTGAAAGATTGAGAAGCTTCTCCCAGAGGTCACGGTTTATGACTTCCTTTTTCTGCGCATTTTTCCAATTGTTTCCAACCCATCTAAATATCCATGATGTCATACCCAGAACAACATAGTTTGAATCGGTAACCACTTTAACTCTGCATGGTCTTTTCAGCGCCTCAAGTGCTTTGATAACTGCAGTAAGTTCCATGCGGTTATTTGTAGTCATAGGATTGCAGCCAGAGAGCTCTTTTTCTTTTCTATCCGACCTCAAAACAACACCATACCCTCCAACACCTGGGTTCCCGCTGCAGGCACCATCAGTAAAAATCTCGATATAAGGCATCCTATCCGGTCTGGAGACCTTCATCCAAAACACCGATTTATTATTCTAAATTTAGGTCTTCTGACATAATCTAAAATTTTTTGAATGTCTTTAAAAGATCACTTATTATTTCTTCTAAAACATCCCTTAATTCGGGTATCTCAGATTGAATAATATGATTTCTAATATGCTTATGATATTCAAAACTCAGCGGAGGTTTATGAACAGCATTATCGTATCTGAAAATCAGATTGCTATTTTTATCCTGATAGTGAAATGAATATGTGAGTTTTTCAATCCTGTACGTTAAATCTAAATATTCTGTGAAAAATAGTTTTGAATTATTGATAAATATAATAGTACCCTTTATTAAACCAATCTTTTCTGTCCTGGCATCAATCTTTAGTTCAGATGTAAGAACATATCCGCTTTTTGAATATTCATCGATTGACTTTACAAGACCTGATAAATATTCAGTTAGCAACATATTCTATGTCTTTTAATTTTTTTAAATCCTCAAGGATTTTATCTCTAATCTTTAATTCGCCTGACCATCTAATGTATTCGTCATCACCACCTTTTAGATCCTCTGCTGCAAATTCTTTCAAAAAACTTTCGGAAGAAATCTTATATTTCTCTTCAAATTTTTTTATTTCTTTGTTTGTTTTATTCAAGCCAAGTTCAAGTCTTTTTATCTCAGCAGAGATCGCCGATTTGATAATATCTGTTGTGCCTTCCTTATCAGATATAATTTTTACCTTTCTCATATATATTCACCTCCGCTTTAATCAAAGTTTAAATATATTTATCATTCCTCAATGGAAGACCTTGTATATTTTACATCTTTTGATACTGATTTGTAATTGCTTTTGCGCCATTAGATCAGATTTTAAAAATAGGCTCTTTATTTTTTAAAGTTAACATCTTTCAAGCTTATTCTGCTATGGGGAAAAGACCCTGATGAATTAATGGAAGCAAATTAATAGAACTGCTCTGACAAATTCCTGTAACCTCGCATGACGAATCTGAAAAAGAACTTAGGTTATTGATTAATCCATCATCTATTACATTTATTCTTTCACGATATGGGTTACCACAAAACTTAAAAATTCTTTTAAAGCTAATTCAGGATTATCTGAAATGTGGCTTGATGTAACGATGTCCTCTGAACCATTATGAAAATGCTTCGGGAAGGTTGGTATATCTCTCCATTTCTCATGCGGTGCATTGTCGTAACGGTATATTTTATTAGTAGTTAAACGTCTGTCCCAATGATAAGAATATTTTCCTTTTATTGAATAATAGATGTCTATGAAGCTATTGTCACACAGGTAAAGGCGCAATTTCCATGGTTCTTCACTTTGGGAATATAAAATTTTACCAGTTTCAATAACTGTCTTAAATTCAGTAGTTGCTATATTAAGAAGCTTCCTGTATAACTCTAATATGTTCGTCGATTTGGGCAATTGCTGACTCCAGATTTTCAAGCAGAATCAAGTCTTCCCATGCCGGGTGCTCGGGTATTTCACCGTTTTTTATCTTTTTCTCAATTTCTTCACTTGAGGTAACATTATATCTATTAAGTACTTCTAACCTATCCATCATAATTTTGCGCCTTTTCTCACGGAGAAAAGCGAGCAATCCCGATATTGTAAGTTCACCGACACTGATACCTGTATCATCAGCAATTTTCTTTATAACGTCTTCAGTTATTGGCATGTTTTACCTCCCTTTAGCAAAATCTCTTTAGTTATATTCAAATAAATGGCTACCCTTATCAAACCCTACACTCCCCATCTTATATAAATAATCTTCTTGCATTATTTTAGCAGATTATAATGGGAATTTTTTAAGTTTGAAATTTCAAAGGATTATAGATTATAACTGTTACAATGATAATCCTAAGTGATCGGTCTTTTCCTAAATGTATACATTATATCATGAAGTGGCTTTGCCCATTGTAACCAGGCATTTCCCTGTTTTCTGCCTTTTTGCGAATCACAACAGAACAAAACCAGCCAGAAGTAGTTCGGTTGAGATTTCTATAAGGATAAAAAATGAAAGGGGAGACGAATTCAAAATCCTCACATCAAACAGATATCACTAAGGCAAACCGATAAGATGCTCATTTTTTGTCTGGAGATCATTGACTTTCCTGACTCGGTAGTTTTTAGTTATTTTTTATAATACCAATTCTCTCTTTGACAAGTAATTTGTAGATGCTTATTCTTTGGGGGGGGTTGAAGAAAATTTGGAAGGCTTCTTTAGATAAGAAGAGGGGAACCTATATCTTTTTCTCTCTCGATTCCCACTTACCTCTGAAGGTAATTATGAAAGAAAGGAGAATAAGTTTAATATCAAGGAGGAAAGTCCGTCTATTAATATAGACGACGTCGTAGCGGAATTTTTTAGGGCGAGGAGCATCTGTTGAAAGATAAACTTGTGCAAGCCCTGTTAATCCTGGCCTCACAATTAGTCGCTT
>Ga0315281_10015490_pt1 | contig 10224 bp, 9 predicted proteins | sample YL17G07_0_MG_FD_204540 | JGI IMG/M metagenome (GOLD analysis project Ga0315281, IMG submission 204540) | Sediment microbial communities from Yellowstone Lake, YNP, Wyoming, USA - YL17G07_0 | ecosystem: Environmental > Aquatic > Freshwater > Lake > Sediment | place: USA: Wyoming | collected...
TAACCATATAAGGGATTGGGGGAGGGGGTTTTTGGGGGAGGGGGCTAAGGGCCACAGGCCCTTACCCCCTCCCCCAAATAGCTTCCCTCACCAGATCACCCGCACGCCGCCCAGGTCCTGGACGGAGAACGGTTGGGCATGGGTGAGGGAGCCCATGAACATCATGTTTTTGGGGACCGAGAGTTCCCGGGAAAGGCCTTCCACGCTCGGGGGATTAAAATCTCCCTTCCGGGCTTGGTATTCGATTTTCAGGTCCGGGTGCAATTCCCGGATGATCCCCAGGTTCCGGTGGATATTCAGTTCGGTGTTGGGATCGTCTTCCGCATAGAACCGGAAAATCAAGATATTCTCGCAGTCTTCATTGCGGCTGAGATAATCGAAGGCCTTGATCATGCGGTTCAGGCTTCCCAGGCCCACAAACACTACGGCCCGGATATTGGTAATCTCCTCGATCTTCTTTTCGACGCGCTGGCGCCAGTGGCTAAAGCGGCTCAATTCCTTATCTATCATCATCAGGATCCTCTTGAGGATCGGGATGCGCATGTACATCAGGATGCCGCCCACCACCGCGGGAATGAAATAAATGGCAAAATATCCCAGGAAGAGAAAGTTAATGGCGAGATTGCCCAGGATGCCCACACAGGTGGCGATGACGCCCAGGATGACCGTGACCCAACCGGCCCGGTAGGTGCGCTTCAACTCGGGGCGATTGACCTTCAACAGGATGTTGCCGATGCCAAAGAGGGTCATCACCCCCAGGAAAGACACGGTGTAGACCCCCGCCAGGGATAATAACTGGCCGCCCGTAAGATACAGGATGGAGATGCACAGAGTCATGAATCCCGCAATAATTAAAGGGTAGCTGCCCCGCTTGGTGGTTCTCAAGAAAAATTGGGGGAAACATTGATCCAGGGTCATGCGGTGCACCAGGCCGCTCACCCCGACGTAGCTGGTGAGAACGGCTCCCGAGAGGACCAGGAAGGCGTCGATGGCGATCAGGGTATGAAGACTGTGCCCTCCCACCATCATGCCCAATTGGGAAATCAGATTGTCTTTGGCTTCGACAATCCCCGGCACCGGCAGCAGGCCCAGGGCCAGAAGGGCGATCAGGGGGTTGAAGATAGCCACCGCCACCCACATGTTGCGCAGGGTCATGCGGAAGACCCCGGGTTGCTGTTGCTCCACGTAGTTGGCGGAGGTCTCGAAACCGCTCACCCCCAGCATGGCCGCAGAAAATCCCAGGAACAGCGCCTTGGGCCAGTAGACCTCCTGGCGCATGGCGTGCCAGTTCTGCACCCAGATGTGGGTGGATTGGAGCAGCACCGGCAGGCACCAGACGACAAAGAGGCTCAGGGTGGCCAGGTGCAGCACGAAAATCCCCAGGGCCACCCGGGATGAATCGGTAATGCCCATGATGGTCAGGCCGGCAAAGACCAGCAAGACCAGGGCGGTGGCTTCCATGACCGGCACCTGGGGCGCCAGGGTCTTCAGGTATTCCACCCCGGTCTTGGCGGAAATGACCGCCGTGGCCAGGTAAGAAAGTAGGGTCAGGCAGGCGGCGAAGGAGGCGTCGAACTTCCTGGTGCAGTTGAGCAGGCAGTTGTAGGCGCCGCCGTCCAGGGGCAGGGCTTCCACCACCTCGGTATAGATCTTGCGGTACAGGTAAAGCACCCCGGCGGCCAGGAGCAGGGCCAAGGGGGCCAGGGTATGGGCGTAAACGATGGCGATGCCGGAGACGTAAAGGCAAGAGGAGGTGATGTCGTTGCCGCAGATGGCCGTGGCGGGCCAGGGTCCCAGGCGGTGGGGCTTCTTGGCCTCCCCCAGGAGAAGTTCCTCCGGCGTCGGCGCGGCCTTCGCCAAGGGCGGGGAAACAGTGAGCTCGGCGTCGGGCATGTATAGCTATTTACTAAATTTTTCACATTTTGTCGAGCCTTCCCTTGGAGCAGCGGTCAGCGGTCAGCTTTCAGCTTTCAGCCAAAACCTACATAATGCATTGGTTCATAAGTTAAGTAAGTTGAGACCTCCGCGAAAACCTAAATGTGGGACACCCGCCCTCGGGTGTCATAGGCTATCTAGGCTCAGGCTAGGGCGCCTAGGCTACATTTGAATCTCGTTCCCAAGCTCCTGCTTGGGAACGGATTTGTGAGCCCAGGCTCTGCTTGGGCACCTTAGATATTGCTGTGAAAGCAATTACTTAGTCATCGATATGGCAAAGCCGGAGCTTTGCCTACAAGGGGGTTCCCAAGCAGGAGATTGGGAACCAGAAAATAAATCGTCTTCTTGCCTGCGAGCGGCCAAGAGGTGCAGTCAAATCGCTTAGTTTTGGGCTGAAAGCTGAAAGCTGACTGCTGACCGCTAAAAACTTGGCAAAGACCCCTCACATGCGTTAATCTAAAAGCAACAATCCACCCGTTGCTGCAGCCCTTATGCATCGGCATCCCGACTTCGTCGCCATTGACTTTGAAACCGCAGACTATGGGCCTGACAGCGCCTGCGCCGTGGCCTTGGTGCGGGTGGCGGGCCGCCGCATCGTGGAGCGGGCCTATCACCTCATCCGGCCGCCCCGGCGGCGGTTCGTCTTTACCTACCTCCATGGCATCACTTGGCAGATGGTGGCTGACCAACCCACTTTCGGGGAGTTGTGGCCGGGTCTGACCTCTTTGCTCGAAGATGCCGGATTCATCTCAGCCCACAACGCTTCCTTTGACCGGGGCGTGTTGGCCGCCTGCTGCCGGGCCGCCGGCCTGAAACCCCCGCGGCTGCCCTTTGTCTGCACCGTGCAACTGGCCCGCCGGACCTGGCGTCTTTACCCCACCCGGTTGCCGGATGTCTGCGCCCACCTGGATATCCCCCTGGAGCACCATAATGCCGCGTCGGACGCGGAGGCCTGCGCCCGCATCGTCCTGGAAGCCGGCCGCAAGTCTTTGGGGCGGCCCTGATGGGGCTGAAGAGAAAAAATAAGGGGCGCCCGCAAGCGCCCCCGTGGATGACACAGTCCGGGGCCGGAAAACTATTTTTTGGGAGCTTCCTTTGGCACCTCGGGAGCCTTAACTGCCGGGGTCTCCCCTTCCTTCTTGGCCGCCTTGTGTTTTTCCATCATTTCCTGGCGCCATTTTTTCAAGGTGACGAGATACTCGCCCTGCTGGAGGGGGGTCAGCATGGCCATCTCCGCGTTCCGCTGCTCCCTGAAGGTAGTCATGATGGCATCCTGGTCCTTGGTGATCAAGCCCACCAGTTCCTTAACCTTGGCTTCGTCGGGTTTTGGCGCGGCCAGGGCGGCCGTGAGGTCGGCCTGGAATTTCTTCATCCGGTCGAAGATACCATGGCGCTCTTTAGAGTATTTTTCATCGATGGCCGCCAGTTCTTTGGCCTTTTCAGGGCTGAGCTTCAGCGCTTTGACCAAAATTTCCTGGCGCTGTTCCATGTAATGGGCCCACCAGGTCTCTTTGGCTTTGTCCTGGGCCAGACCCAGGGTGGGAAGCACCATTATCCCGGTGAAGATCATCAACACCATTGTTAGCCTGAACTTCCTGCCTTTCATGTCCGATTCTCCTTTGCGGATATGGGTTTTAAGCATTAGAGGCCCCGATTAGGGCCTTGACGCCGAGTGAAGCTAAAGGATTTCTCATTGACTGGACTTTAGAGCGGGGTAGGCGGCTTTTAAGGGCGTCGCGCCGGAAACAATGGCCAGCCGTTTGGATAATCCGTCTTCTCCCGAATTGGCTCAGCTCGCCGCCTTCCCGGGTGATGCCGGAGGGGCCAGAACTCCGTGGGTTTCCTTTCTCAGCCTGCGTCCGGCTTTATTAAAAATTAAGCACCGGTTCTGAGCCTGTCAATGGCAAAGCCCGAACCCGGTCACCGACTTTTCAGGCGGATTGTTTGTGAGGAGATTGATGGGGAAAACAGGTCGGGAGGGGCGCTCCCGGGTTACATGGTAGGCTGCCAGGAGAGAAAAGGCGTGCCGTAGCGGTTCAGCCAGCGGCGCCGGCTGGCGTAGTCCGGCAAAACCGCCCCCACTTCCTGCCAGAACCGGGGACTGTGCCCCGGGACCTTGAGGTGCGTCAGTTCATGCACCACCACGTAATCCAAAATCTCCGGCGGCAGCATGATGAGGCGCCAGTTGAAGCGCAAGAGACCCGGGCCGGGATGGCATTCCCCCCAGCGCCGCTGCCAATCGGCCAGCTCGATCCGGCCCACTTTCAGTCCCAGGGAGGCCGCGTAATTGCGGGCGCGCTCCCTGAGGCGGCGGTCGGCTTCCCGAAGGTACCAGGCCCGGAGCGGAGGCCAAAGGCCCAGACCTTCCGGGTTCAGGCGCAGGCTTTTTTCGGCGGCCTCCAGATACACCGCCTCATCGCCTCCCGGCGCCACCATGAGCCGGTAGGGCTGTCCCAGAAAGTAGGCCACCCCCCGGGGGAGCCTGGTCCAGGCCTCTTTTCTTTCCGCCAGCTTTCGGTCGATCCAGGCCCGGTGCTTCCGCACCGCCTCCTGGATGGTTTTCAGGGCTGTGCCGTAAGGGGCCCTCACCGTCAGGGTGCCCTCGGCGGTCACCAGCAGACCGATGCTCTGCCGGCGCCGGCTCCACTTCAGACTGACCTCCAGCCCGTCAAGCTGTTTTACCGAAGGGCGCGTTCCCCTGGATATGGGCATGTGGCGACACCTGCTCAGGCCCTGGACACTAACGGATCCGGGGCCGGTCAACTTTCTCTTGAAATCTATTTCAGGTGGGATAAATTATTAATTTATCATAAAATTACCCCCAGCCGGCAAAGCTCCGCGTCCGGTCCCGGGGGCATGGCTTGAGGCAGCCACGCCAGGCAAGTAGTCCGGCCCAGGCGCGTCTCCTCCGCCTACCGGTGGGGTGGCGGAGGGATTTCAACCTTAAGCATCATAACAAAAGGAGTTGTGGGCATGAAACATTTAAAATTCTTTTTGGTCCCGGTTTTGGCGACCCTGGGGCTGAGCTTCATGGTCGCCGGTCAACCCTCTCCCGCCGCGGCGGCCCCGGAGGCCAAAACGGTTATTATCGGTTTCACCGCCTCCCAGACCGGCAAGCTCAACGTGGAGGGCATGCGCCAGATCAACGGCCTGAACCTGTGGATGGAACAGGTGAACGCCGCGGGGGGGGTCAAGCTGGCCGATGGCACCGTGGTTAAGTTCGCCCCCAAGTTTTATGACGATGAGAGCAACAAGGACCGGGTGCAGGAACTCTATACCCGGCTCATCAGCACCGATAAGGCCGATTTCCTCATCAGCCCTTACAGCAGCCCCCTGGCGGATGCCGCCGCGGTCATCGCCCAGCAGTACAAGCGCATCATGATCACCACGGGCGCGGCTTCCGACTCCACCTATAAAAAAGGCTTCACCCTGGTGTATCAGGCCTATACCCCCGCCAGCCGCTATTTGACCGGGGCGGTGGATATTTTGCAGAAACTCGTGCCTGAGGCCAAGAAGATCGCCATCATCCATGAAAATGACAAGTTTTCCACCGATGTGGTGAATGCCTTGAAGAAATATGCCGAAGCCAAGGGATTCCAAGTGCCCTTGTTTGAAGGTTATGACAGCGGCACCACCGATTTCGCCCCTTTCATCAATAAAATTCCCCAGCCCATCGATGCGGTGATGGGCGGCGGCCACTTTGCCGACACCACCACTTTCGCCCGGCAGCTTTATGAAAAGAAGGTCAACACCAAGATGATCGCCCTGCTGGTGGCGCCCCCGGAACCCAAATTCGCAGAGCTGGGTGAGGCCTGTATCTCAGTGATCGGTTCCAGCCAATGGGAACCTCTGTGCAAATACAGCCCGGAAGCCGCCAAGGCGCAAGGCATCGAATGGTTCGGCCCCACTGTTCCTGAATTCCTCAAGGCCTACCAGGCGAAATATGGCAAGGAAGAGCCCTCCTACCATAGCGCCGGGGGCTATGTCGCCGGCTTGATCCTGCAAAAAGCCATTGAGAAGGCCGGCTCCATTGAAACCGACAAAGTAAAGGACGCCCTGGATCAGGAAAACATGTACACCTTCTACGGCCTCATCAAGTTCGATACCTCCCCGAAAAATCATGGGCTCCAGACCGGTCACGAAATGGTTTACATCCAATGGCAAAAGGATAAGGAAGGCAAGCCCATCAAACAGGTGGTCTGGCCTGAGGCCGCGGCCACCGCGTCGGCCTTTGTCTGCCCGACTCGCTAACCGCGGGTCTTTGGGAGAGGGGACCAGGGGTTTCTACAGGCGAAGACGCCAGTGCCATGGGCTATCCCCGCATACCCCCCTCCCAATCCGCGTATGGATGCTTGTCAATTGACGAGGAAATTAAATAAATCATAAGGGGTTGGGGGAGAGGGTTTGGGAGAGGGGGCAGGGGTCGCAGACCCCTGCCCCCTCTCCCAAAAACTAACTGCAACACTAACATTGGGCGAGAGAACCTTACGTGACCCAGGTACTGCCCTCCATCATTGACGGTCTGCTCATCGGCTTCGTCTACGGCGTGGCCGCCATGGGCCTGACCCTGATCTGGGGTGTGATGCGGGTCATCAACCTGGGCCACGGCGCCACCATGGCCCTGGGGATGTTCTGCACCTACTTCCTGTTTTCCGACCTGGCGGTGAACCCTTACCTGGGACTGGCGGCGGTGGTGGTCCTGGCGCTGCTCTTCGGCTTTTTGATTTACGGGGTGGCCTTGCACCGGGTAATCCAGGCAGGCTATCTTTCCACCCTGCTGGCCACTTTCGCGGTGAACATGATCATCATCGGCATCGGCACCGCGGTCTTCACCACCTCGCCCCGGAATATCGATTTCTCCGCGGGTTCATTTACCTTTGGCCCGATTATCTTGCAGGGAACCCGCCTGCTGGCGGCCCTGGCCGCGGTGCTGATCACCGCAGCCCTCTACCTGTTTCTCTATTTCACCCGGCCGGGCAAGGCCATCCGGGCCGTGTCCAACAACCAGGCCGCGGCGGAACTGATGGGGATTCCTTCCGCTCAGATCCTGGCCCTGAGCTTCGGGCTGGGCACCATGCTGGCCGCGGTGGCCGGGGGGCTTACCTCCACCTTCTTCCCTTTCACCATCCTGAGCGGCAGCACCTACCAGTTGAAGTCCTTCGTCATCTGCGTACTGGGGGGGCTGGGCAATCCCCTGGGGGCCCTCCTGGGGGGTCTCTTCCTGGGAGGTTTGGAAGGGATCGTCCCCACCTTTATGCCTGTGAGCTGGGTGCCGGTGGTGGAATTCGCCCTGTTCGTGTTGGTCCTGGTGGTCCGTCCCACCGGTCTCTTGGGGAGCAAGTAAATGCACCCCTGGCGGCAATCCGGGTTCTGGCTCAGTTTTCTCCTGGTGTTCCTGGGCGGTTTGATAGTCCTGGTCGCGGGCCAGGACACCCTGCGGGAGCAGGCCTTCACGGTGTTGATGTTCATCGGCCTGGCCTCCAGCCTGAACATCCTCATGGGCTACACCGGCTATGTCAATTTCGGCCACATCGTCTTTTTCGGCCTGGGGGGCTACTTCGGTTTCTTCCTGATCAGCGAAATGGGCTGGCCTCTTTACCTGGCGGCCCTGGGCGGTGGAGTCCTGTCGGCCGTCATCGCCCTCATTATCGGCGCCGCGGTCTTGCGCCTGCGGGGGGCTTACTTTGCCCTGGCCACCATCGGGGTCAATGAGGCGGCCCGGGCCTTTGTGAGCAACTTCGGGCCCTTCGGCGGCCCCACCGGTCTCTACGTCAACTTCTCCGCCTACGACCGCTACGGCGGCGCCGGCGAGGCCCTCTGGATCACGTTCATTCTCCTGTGGATTATCACCCTGGCGGTGGTCGCGGTGAGTTTTCTGGTGAAACATTCCCGTTTCGGCCTGGGGCTCAGCGCCATTCGGGAAGATGAAGACACCGCCATGGTTATGGGGGTAAAGGCCCCCCAGGACAAAACCAAGGCTTTTTTGCTCTCGGCTTTTTTCCCCGGTCTCATCGGCACCCTCTACTTTTTTAAGAACGGCAATGTGGAACCGGATGACGCCTTCCGGTTCCAGATGTCCCTGGAGATCCTGGTGATGGTGATGCTGGGGGGCCGGGGCACGCTGCTGGGGCCGGTGCTGGGCGCTTTTGCCTATGAGCGCCTGCGGGGTTTCCTGCTGACCACCCCGGTTCTGAAGGATTTGCACCTGGCCTTGTCCGGTCTCATCCTGCTGCTCATCGTCCTCTTTGTGCCCGGGGGCGGGGTGGGCTGGCTGCAGGAGCGGTTGCCGCGGTTCCGGAGGTGGCTGGAATGATCCTCCAGGTGCAGGAAGTCTCCAAGCGCTTCGGGGGCCTGCAGGCTTTGACGAATGTGAGCTTCGAGATGCCCGAGGGGCAGATCATGGGGCTCATCGGCCCCAACGGCGCCGGCAAAACCACCCTGTTCAACGTGATTAACGGGGTCTATCCCCCGGAGCAAGGCCAGGTGATCTTCCGGGGTGAGAAAATCACCGGCTTGCCTTCCTACGAGGTGGCCCGGCGGGGTCTGGCCCGGGCCCACCAGGTGGTGCGGCCCCTGAACGATCTCACGGTCCGGGAAAACGTCATGGTGGGAGCCTGCTTCGGTCGGGAGCGGCATTCCCGGGCCAGCGCCGCCTCCCTGGCGGACCAGGCCCTGGCCCAGGTCGGTCTGGCCGACCGGGCCGGTCAGTTCGCCGTCAGCCTCAACGTGGCCCAAAAGAAGCGCCTGGAGTTGGCCCGGGCCCTGGCAGCCCGGCCCTACCTGCTGTTGCTGGACGAGGTCCTGGCCGGCCTGAACCCCTCCGAGATTGCCGGTATGATGGAGACCATCCGGCAGATTCGGGACCAGGGGTTCACCATTCTGATGATCGAGCACGTCATGCAGGCGGTCATGAGCATTTCAGACCAAATCATCGTCCTGGATTACGGCCAGCTCATCGCCGCGGGCAGCCCCCCGGAAGTGGCCGGCAACCCCCAGGTCATTGAGGCTTACCTGGGGGACCCGGACATGACCGCGAGACTCCTGGCCGAGTAATACAGTTTTCGGTTTTCTGTTTTCGGTCAAAAATTTACCTATTGAAATACTTGCAAAATTCAAGAATTTGAAAAAGTTAAGATACAAGATTTGGTGGCACAGGCGTCCCGCCTGTGCGGCGCAGGCTGAAGCCTGCGGCTACCAAAAAACCAGTAATTTTGCAAGAAACTAGATTGAATTCAAGGGACTACAAAGCTGATTGCTATAGTAATATGAACCTGTTGGAAATCAAAGACCTGGCTTCCGGCTACGAAGGGGTCCAGATTCTCTGGGGGGTGAACCTGCGCCTGGAGAAGGGGAAGCTCACCACCCTGGTGGGGTCCAACGGGGTGGGCAAGACCACCCTGCTCAGCACCGTGATGGGGCTCCTGCGCCCCTGGCAGGGCACCGTGACGTTCGCCGGCCGGGACGTTACGCACCTTTCGGCCCACGCCCGGGCCAAGGCCGGCATGGTCCTGGTCCCGGAGGGGCGCCAGCTTTTTACGGACATGACGGTGTTGGAAAACCTGGAGATGGGCGCTTTCTCCCGGCGGGCCCGGTCAGGGTTCCGCCAGAATCTGGACACGGTCTTCGCGCTCTTTCCCCGGCTTAAGGAGCGGGCCCGGCAGAAGGCCGGCACCCTGAGCGGCGGCGAGCAGCAGATGGTGGCGGTGGCCCGGGGCCTCATGGCCGAACCGGAAATCCTGATGCTGGATGAACTTTCCCTGGGCCTCTCCCCTCTCCTGGCCCTGACCCTGTTCGAATCCCTCACCCGCCTGAAGAAAACCGGCCTCACCATGCTCCTGGTGGAGCAGAATGTCACCATGGCCCTGGCGGTGAGCGACTACGCCTACGTCCTCAGCCAGGGGAAGGTCTGGCTGGAGGGGGAGGCCCGGGAACTCCGCAAGAACGACGCAGTGCGCCAGACCTACCTGGGGATTTAGCTGACAGATGACAGCTATCAGCCATCAGCTTTTACCGTGAAAGTCCACCTCAAAATCCCTCTAAATCCCAATGCTGTTCACTTAAGCATCTATTTTTTGGGAGGGGCGGGGGTTGCCCCCCCCGTGGCACCCGCAAAGGCTTAAGCGAAAAAAGCAAAAAACCAAAAGCAAAGGCGCAGTTAAAAGAAAAAAAGAGAAAAAAATTCTCAGGCCCCAGCGGGGCGCGACCACGGTAAGGAGAGCCCTCGTAGCCCCTAGGGGAATAGGCCGCGGCCGAAACTCCCGTACGTAGAGAGAGGCAGCTCCGTGACGA
>Ga0315281_10015491_pt1 | contig 10223 bp, 10 predicted proteins | sample YL17G07_0_MG_FD_204540 | JGI IMG/M metagenome (GOLD analysis project Ga0315281, IMG submission 204540) | Sediment microbial communities from Yellowstone Lake, YNP, Wyoming, USA - YL17G07_0 | ecosystem: Environmental > Aquatic > Freshwater > Lake > Sediment | place: USA: Wyoming | collected...
CGCTGCTGATGGCACCGCCGCATGTGTTCACGGTCAACCCGTATCTCTACAAGCTCGCCTACGAGGTCTCGGCCTTCGTGCCGGTGACCATCATCGTCACCTATCCGAACGTGCTGATGACCAATGCGAAAGTGCCGGTCGGCACGCTGGCCGAGCTGATCGCCTACACACGCGCCAATCCCGACAAGCTCAACTACGCCTCGCAGGGCGGCGGCACCAGTTCGCATCTGTCCGGAGAAATGTTCAAGAACCTGGCGGGCGTGCGCATGGTCCACGTGCCCTACAAGGGCACCGGTCCGGCGGTGACGGACCTGCTGGCCGGACAGGTCGACCTGTTTTTCGTGCACTTGGCGTCCACCCTCCCGCACATGAAAAGCGGCAAGCTGAAACTGCTCGCCACAGGCGGGCCGAAGCGCCTGCCGGATTATCCCGATGTCCCCGCAATCAACGAGCAGTTGCCGGGTTTCGTGTCGGTGACCTGGATGGGCCTGGTCGCGCCGCCGAAGACGCCGCCGGAAATCGCCGAGCGGCTCGCTGCGGTGGTGGCCGACGCGGTGCGCGAACCGGCGGTGCAAAGGCGCATGGCCGACATGAACGTCGAACCGGTGGCCGGCACCCCGGCGCAGATGGCCGCGGTGATCCGGGAAGACATCGAGCGCTGGAAGCCGGTGATCGAGTCGGCGAAAATAAAGGTGGACTGAAAAAGGGAAGGGATAGTAAGAGGGAAGTAAAATCAATCCGGCCGCGAAGTGGGGACGGCTTGCCTGGGCGGTGTTACCCGGTGCTTGAACCCCGCCTGTAATTTCGTATTATGCAGATTATGTCAATTCCGCTCCGCGAACCCCCGGTGTGGGCGGCGAGAGCCCGTTTGGTGGTAAATTTTCTCGCGTATCCAGGCTGCGAAGTCCGGCTCGTCCATTTCTCCCGCCGCAACAGCGAGCATCGCCTGGGTTGCTTCGACCTGGCTGGCGCGAAGCCGGTAGTCATTCAGTGCGACGAACAGTCCGACCGCGAGGAACGCAGCCCGCTTGTTGCCGTCGACGAACGGATGGTTCTTCGCCAGACCGACGCCATAAGCTGCGGCCAGCGAGGCGATGTCCGGGTTCTCGTATGCCGCAAGATTCTTCGGTCGCGCCAGCGCCGACTCGAACAGGCCTTCGTCACGCATCCCGGTCGAGCCTCCATGCTCAGCCAGGCTTTCGTCGTGCAGCAGTACGAGCGCAGTCTTGTCGACCCAACGCCATCTGCGGCTCATTTCGCAAGCGCACGCAACGTGTCGCGATATTCACGCATGAGCTCGCGGCCGAGCTTGAGCTGCTCTTCGATTGCCGGGTTATAGGAGGTGAGCGTGAAGCCCCCCGGGGTCTCGGTGAGGAAAACGCTGTCGCCTTTTTCGAGTTTCATCTGGGCCAGCGCTTCCTTGGGCAGGACGACGCCCACGGAATTGCCGATCTGGGTCAGTTTGAGGGTGAACATGGCGATTTCCGATGTTATTACACACGTAATAATGCCACCCATCGCGGACTTTTGCAAGGGTCTGGCATTTGCCGGCATGGGCTTTCTCGCCGGCAGCGTGTTCCCTGACCTCGACGTGGCCTTCATGGCCGGGGGCAAACGCTTTTGCCTCAAGCGCCACCAAGGGCCGACGCATTCTCTTCCCTGCGCACCGCTCTACGCTGCCGTGCTCGCTGCGGTGCCCTCTGCCGATCTCAAATCGTCGGAATCGGAAATCACGTCAAAACCCGCGTCAATGTTGGATTACAGCCAAGTGACACCAAAATCTATCGGACAGATGTGGTTTCGGATATTGATTCCAAGAGATCGAGCGGATCGGGGACCAGCAGCGCGCCAGCGGCTACCTGGGTCCGGGGACCAGTGCGGTGCCCGATCAACGGTCTTTCTTACGCACCAGTGCTGCGAGCCTAAACGCGATATCGATCAGAAACAGGCACAACGGCCATAGCACCAGTACTCCCAGCAGCTTGGTTTCGTCGCGCCACCAGGCGTTCGAATAAGCCGGCGCTTCGGCACCGGATGGTCCTTTGCAGTAAGAGGGAAGAAATTTCGCCGGTACCGTCGTATTTCCCTCGGGCCCGGCGCACTGCCACTGGAAGACCTTGCCCTTGCTTGCGGCCTCGCTCAGGTCGATGCGACGACCATCGGCAACCGGCACAATCTGAATTTGGTCCAATCCCGCGGGCAACCCGGTATAGGCAAGGGTGATGGCGCCGCCTCTTTCAACGGACATGGATCGCACGCCCCCACTTGGCGGAGGCGTCCAGGCCGCAGCGCCGCGCTGCGACATGTCGTGCGGGCCCGGCTTCTCGAGTGCCTCAGCAACCGCGCGCTTGACCGGGTCGGTGTTTCGCACACCCGTGCGAACATCGCTGCGGATCCCATAGTCTTGGTACAGCGCCAGGGACATCACGCAAACCGCCCCAAATACAACCAGCAAATAGGTGGCCAGGTATACCCCCAGATCGAATCCGCTGCCCAGTCTAATCGCGAGGTAGTCACTGAATCGGCGAAAATGCGGGCCGAGATCCCACGCCTCCAGCGCGTGGTTGAAGAGCACGAGCGGCACCAGGATCGCCGCACCTGCCCCGAGCATGAACAGCACTCGATCGAATACCTGCGGCAGCAACACCACAGCCACCAGGGCATACACGTTGAGAATGATCGCCACCAGATCCTGGCGACCGAACTGGGTCCTCCGCAATGCCAGGCGCGCGACGCCTACCACCATATTGCGCGCCTGTAGCCCGAGTCCGAGGCGGCGCGGCGCAGGACCAGGTCGCTGCCCATATCGCCGGGCGCGAGCTTCGCCTGCAGGCGCGTCAAGTAGGTTCCCGGAAACTTGCGCGGCACTGCGCCGCCGGCGAACTGTGTCTGGTCGATCAACGATTGCATGCTGCCGGGCCGCTGGCCCGCATATTCAAGCTGAAAGCGCGCGTCCCCGTCGATCCCGCCCTCAACGAAAACCGGCGCGGCGAGCGCGGCGAGGAACGCAATGACCAGAATCGATACCAGTGGCATGTGCCCGTCCTAGACGTGCCGCCAATTCCGCGCACGTTCTGCTAAAGTCGCGCCCTTGTCAAGTGAAACGGCCACCGGGAAAACGGTGCTCCGGCGCCGGGCATTCGATTGCCTGATCGGTCACCGACCGCCAATGAAATCCGCTCCGCACCGGGCGAGGGGTGCTTATGCGAGAATTCACCGCGCATAAGGCGCAACAAGAATACAGTCCGCGAACAATGGTCGGACCAGGCGGCTCGGGAAAGAAGCGATGAAGGAAAGACTGAAATCGATCGAATTTCGGTCCTGCAGCCGAAACCGCGGTTGACGGACCATCCAACGAGGTTCGCTGATACGGCATGCGTGATCATGAACACGAACGACAGCGGTATCGAACAGTTCCCGACTCCAATGCAGAGGGCGCTACGTGGTGTTAGCACCGTCGTTGCGACGCTCGGATTGGTCGGGCTCGTCCTCGTGTTTGGCAGCCTGATATTTGGCGAGACTCGTGACAGACTGGACTTCTGGATCACCCATGTCTTCGCCGCCCTTGCCTGTGTGCTGTTGATGTACGGCGGTTACCGAATTGGAAACCACGCGCAACCCGCACGGCGCTCATCCGGCGAAGCGAAGAGGGCAGCGGGGCCTCCTACATTGTCCGAACCGGATGGCATCGGCGGAACCGCGGGACTCTTTGGAAGATGGCAGAGGCTGCGAAACAGACTCAAGCTCAGCTCCTCCGACTGGTTCGTGCTGAGGGCGCTGATCGGCGGTTTGCTCTTTGCCCCGATTGCCGAGGCGATTCGCAGCGGGCTGGCGGTGTATATCGTCGGCGCTCTTGTCGTTGCTTTGTTGATCTACCTGGCGTACCGCAGTGCAAATGACGCGCGCCAGGCTCTGCGCACAGCCGGTGAGGCACCCAATACCGTTGCCAAATCGGCGCCGCAGGTGGAATCTAAGGCGGGTGGTGCGCGCGCCACCATGAGTTCGAACGCGTGCGGGACCTTAGAATTGCCGGCACGATTTCCTACGGAACGAAATGCATTGAACTTGGTCTTCTCGGTCCTGTTGATGCTCGCCGGATTTCCGGTGCTCGTCCTCGGCTTCGTCGGCCTGGTGTCTGGCAACATTCCCGGCCTGGTGTGGGTGCACAACAAGCGACCCTTCAGTCTGACAATGTCGGAATTGATTTCAGGCGACCATCCTGGTCCGTTGGCGGGGACCATCGTCTTGATGGTTGTCGGTGCAGTGCTGATGTATATCGGCTACTGCAACGCGCGCCGGGCACTGCGCGCATCGCGCGAAGCGCCGATTGCGGCGACAGATCCCGGGGCGCCGGCGCAATCTCCACGTCCATCGCAGGTGGCTGCAAGAGAGCCACGGATCCCGCTTCGCGATCAGTTCTTTGACTTGTTCAAGCGGCGTAAATTCGGCCCGCTTTCCGCGTCGCCTGCTGCAGTTTTTGTCGTCATTGGGTTGGGCGCGGTCTTGATCATCAAAGCCATGTCCTTGCCCAAGGGCTCCTTGCCGCGTGAATTGGCGGCCGACAATGTTCTGGAGGGCAGCGTGCTGAGAACAAAGGTAATGGAGTTCTACCAAAAGCTCGGCAGATTGCCGCAGCCTTCCGAGGCGCAGGCATTTTACATGGCGCCGCCGGATTTGCAGCGCGCACAGTCCGTCGTCTGGGACCCCGTCGGCCGCATGATCGTGATCACGGCGGGGGAGCCGCAGCCGGGCAAGCGCTTCGCGCTGCATGCGGAGGAGCGCAACGGCGAGCTTCACTGGACCTGCCGCAGCATCGACTTCGAAGTCAAATACCTGCCGAGGAGCTGTAGATGAACTTCCTTAAGTTTCTATTGAGTCTGTTCAAGCGGCGCAATATCGGCGGGCTTTCCGTGTCGCCCGTCGGTTTGACGCTGTTCTGCCTGGTTGTGGTGGCGGTGGTCATCGTGTCCAGGGATATTTTCGAAGCCAAAGAAATCCAGGCGCAAGTCTATGATGCCTTGAACCATGCGCGCCCGATCGCCGAGCAGGCGCGGCTGATGCAGGAGAGAACCGGCAAGTGGCCGGTCTCGTTGGCAGAGATCGAGGCGGCAAAGGCCAAGCCGCCGCCGCAGGTCGCACGGTTGCTATTGCAGAAGGATGGCGAGCTGCGCGTCGTGTTCGCGAGCCCGCCGGCGATCGTCAATTCGACGTTGATCTTGAAGGTGACGGTCAACGGCGCCGAGCATTTTCTTGAATGCCGCGGCGAAGGACAGTTCAAGGGGGCGCTGCCGCCGGGGTGCAAGCCGGGCGACGGGCCGAAGAAGCTGTCCTGGCCGCCGGAGGCGGGCAAGAAATGACGGAAGTTCATCGCCAATCCGCAATCGCGAACCGACCGTGGGGAATTGCCCTTCGCGAGCGAGGAGGAACGTCGGTCTTCTATTTGTTCCTCTTATTGCTCTGGACTTGCGTGAACCTGGCGGGACTGGCCTTCCCGGACCGTGTTGTCGGAACTGTCTACTGGATCTTTCTCGCCTGCGTGAGCTGGTTGGTCCTGGCGCCCGTTGTGGATCGTGTCATCGGTGCCGTTGGTGGTGTGTTGCGACGGTGCGGATGGGCATCCATCGCTTCCGGAATTCGTAATGGCGATTTCGCTTTCGTTTCAAAGCAGGTTGAGCGCATCCCCGATCTTGCAGCACTCGGCGCGAAGCCGGGCGACTGGCTCTCGCTCGCGGTGCAGCTCAACGCGAGAGAAATGGTCGAACTGCTGCTGCGGCGCGGGGTTTCTGCTGCGGCACGCAACCGCCGCGGCGCGGCGCCATGGCACGCGGCCCACATGAATCCGGATCCGGCTGTCCTGGAACTGTTGCTGGACCACGGTGCCCCATGCGATGCGACAGACATGGATGGTCGGACCCCGCTTCACTTGGCCGCATCCGAAGGCTACCCGCATGCCTTGAGCCTTCTCCTGCAACGCGGCGCGTCATGTCATGCCGTGGACGCCAAGGGCCGTACGCCGCTCCATGATGTCCGGACGGTCGAATACGTAGCCCTGTTAGTGAAAGCGGGCGCGGATCCGAACGCAAGAGACCACGCCGGCGATACGCCATTGCACCGGCTGGCGGCACAAGTGCGCTATGACGATATCGCGACCAGGATTGCAGAAGCGCTGATCGCCCACGGCGCAGACCCATTGCGCCGCAACGCCAAAGGGCAGGTGCCGGGGGATCTGGTCAGCCGCAAGAAGGCGCGGAATCTTGCTGCGTTGCTTGCCGCGCAGAAGAGTGGTCCGGGCGGGCAAACCGTCAATCCGCACAGCGCAAAGGACTGAACAGGAACACCAAGCTATGGCCGGGTCCCAGCCGGGCGGGTCTCACAAGAGCAACTCGAGGCTCAAGCGCTTGCTGCTTGGCGAATTCTCGTTCAAGCGCCTGGTGAAATCGGTAGTCAGCATCTACGTGCTGTTCGGCGTCGCCATCTATTTTCTCGCCGACCGCCTCATGTTTCATCCGGAAACGTCGTCCCCCTGGACGACGGCACCGCCGCTCACGATCCGGACACGCGACGGCGTTGCGCTCCCTGCCCTGTACCTTTCCAATCCGAAGGCGACGTACACCATCCTGTTCAGCCACGGGAACGCCGAAGATATCCGCGATATCGCGCCGCGGTTGGAGTGGATTCGACAAGTCGGATTTTCCGTATTCGCCTACGATTACCGTGGCTACGGAACCGGCGTGGGCGTGCCGACCGAGGAAAATGCGTACGCGGATATCGACGCCGCATATGACTACCTGACCACGGGACTTGGGGTTGCGCCGGGCCGGATCGTTGCCTACGGGCGTTCCATAGGCGGTGGTCCAGCGGTGGACTTGGCCTCACGTACGCCGCTCGCCGGCCTTGTGCTGGAGAGCACTTTCGTCACCGCATTCCGGGTGCGCACGCGCATTCCCATCCTTCCGTTCGACATGTTTCGCAATATCGACAAGATCGACCGCGTGCAAGGTCCGGTTCTGGTAATGCACGGCACGGACGATGAAATCATTCCCGCCTGGCACGGGCGGGCCCTGTTCGAAAAAGCGAAAGAGCCAAAACTGGCGCTCTGGGTGGAAGGTGCGGTACACGACGATGTCGCCGAAGCGGCGGGTCCGCACTACGCCGAGACGCTGCGCAGGTTTGCGGACTTGTTACCAAAGTAGCGCAGGCTCGGTTCGTTCCGAGCAGACGAGAACACCCGGGCAAACGACACGATGACGAGACTGCGGATAGGAACGGCCCTGGCGATGCTGATGCCGGCGCTGGCGTACGCCAACATCGCGTTCGGTTTCGCCTGGGCGATCGGTCTGGAATTTCTGATCGCGCTCATTCCCGTGATCATTCTCGAGGGCCTGGTCCTGGGCGCCATGCTGCGCCTGCCCGGCATGCGTGCATTGAATCTTGCGACCGAGGCGAACCTGGTCTCCGCCGCCGCCGGTCTGGTGCTCGGGCTTCCTCTGGTGAACTACGCGTTGCTCGCCGGCGCTTACGCCTGGCTGGAGCCCAACCGCGTGAACGCCGTGTTCCTGATCGCGCCGCTGCTGTTGCCCTCCTGGTGGATCGAGTACCGCTGGATCGCTCGCCGGGACCCGGCATTGGACATCTCCCGCGTCCGGTGGGCAAGCGGTGTGGCGAACGTGCTGTCCTATGCGGCGCTGCTGGCCTACACATGGACGGCCTTCCCCGAGCCGGGGGTCAATCGGGTGCGGGCCCTGGTGCGGGACGCATACCAGGCTTCCGACCAGGTGCGCCAGGACGTGGTTGCGTTCCGCACCAAGCAGGGACGCCTGCCCGACAGTCTCAAGGAACTCGGCTATCCGCCCGCAGAGGCGGAGGGATTCGACGTTCCCATGCGGCGGCTGGATCTCTGGGGCAACAACTCGGGACCCACCAGTCGCCTGAACCTGTCGCTGCAAACTGCCGGAAGGATTTCGGTGCAGTTCCTGGGGCCGGAACACCCGGTGATCGACCGCAAGCGCATCGTGTTGTCGCCCGTCGTGGAACAGCCTGCGCGCGGCCAACCGGTCATCCGCTGGCAATGCAGCGCGCCGGATTTGCCGCAGAGTCTTTTACCCGAGGGCTGTGTGCCCGAGGGATAGATCCTATGTAGGGCCGCGTGGATTAACCTCTGGTGGCTTTCTCAACCAAAGAAGGAGACCAGAAGATGAACCCAGCGGCCCATAGGAACGAAGATAACGCATCGGCGCCGGTGTTGTATATGGCGCTGGAACTGAGCAACAAGAGCTGGAGGCTGACATTCGGCGGCGGCGGCAAACGCCGGCAGGTGTCGGTGCCGGCGGGTGATTTGATGAAGCTCTCGGAGGCGGTGGCCCAGGCGAAGAAGCGCTTCGGGATGCCGGCGCCGAGGCCGGTGGTGAGCTGCTACGAGGCGGGCCGGGACGGGTTCTGGCTGCATCGACACCTGAAGAGCGTGGGCATCCAGAACGAGGTGATCGATGCCGCCTCGATCGAGGTGAGCCGCAGGCTGCGCCACGTGAAGACCGACCGGCTGGACGGGGAGAGATTGCTCGACAAGCTGATGCGGCATCACGTCGGCGAGCGCGGTGGTTGGAGCGTGGTGCGCGTGCCAAGCATCGAGGACGAGGACGCGAGGCGCCTGCACCGTGAACTGGAGCGCCTGAAGCGCGAGCGGCTGGCGCATCGGGTGCGCATGCAGTCGTTGCTGGTCATCCATGGCATGAGGGTGAAGATCAAGAGCACCGTGCGCCTTGGCAGCCTCACGCTTTGGGATGGACGCCCCTTGCCCGTGGAGCTGAAGGCTGAGCTTGAGCGGGAGCAAGAGCGCCTGGGGCTCGTTGAGCGCCAGATCGGCTCGCTTGAAACCGAACGCCGCAAGCGGCTGCGCGAACCGAAGACCGAGGCCGAGCGCAGCATCGTGCAGTTGATGAACTTGGGAGCGATCGGGCCGACCAGCGCCTGGCTGCTGGTGATGGAGTTCTTCGGCTGGCGAGCCTTTCGCAACCGGCGTGAAGTGGCTGCTCTGGCCGGCCTGGTGGGCACGCCCTACAACAGCGGAGACAGTGAGCGCGATCAGGGCATCAGCAAGGCAGGTAACCGCCGGGTGAGGGCCATGATGGTTGAGATCGCCTGGCTGTGGTTGCGCTTCCAGCCTAAGAGCGCCCTCAGCCAGTGGTATCAAAATCGCTTCGCCGGCGCGGGCCTGCGCATGCGCCGCATCGGCATCGTTGCGCTGGCGCGGCGATTGCTCATTGCGCTGTGGCGTTACCTCGCAGACGGCGTGATCCCAGAGGGTGCGCGGCTCATCGCATCTGAGATCTGAGCACGCAAGACAGTTAAACACAGGAGCACAAAGCGTTGAAGGTTGGTCGAAGCGCCCGTGATTTTGCTGGGCTGCGCCTCGAGCGCGGCCGTCCTGATAGAGGGGGCGCTTCGTCCGAATCCGGTTCGTCTTGCCCGCTCAGGAAGCATGCAGCATCGGGTGCTCGGCCGACCGCGCCGACACGGATAGAAGGTGGTGACGAGCGAATCGCGCTCGCACTCACAATCGAATCGGGCCAACCAACGCAAAGAGCGCTTGCAGGAAGGAAAATGACCAGCCCACCGTAGACGCAACAAACCGCTACCGGAGACTTGACACGCGGAGATTCCTCATAGAAGTAAAATCAATCCGGCCGCGAAGTGGGGACGGCTTTGACCTGCCCAGATTTTCAGGACCAAAAGATAGTCGAATCAATCCGGGTGCGAACTCGAAAGCGCTTGTCGGCGCGCCGCAATCCGTTGCCTGAACCGGCCCGGAACCGCACGCAATGCATCTTATGTTAATTTCGCTCCGTGACGCACCCCCGGCGGGGGCGATCGGAGCGGGTCTAATGGTAAATTGTGGCATTGACGAAGTTGCGGCTTGCGCGCCCGAGTCCGTTCGCACGCCGCTGCGCACAGGCGCGCCGTCCTTGAGTGCGGGACCGGAGCCGGCATGAACGCCCGTGATGAGCGAATCACCCTGCCCAAGGTACGGTGGTCACGGAAGGAACGGATCAAGGAATTTCTGCTGCAGCGCGTTCACACGCGCGCCCACATGTCACTCATCCTGGCGAGCAGCGGGCTTGCAGCAATGCTGGCGAACTGGATCATGCTGCATGCGGGCATTCATCTCATGTGGGTGCGCTACCCCATCGCGGTGAGCCTGTCCTACCTGACGTTTCTCGCCGGAG
>Ga0315281_10015493_pt1 | contig 10222 bp, 9 predicted proteins | sample YL17G07_0_MG_FD_204540 | JGI IMG/M metagenome (GOLD analysis project Ga0315281, IMG submission 204540) | Sediment microbial communities from Yellowstone Lake, YNP, Wyoming, USA - YL17G07_0 | ecosystem: Environmental > Aquatic > Freshwater > Lake > Sediment | place: USA: Wyoming | collected...
TCACTGGGATCGTGGTCTAGCTTGGTATGATTCTGCGTTTGGGACGCAGAGGTCGTGTGTTCAAATCACGCCGATCCCACCACTAAATCATTATCTTATTATCAAATAACATCCTAATTTTATTGCCGAGCAATGAGGAAGAGTTAGAGTGATGACTTTGATATGAAATAAAATTAATATCTCTGAGCTCCGGCATGTTTTTATGAATTCTTGTTGGTTTTAATTCTGTTGAATTTTGAAAAACGCGATATTATTTTGATTGTAGGTCTTTTACTTTTTATGATTGGATTGATTCCATTCATGGCACCAATATATGCGGCTTTAATTGCAATTGTTGTCTATTTTGGAATAAAGTTCTATATAGGAAATAGAAGAAAATCTATCGAAAAAGAGATGGGAGAAGGCATATGTGCTGACTGTGGTTCTAAAATATCTAATCAAAAGTGCCCAAATTGTGACTCTGAATGAATAACTTCTACGGATACCTTAAAACGATAAAAATCAAATTTTTTATGCTGATTTTGAGATATATGACTTTAACAACTAGCTCAACTTTTCCTCAATTCCATTCTAAAATGAGGCTTTCAGGCATCCAATATAGGAACACACAATGAAAAACATCCTTATTTTATTTTCTATTTTGCTTCTCAGTGGGTTAGGTGTTACCGCAAATGCCCAAACTAATCATGTTGTAATTAATGAAATTGATATTAATCCTCCAGGTGATGATGCCAAATCTATTGCGGAATGGGTTGAACTCTATAATCCTACAGATTCTAAAATTGATATTGGTGGTTGGCAAATCGCATCAACTACAATATTGAAAAAAACAATGATTATACCAACTGGTACTTTTATTGAACCTGGGAAATTTTTGACATTTTCATATCAAAGTTTATGGTTTACTGATACTAACGAATTAGCTGAACTAAAAGATAAGAATGGAGTGGTTGTAGATAGGACTCCATTATTATCTGACCTGAAAAATGATATTACCTCTTGGCAAAGAACATCCGATGGATATGACTTGGATAATATCGATGATTGGAAATTTGCAATTTCTACAGCTGGGTCTTCAAATGGAAAGCTGATCGTTGCCGAAGAAAAAGAAAATATTTCAGTATCTATATCGTCAAATAAATCTTCATATCTGTTTGGTGACACAGCCACTATTCAAGGAAATGTCTCAAAACAAATATTCATTGAAAAACCATACTATCATGCTGATGAAATACTAATAAAAATATCTGGTCCTAATTATGATAAAACAATTTCACTTTATCCTGATCTTAATTTGAATTATAAGACTACCTTGAATCTTCAACAAGTTCTTGGAATTAACAACGGCGTTTACTCTGTTTCAGTTAGTTATGGTGGTGCAACATCTCAAACCAGTTTCTCTGTAGGTGATGAAATTATTGCAGATAATATCAAAGAAGATGGTACTCTTAGTATTGCTACTGACAAATCAAAGTATCTTCCTGGAGATACTCTGTTGATCACTGGCTTTACTACCAAAGTAATACCACTTGAAGGCTTGAAATTTAATATAAAGAACCCAGATGGAAAAATAATTTCTACAGGTAGTCTTTATCCTACAAATGGGAAATTTTCTACAAATGTATTTCTCACTACTGTGAACCCTGTTTATGGAAAATACACGATAACTGGTGTGTATTTTGATAAATCTACACTTGTATCTTTTGAAGTGATTAAAGACATCAAAGAAGAAAAGGCAATATCGTTGTGGACAGATAAAGATGCATATGATTTAGGTGAAACTGTTACAATTACTGGCAGATTAAACAATTTGTGGGTTAGCTATATGGATTTAGAAATTATTCAGACCAAAAATCCGGCACTTGCTACAAGTGGTGATAATTCTGGATTTAAAATTTCAGATATGATAAAAATATCTGGTGATGGTTCTTTTGCATATTCTTTCAAAATACCTGATAGTGATACTCGATTGGGCGATTACAAAATCTCTGTTTCAAAAGATGTTGGTACTGCATCAAAAATCATTCATGCTGTCATAAATGCTACTGAGTATGTTGTAAGTACTGACCCTCTCTCACTTTCAACAGATAAGTTGATTTATGATTTAGGTGATGTCATGACGATTAATGGTTTTATTGCAAATCCTGTTAGTAGTTCAAGCTTTCAAACATCGTCAGTAAATATTTCAATATCTAATGAAGACGGTAGTCCATTAGAGATTATCGGCTTGGATAAAGCGGGCGGTGCTAAAACTAGAGAGAAAAATGGGTTAATTGTTGCATACGAATTTACTGCAATACCTGAATCTTCTGGAAGATTTTCAGTTCAAACAAGTATAACCAAAAATTTCTTTGCTGAAGGATCTTATATAATAAAAGCAGAATATCGTGGACTTGCAAAAACCACGACTGTTGGAATTGTAGATCCTTTGAAATTAACTGATGGTGCTTTACTTACTTTGAATAAGCAAGTTTATGGTTTAGGCGAAACTGTTCTTTTGACTGGATTGCTTCCTCCCACTGGTGATAACTCAGTAAAAGTTTCTCTCACAAAACCTGATGGTAGTACATTTGATTCTGGTGCTACTGTTGATAACCAGCGATTTTCTTGGTCTTGGATTGCCCCTATTACTGAAAAACCTCTGGCTATAAAATCCGATGATCGTTCCATATCTACAACCAATTACGGAATTTACAAAATACATGTCTCTTCTCCTTCTTATGGCAAAGATGTTTTCTTCAAAGTTTCATCTGATCCTGAAAATGACTCTTTATCTCTAGTTCCCTTGTATGTCTCGACTGAAAAATCATTATACAAAGCTGGAGACAAATTAAAGGTGATTGGCAATATCATTAAAAGAGAACAAGGCTCTGAGGGGTTGGTAATTCCAGAAAGAGTCACAATAAAAATTATTGACGGTAAAACCCCCTTTAAACAAATTCATGAGGCATCGGTTTATCCTGATCAGGGTGGAAATTTCCAGAGCTTATTTGAATTGCCGGCAACTATTTTCAGTGAAGGCCAATACAAAGTAAAAGCATTGTATTCAGGCAAACAAACTGAATCCACATTCACTGTTGCAAATGATTTTTCTTTTAGATCTAGTGAAAAGTTATCTCTCTTACTTGCTACTGATAAACCTGAATACTATCCGGGTGACATGGTGACTATATCTGGTAAACCTAACAAGCTAATCTACATTGAAAAATTTGATGTTAGTGTAATTCAGAAAAAAGATGGTGAAATAACATGTGGTTCATTTTACTGCGGTAAACATTTAGGTCCTGTTACTACTATTAGACCTAGTTCTTCTGGTTCATTTTCACACCAATTTCAATTATCTGATTCTCCCTCAAGTATAGGTGCATACGAAATTACAGTGGACGCTGGCTTTGAAACCAAATCTTTGATGTTTAATGTAGTAGAGAGACCTATTGTCTTAGAATCTGAAAAATCACCTTTAACTATTATTGAAAAAGTCAACAGAATCTTGGAGGATAAAATATCTATTATTACAAACGAAAAAACCATAGATGGTAATCAGGTATTGCCACGTGTGCTTTCTGGTTCATTACTTACTACAAAAGATGATCAATCAAATGTAAATCTCAGAGTCACTTCTGAATCTGGAATATGTGTTATTGGTCCTGAGGAAAATTGTCTTGTAAAAGACTCTACTAGAAAACCAGGACAAATCTACAAAGTTGTTTCAGTAGATGGAATTAATCTAAAAGTTAGATACAGTGGTCCTGATGTATACCTTGAGAAATTTGACATCCTTCCAGAATCCTCTTCCGAATTTTTGCCTAATGTAAACTGGAATGTAGATGTAATCAAAGATGATCAAGCATCTAGATTCTACTATAAAATTAACTACAAAATCCTAGAGTAAGTTCAAAATACCAATTCATTTCATAACTAATCAGATGAACCTTCAGGTTTTGATGTTTTACCAAGATGATCCAAAAAAATGTACGGCTGCAAAAATGGTTAAATTTGGAATTGCAAAAAATATCAAAAAAATAGGAAATAAAGGACTAGTTTTAGATCCTTTTTCTGAAAAAACACTTTTACCTAAAGACAAATCTTTGATAAATTCAATTGTTGGAATTGATTGCTCTTGGAATCTTGCTGAGCAAGCATTTTCCAAAAAATTCAGTGGCATCAAAAGAAAATTACCTCCTCTATTAGCTGGCAATCCTGTTAATTATGCAAAACTCAATAAACTTACTACTGCTGAAGCACTATCTGCATCATTATTTATTTTAGGTTTTAGAGATGAGGCATTTGCAATACTTGATAAATTCAAGTGGGGGCATACTTTTTACGAATTAAATCAAAATCTTTTGGATGAATATTCTAAATTAGAATCTGAAGATCAAATCGATGTCATTCTAAAAGAATATGGCTTGTCTTATTAGTTAACGATGTTTTCTTTTCTTGATGTATATTGCAGTTACTACAATAATTGATATAGGTACCATTAACCATATCCATTCAAAAGAATTATTTTTCTTAAACTCTATATTGTTTTGATTCATTTCAGGTAACACTATTTTGTTTTCCACTACTAAGAAACTCGTAGAATAATAATCTGGTTTTAACACTGAATTAGAGATGGCAAATATTTTTAGATCTTTTGCACCTGTGTCTAGTCTCTCTGTTTTCTCTCCCGGAATCTTAATCATGGTGAAATTTTTATCTACGCTGATTAATTCTGATAATGTTGAATTTCTATTACTGCCTGTCAGAAAATAAAGAATTGAATCGGTCTGTGATGTTTCTACGCTTATCTCTAAATCCGTTCCTTTTTGAATGATATTTGGTACATTCACATTTGTTATTTTTGGAAATTCTGTTTTTTCAAATTCTGACCAGTATCCTAACTTGAAAGGATATGTTTCATCATCAAAAGCATTGACCATAATGGTTCTTGATTCTGGTGAATACGAGCTAAGGTAAAATGGACCATTGCTAATCACTGCATGATTATGTACTTTAACCCACTCTGATGATGCTGTATACCTATTATCAAAATAATTAAAATCTGTTTCAAATGACTCTAGTGATTTTGGGATGTATTTCTTTTCACTAAATTCATTCAAATAACTTTGAATCATTTTAGCATCATTTGGAATTATTAAAGAAATCCAACTGACATTTTTATTGGTTGCACCGGATCTGGAAAATGATGCTTTTCCATCTATTACCGATTGTTCCATCGCAGCTGAAATTTCCCATGGCATTGAGCTCCATATTGCTGCCCAATCCGCAATTTCAGCTTCATCAAAGTGCCAATAATTCACATAAACATCAATTGTATCCTCATCAACTGGTTTGATTCCAATTATAGTTTGAACCGTCTGTGAAGCTATGGGTGTGAATTCCACATCAAATGTCTTATCGTTTTCATTTGTTTGTGTTCCCCACTCCATTGTAAAATACAATGAATATAGAATATCATTCATATCCATTTTTTGACCATTATGCCAATTGCTAAATTTAAAATTAAATCTGACTTTGCTTGTTGCTTGAGTTCCAGGTGGTACTTTTTTCCACTGTTGTTCCACAGGATCCCACATTATTGCATCATCTGGTAAATTTAATTTTCCATTGGGCCCTGCGGTCTCTACATCCCAATCTGCTCTGACTGGAAATGTTTTTCCTGTGAATGGATTTTTGAAAGTAATAGGGTCTGAAATTATTTCCCAGATTTGTCTACTGTATTTATCACTTAATCCCCTTACTGGATTCCATGCTCCCTGATAGATCTCCTTAACTCCTATGACTAGTTCTTTATCGTTACTTCTAGAATTAATTGGTGTGAATCTACTTGGAACCCCAGCTCCCAAATCATTAACTATTCCATCCATTTTCTCATTTGCTACATACTGATCAATTTTACTTGCTAGAAAAATTCTAACTGATTGATCAATTCCCTCGGCAACTGCAACTTGAATCAAATCTGCTCTTTGATCTTCTGACTGAAAATCCCCACTGTAAATTTTTTGAGTTATGGTATCTAGGTATTCATTTTTGTAATTCCAATATGACGGATTATTGAATCCAGGCATATTTGAAAACCATGGAGAATACATTTGAGCTAATCCTACTGAATCATATTTTACAAATGCAGATCTACCCCAGCCCTCTGTGTATAGATTCCATTTCATTTCTGCAGGGTCTGAGCCATACACAACAACAAAAGCCTTGTTCAAATCTCCAAAGTCTTTTTTTACTGTGAATCCTATTTTTTCTAATTCAGAAGCTAAAATCTCTCCAATAGATTTTCTTACAGGATCATCAGTTCTGATAAAAATTGTAATTTCAATTGGCTTGTGATTAATTTCCCATTGACCATTTAATTTTGTTGCTCCTTTTTCTTTTAGTGCATTTGAAATCATTTCTTCTGCCAATATTGGATTGTATCTGAAATTGAATGTCTCTAACTGCTCTATTACGGTTAGATATTCTGGGTCTGAAGGACTATAGTAAGAGATCATGGGTGTACCGTAACCCCCCATCAATTCATCAACAATCAATTTTCTATCTATTAGATAGTTTAACGCAAATCTGACATCTTTAATTGAAAATGGATTGAATTCATTTGATTCAGCTGGATTCACTAGTATGCTGTAATACCCTCCAGTTGAATCAAACACTTCTAATCCTTCCCGTGATTTTTGATTTTCTAATCTGTCTGAGGAAATTCTATCATAATAAATATCTAAATTCCCATTTCTTACTTCTTCAAGTGCCGTATTTTCATCCAAATACTGAATAAACTTCACAGAATCAAAAAACGTACTCTTTTCTGCAAATGAATCATTATGGATTAAAGATATGACTACAAGAGCTAGTATGAATGCTAGCAATAATTTCATAACCGTTATTTAGTTTGGTTGTAATAAAACCTATTTCATAATTACCTCTTGGTAATATCTCCTAAAACCTATATCGTCTTAATTACCAGAGAAAAATAATATGAAATTTAATCAAAATATGTTAACTGGACTAAATGGGATTATTTCTGGTGGTATCTCTATTGAGGATTTTACTGCAATTACAAAAATAAATGCTGATGATTCACAAAAAATTCTAGATGGCTATATTAAAACTGGAATTGGAACAAAACAAGAAAACAAGTATTATTTTGAAGATGGTGATAAACTAAAAGCTGCAATTGAACTAATAAAAAATGGCGGTCCGCTAGATGAAATTTCAATTATGCTTAACTGGAAAGATTTTGAGGGATTAGCTGCTGAAATTTTATACTCTAAAAACTTTGCAATTATCAAAAATCTAATTCTCACCAAACCCCGAATGGAAATTGATGTTATTGGTATACGGTTAGGTATTGCTATGCTAATTGATTGTAAACATTGGAAACGTTACAGTTCTTCCACGTTATCTTCTGCAGTGAAAAAACAAATTGCAAGGACAAAACATTACATTTTAAAAACTCCAGGTGCAATAGCTGTACCTGTAATTGTGACTTTATATCACGATAAGATTGATTTTATAGATAGAGTGCCAATAGTTCCAATTTTTCAATTTTCATCGTTTGTAGATGAATTTTATGGTAACCTTGATCAAATGAACACTATAGGAACAAAGTAGCTCAAACAACGACTAATATCATAATTGTATGTGGTATAGATAAATCTGAAAAGCCATACCATGAACGAAGTTTTCCATTAAACCCTCCGAAATCTCCTGAATACTTTTAAGTTCATACAAAATTTAGAATAAATAATGACACAACAAAGTAAATGTCCCTATTGTAACTCTTTATTTGAAAATAATGGAGATTTATCCAAACATATAGATAGAATACATAATGGCTCAGGACTCTTAGAAGGCGACTCTAGAAAATTTTAGGACTTAAATGTTTGATCTCTTTTTGTTTCTACGATATATTCGTAAGAATTGATCTCATTTTAGCTAAAATATCATAGAGTTCGTATCAGTACGAGTTCTTGGAAATTATTTAAATCATAATTTTGATCATGATTAACATTGAAGAGTCAATACGAATTATATAATTTCTGTATTTCATGTGAAATCAAATATTCGAAATCAACTACAGTGTTCTCAATGTGATGATAAAATTAGAACAATTGTACGTAATTCATCGAAGAGTAACACAAAAATGAAATTTCTTTGTTCTAACTGTGTTCATATCTACAAAAAATGTGCTTGTATCTGTTGTTGTGCAGATGAAGATCAATAATGGCTATTAAAGGTAAAAAGAACTGTTATAATATCAACTTGGGTAGGAGCAGAATAACAAAACACCGTATTTTCTTAATGTCATAAAATACTTTTTTACTGGTTCTACGTAATAGTAATATGATTAATCCAAATTCGTGGTATATTGCTATGCATCTGGATAGATTAAATGCGGAGTTGCTTAGTGATACATATGGAAAACAGGAAGAAGAATTCCTAAAAAAGAAGCGAAAAACAAAATCTCCCCCTGAAATTAACAACTCCGACGATGATCAAAAGAAAGATGATTTGTAAATTAAATTCTAATCTTTTTCTAATCCCAGATAATTGTTTAAAAAAATAGAGCGTAAAGTTAGGAAGGTTTATGTTTTATGACCAAAATATTATGATGAATGTTGAAAATAGAGGCAATAATCAGGAGTTCAATGTTGCAAGAGATTAAAGGAATGTTGGCAAAAAATGGGATCCCAACTTTTTCAATATATCAAGTACAAATTACAGGATTACATAAAGCACATAAAGGCTGGAGAAATAAAACAAGTGATTTTATTCCAAAATCAAAGCTGGAGATTTTATGTCCAGATAATGTAGGAGATGAAATAGTCAAATTAATTCAAGAAACAGCCAGAACAGGTGACAAAGGAGATGGAATTGTATATTTCTACAAAATAGACAAATTAGTAAAAATAAAAACCGGTGACATTGACGACCAGGCTTTATCATAATAATAGAAGTTAGTGCCAATTTATTTAGGAAGACAGAAAGAGTTTAGTTTTACAACATATAAAAAAGGAAATTATTTTAGTCGTCTATAGATTTCTTTGAATTCTTCTGCAAGTGTATATGATAGGTTCAACAGATGTACCAATTCGTTCATCTTAGTTTTATCTCGTGAGAGCTGTCGTAGAATAATTAATGCTTTTTGGGGGGAATCTAATAACAAATCCATTTGTCCAGACCACGTCTTGAATGCTTCATGTACATCCAAACAGAAATTCAATATGAATTGCTCAGAATTGGATATTGGCACCATTGATTTTGGCGTTCTTAAAAGTACCTCAGATAATTCACGAAATTCATTTTTTCTATCTATCAGTAACATGTCCAGTGCTTGCATTATGTTTTCATCATCATGTCCTATCTTTTTTATAAGATGCAAACTAGTACTCATAAAATAATATGTTCATCTAGAAAGATAAGTCAGTCTATCATAATATTGAATATTCATCATATTTTTTTCAAAAAAGTAAACAAACGTTAAAAATCTTAAAAAATATTCAAGAGATCACAATTGCAAAGGTTGGATTTCTTTTATTTTGTACAAAAATTTGAATTATTTTTAACGAATTTAAAGAAATCATATGATTAAGATTATTTCTCAGTATGTGCTCAAGGGAACAATGAGAAGAAGTGTTCATGAAGACATTAAGAGTCTGGAAAAGGAGATTTTACAGACAGAAGATAAAATCCTAGAATATTTGAGAGTAGGGTATGAAGGAGGAATTAAAACATCGCTTCATAGTCTAGATTCGAATTTAAAATATCTAAGTATACTTGCAAATGGAGCTCCAATTGACAAAAATGAAGATAGAAAGATCATGGATTTTTTGAGAATACATTATGACTATATGCAAAAGTTATCCGTTCCTGCATAATTATCTCAAAACAATGCCTACTCATATAGTGTCAAGATTATTTTGATTTGATCTCAATAACTAAATATCATTACAATGTATAATTTGTAGTGTCTTTATACGATCCTGTAGAACCAAAAAGATCAGTAGATCTCTTGACTGAAGTGATACTAAATTCTAATAGAATTATTTACTGTCATTACTTTATTGAATGCGGCAAAAAGGCAAGCAAACAAATCAATTTAGATGATAAGCTGATTAATGTCTGTGATAATCACTATGATGAAATTCAGTCAAAGAAGAAATAAAAACAAAAATTATTTCACAAGAAAATATTGAGTTTTGAAAATGAATTC
>Ga0315281_10015494_pt1 | contig 10222 bp, 8 predicted proteins | sample YL17G07_0_MG_FD_204540 | JGI IMG/M metagenome (GOLD analysis project Ga0315281, IMG submission 204540) | Sediment microbial communities from Yellowstone Lake, YNP, Wyoming, USA - YL17G07_0 | ecosystem: Environmental > Aquatic > Freshwater > Lake > Sediment | place: USA: Wyoming | collected...
TTCCGGATGGGCTGCTTGCCGGGCGTTTTCCGCCGCGGCACGACCGCCCCTCGGGCACCCGCGTTGAGCCTCCGTCATCCTTTCACTGCTTTGCGGGCGGAGGCGCTTGCGACTTCCGCTTATTGAGTTCTGCAATTCTCTGGTCGGCGTAAGTCTTTATCATCGTGCCCTGGCCAAGCTCGCTCGCCTTGGTGAAGGCCTCGATAGCCCCATCCAACTTGCCGAGCATCGCGCGCACTTCCCCCAGCCGATAGTAATCCTCTGGGATGGGCTCGTGAGTCATCGTCACCGCGATCTGGTACTCTTCCTCCGCCTTCGCGAGTTCCTCGTGGTCCGGGCCTTGGAGCGCCAGAGTGGAACGCTCCAAGTGAACCATCCCCCGGGCAGAGTGCATTTGGGCAGCGTATCCCGCCTTCCGTTTCTGAAGCTGGTCGTCGGTTTCGTTGGGCTGCCTGGGAAGCTGGTCGATCAGGGGGAGGGCCCGCTTGGCGTAGCTCTCCGCATCCGTCAGCTTCTTTTCCTTATCGAGGTCCCCACTCCTCAACAACTGAGGCTGCGGAAGTAGGGGCGCCAGAAGGAGCAGCGCCTTCACGTTCTGCGGATTCGATTTCAGACTTTTCTCGCCGTATTCGACGGCTTGCGCCATCTCATCCTTCCGCGCATACGCGACTGCCGCAGAGGAATAGGCTTCGCTCAGGACAGGGCTGTTGGGAAACTTCCTCTCGAAGTCTTGCGCCAGCTGGATGGCCCGGTCGGGATCCAGCTCGTTCGCCACAGCCCAAATCGCCTGGCCCTCTTCCGGCGTCACGCGAGGAGCGTTCGGGTTGGCAGCGCGTGCCGCCCGGCCCGCAGGCCCCGCATCCCTGACAACCTGAATGAACTGGTCGTCCGCCTTGGCCTTGCGGAGCTTCTTCTCGATTTCCGGAGATATCTCAAAATCAACCCCGCGCTGCGCAACCACAGCGGGGGATTGCTTCGACTTCAGGAGGCTGATCACTTCCTTTTCAGTCAACGGCGCCAGCGCCGGGGCTGGGACCTGCGCCATCAGCCAGCCCGCCGTCGCCAGAACCAAGAGAACTAAGATGCCCCATGCTCGCTTCATCTAATATCACTCCTGTAATCGTATTGCTGCGGTCCAGCTCCTTCAGCCTACCGGAATCGCGCCCGCCTGTCAACGAAGGCGGGGACGACCTGCAGGGCTCAATCACGGCTCAGGGAAGCCGTGGCACTCATTGCTTGGACCCGAACTGCTTCTGTAAACCGATCTGCACGGCCCTCAGCGCGTCGGGATAAGTCGTAGCGGTCAAGGAGGCCGCGCGATACTGGGCGAGGGCTTCCTGGCGCTTCCCTTTCAGATCATAGAGGCGGCCCAGATAGATGTGCGACCAGGTGACGATCCGCAAGTCCCGCGCCGCCTCCAGGGTCTTCTGGAAGTACTCTTCGGCCAGGTCGGGCTTCCGGGTGTTGCTGGCCACCACGGCCAGCCCAAACAGGGCGCGCTCGCTCGTCGGATTCACGGTCGCAAGGATAGACTGGAAAGCCGATTTCGCCTCCAGATACTTCCCCTCGGCAATGAGGTTATCCGCCTGGTTGAGCAGGCGCTCTTCCTCGGTAAGTGCGGAAGACGCGGTGCCTTGCACCACCTCGGGCTTGGGGGTGAACTTTACCGTCGCCAGTCGCGCCTTCTCCTTACCCGCATCGATGCCCAGAATCATGTTCTTGTAGGCCACGCTCATCGCGGCCTCTTGCTTCTCATAGTCCACCAGCGCGGCGTAGAAGTACGGGGCCAGGATGAAGCCCGAGGCGGCCATCTCCTGCACGCTTTTCTCCGCCTCGGCCGCCGGCCGCTTGTCCATCCGCAATTCAACCGTGCGGATCAGGCACTCCGTCACCAGCAAGGGGAAATCTTCCTTGAAGTCTGACCCGAGCAGCGGCGCCTGCCGCGCCACGCTGCGGAGGTCTGCTTTCTGGTTGATTTCCGCGGCGAATTTCACCGCCAGGGGATCGAGCAGGAAATGCAGGTACTGGTGCCGGATCTCCGCGACCTTGGGTTCTTTTGCTGGCGTCACGACAAGGTAGTAGTTCTGGCCGTAGATCCGCGCGTTAACCTGCTCCGGAGCGCCCAACAAACTGAGGTAGATGGTATAAGTGCGCCCCAGATAGGCACCGCTGGGGAAGCGAAGATAGGCGTCGGACCGCTCAATGCTCCGGCGCACAACGGGGCTGTAGCGCTCAATCTCAAGCTGATGCAAGCCCTGGAGCTGCGCCCAAAGATCAATCAGGTTTGCCTGCTCCGCAAAGCTCTTCAGCAGGGGAACGAGTCCCTCCAGGGCTTTGGCATCCGGAGGCAAATCGGTTTGCGGAACAGTGAAGCGGAAATCGGGAGGCGGCCCGAGGAGCAAAGCTAGCGAAACGTACTGTCCGAGGTTCGAGCCCGAATCGCCCGCTACCCGGTGCTCGGCAAAGAAGTTCCGCAGCTCGGGAAGGACGGAAAGATTCTTCCTGGCCAGGAAGGTGCGCACCTGCGCACGGGCTTCCGCTGCCGTCTCGGTGCTTGCAGCCGAGTCATACCCTGCCCCGGACGCGGCCGCGAGGATGGAGAAAAGCTGCTCGTTGGAGTCCAGCAGCACGTTGCTGGCTGCCTGGGCCAAGCCCGCACGCGGGACCGCCAGCCAGCCAAGTAACAGCCCGCATGCCAGCCATCTCCTCTCGGCAGGCACACAGCGCCCTGACAGTCCCGGGAAAGTACTCCCCTCCCCTGGGCGGGTTGAGGGAGCCAGGGACTTACAGCGCACAGAGGGTTGGGGAGCCAAACGGGCTAACCTCGGACTGTGATGCGCCGCAGCGACAAAACCACTTGCCCGTCCGTTGGCTTCCCAAAGGCCGTGGCAGGGTCAAAGAGACTGAAATAGATGATGCGGTCCAGGTCGCGCACCAACTGGGGCGACAGTTGTCCGGACAGGACCCGGTAACCCATCACTCGCCCCGCAGCGTCAATTTGCGTCAGCAGCACCACCGCCTGGTCGCCCGTGTTGAAATTGATCGGGGCCAGCGTGCGCACCCGGGGCGGCGTGTAGATCCCGAGCGGGACGTCCGGACTGGTGGGGGGCGGGACAAACCCTGAACCTATGATCAGGCCAAAGAAGATAACGGCCGTCAACACGCCTCCCGAAGCCGGCAACAGCAGCGGCTGGAGAGCGTTTTCGAAACGCACCCACAGCCGGCCGAGTAGGTTGCGGTGCAGCTCGTGCGACATCCAGACCCGCAGGCGCAGGGCCAGGTCGGGCGGCACGCGTCGCCGGGGCAACGCCCGCAACTCTGCCTGCACGGCTTGCAGGCGCTCCAGTTCCTCACGGCAAGCGGGGCAGAAGCCCAGGTGGGCTCGAACCAACTTCAGTTGCTCCCGCTCGCACTGGTCATCGAGGTAGTCGGAAAAATGGCCGCGAATTTCGCTACATTTTTCAAACATCTTGTTTTCCCAACCAGTTTACCAATTTCCGTCTCAGCAACTCCCGCCCCCGCTTCAGGCGGGACTTCACGGTTCCTTCGGAGATGCCCAGCACCTGGGAGATCTCCTCGTAAGCCAGCCCCTCCATCTCCCGCAGCACCACCACCGTCCGGTAAGGCTGCGCCAAGCTGGCCAGTGCCCGCTGCACCAACCTCTGCCGCTCAGCCTGCTCCAGAGCCTGGTACGGCGTCTCGGGCTGGGCAGGAGATCCCGCGAGCACCATCTCCGTGACTGCGCCGTTTTCGTCAAGCGAGAAAACCTCGCGCAGTTGGCACCGCAGCCAACTCCGCCGGTGGTTCGAGGCCTCGTGGATCGCTATCCTGTATATCCAGGTCTTAAGGCTGCTCTCGCCGTGGAAGTGCTTGATCCCCTTGAAGACCTTGACGAACACGTCCTGCAGCACGTCGGCGGCATCCGTGCCGCTCTCCACAATGTGCGCGACCAGGTTGAAGACTGGGTTCTGATAGACGGCCAGCAGATACGCGAATGCTTCTTCCGAGCCAGCACGCAGTTCTGCAACCAGAGCTGCTTCATAGCTGGCCGCTGGAAGCGCTTGCTCAACCGCTACCCCCACGGGTCGCGCAGTGTCCATCACGCACCCACGATAGCAGTTCTCAACCTCAACCGCAAGCCCGCGCCTACACCTTCACTCCGTTAGATAAGACACCATGGCCCAAAGGTTTGTTCCAAGAAGGCAGGATTTGGGAGCTGGGGGCTAGGGCCGATGGCTCAGTGACCGGATGATTCAATCGCCCGATGACCCGATGGCTCAATGGCCCAATGACCCGATGGCTCAATGGCCCGATCCCTTTATTGACAGCCGGTTAGCCTCATGTTACAAACGATGGAGTGGTCAGCCGACCCGTCAAGACAGGGGGCTTTCTCTCGCTGATGGCTGAGAGCTGGCGGCTGATAGCTTCTTCTCCGTGGGCCTGTGGCGCAGTTGGGAGCGCGCATGACTGGCAGTCATGAGGTCGAGGGTTCGAACCCCTCCAGGTCCACCAAACCCCTCAACACCTCACAGAGCTGAGCCGGAGCAAGGGTCAGTCTGGCCGCTACGGATAGCGGCCGGAGGTAGCGCCGCCGAAGCGGAAGGCGAAGACGAGAGCCAGGACGATCAGGACGATATAGAACCAGTTCCAGCCGCGCTGAACCAAGGGCAAGAAACTGACCAGGGCAAGCGCTACGTTCGCCAGCGCAAAGAAGCCGCCGAAGGCTCTGCCCAGCATGCGCAACACTCGCTGCTGGGAGCCGACGATCCACCACACCAGGTTCGCCAGCAGCAGGTTGACGGCCACCACACCCAGGATGATGAGGACCGAACGGATGGGGTTTGGCTGCGTCATGGCTTCGGCTCCGGTGGGATAGTATCAGAGACGCATGGGGCGGCCAAGGCTTTGAAGGCTTGCGGCCGTCGGCCGTGGTTCCGCCGATAACAACCAGATTTAACACCTGGGAGAGAAGGACGTGTTCCGTACCGCGGCGTCCCACCGCCGCTCCAAGAGGGGCAAGTCCGCCTGGTCGCGTTCCAACTATTCGGAGCAACTCTCCGCGAGCCCTGGTTGGAGGTGTATCGGTTTGATGAACCGGCTCATGAAGTTGGAACGGTACTGGCAGGTGAATTCAACCGACCTCGAAGAACCTTCGTGTTATAATTTCGTCGCTGCCACCGAGCTGCCCCGCAGCCGGCGCAGTGATGGGGCTTGCTATCACGCAAAGCCATCGGAGAAGAACTCATGGCCATCGCGTACTGCGAACAAGTCTGGCACAACGGCAAATTCATTCCCTGGGCGGAAGCCACGGTGCATGTGGCCTCGCACGTGATCAGTTACGCCTCTTGCCTGTTCGAGGGCATCCGCTGCTACGAAACGCCACATGGCCCGGCCATCTTCCGGTTGAAGGAACACACCGACCGCCTGGTGAATTCCTGCAAGATCTATCGCATGGAACTTGCCTATTCCCGCGAACAACTGGCGCAGGCGTTGGTCGAGTTGGTGCGGGTGAACAAGGCGAAGCACTGCTACCTGCGTCCTGTGGTCTTCCGCGGTTATGGCGAAGTGGGCGTGAGCGCGCTGAAAAATCCCATCGAGATCTATTTACTGGCCTGGCAGTGGGGAAAGTACCTGGGCGCCGAGGCCCTGAAACAGGGCGTGGACGTGTGTGTAGCCTCCTGGCACCGCATGGCGCCCAATACCATGCCCGCCATGGCCAAGGCGGCCTCCAACTACATGAATGCCCAACTCATCAAGATGGAGGCCCTCACCAACGGTTACGTGGAAGGGATCGCGCTCGACCCGTCGGGCCACATCAGCGAGGGCAGCGGCGAGAATATCTTCCTCGCTCGGGACGGCAAGATTTATACACCGCCGCTCGCTTCCTCCGTGTTGCCGGGCATTACGCGCGATTCCGTCATGATCCTGGCGCGGGAACTCGGCTATGAGGTAAGCGAGCAGCCGCTGGCGCGCGAGATGCTCTACATCGCCGACGAGGTCTTTTTCACCGGCACCGCCGCGGAAATTACTCCCATCCGCTCGGTGGACCGGATTGTAGTGGGCAAGGGAAAGCCCGGGCCTCTCACGCAGAAACTCCAGGAACGCTTCCTGGCGATCGTCGAGGGCCGCGGCGAGGACAAGTACGGCTGGCTCACGTTCTGCAATCAGCCCGTGGCGGCAGAGCGCTAGCGCCTGGGCGCCGGTCTGGAGGGCAGCAGACAGTCCCTTTGACTCCCAGGCGCGCCTGTGCTAATTTTGGCGGCAAGTTAGGGCGGCTTTGGGCGAGGGTCGGAAATGACAATTGATGAACTGCTCCGGACGGCTTGCGAAAACAAGTCTTCGGACTTGCATCTGAAGGTCGGGAATTATCCCTACATACGCGTGGACGGGGAGTTGCGCCCGCTGAACCAGTTCTCGCGCGTCTCCAGCGAGGACATGCTGAACATGGCGTTCAGCATCATGACCAACCGGCAGAAGCAAAAGTTTAAGGAACAGACCGAACTCGACATGGCTTACGGGGTGGCAGGCCTGGGCCGGTTCCGCGTCAACGTGTTCCAGCAGCGCGGCAACGTGGGCATGGTACTCCGCGTGATTCCCACGAAGATCCGGACCCTGGAAGAGCTGTACCTACCCCGGGTGCTCGACAAAATCTGCGAGGAAGCGCGCGGCATCGTGCTGGTGACGGGCACCACCGGCAGCGGCAAGACCACGACGCTGGCCGCCATGGTGGACCGCATCAATTCCTCGCGCACCGACCACATCGTCACCATCGAGGACCCCATCGAGTTCCTGCACCGCGACAAGAAGGGGTTCGTGAACCAGCGCGAGGTGGGGGTGGACACGCCCAACTTCGGCTCGGCGCTGCGCGCCGCCCTGCGCCAGGACCCGGACGTCATCCTGGTGGGCGAAATGCGCGACCTGGAAACCATCCAGACGGCGCTGCTGGCCGCCGAAACCGGCCACCTGGTCTTCTCCACCCTGCACACGCTGGACGCTACGGAGACCATCCAGCGCATCATCGCGGTCTTCCCGCCGCCCGAGCAGAAGCAAATCCGCCTGCAAATGGCGACCACGCTCAAGGCGGTCATCTCCCAGCGCCTGGTGAGGAAGTCCGACGGCATCGGACGCGTCCCGGCCGCGGAAGTCCTGATCACCACGGAGTATATTCGCGACTGCATCATCAATCCGGAAAAGACCCGCTTGATCCACGACGCCATCGCCGCCGGCACCTCCCAGTACGGGATGCAGACCTTCGATCAGTCGCTCTACGACCTCTATTCGCAGGGGTTGATCACCCTGGAGGAAGCACTGGCGAATTCGTCGAACCCCGACGAGTTCAAACTGCGCATCGCCGGCATCCGCACCACGACGGAGGCGGCTCGCGAAGAGATGGAGCGCTCCGCCCAGGCAGACCGTTTTGGCAAGAGGTAAACAGGGCGCGCCGGACCCTTACGCGGCGGCGCTGCGCATGCTCGCCCGGCGCGCGTACTCCGTGGCCGAACTGCGGCGCACCCTGGAAAGAAAATTCCCCCAAGACCCTGGCATCCGCGACGCCCTCGCGCGCCTCCGCCGGCTGGGCTACCTCGACGACAAGAAATTCGCCGAGCTGTACGCTTCCTCCCTGGCCCGCCATCGGGCCTTCGGGCGCCATCGCCTCCGGCGGGAACTGAAGGCCAAGCTGGTGGATTATCGCCACATCGAGCCGGCCGTCCGCCAGGCCTACGAGGAAACCAACGAGCAGGAACTGCTCGCGCGCGTCCTCGAGAAGAAACTCCGCACCGTCCGGCTCCCCGTCACCCCCGGCAAGCTCTCTTCCCTCTGCCGGAGTTTGCTGCGCCACGGATTCGCCGCCGATGCTATCATGAAGGCGGTGCACGCCCGGCCGGAGCTGAGGCCCGTCGCGGAAGGGGTTGCTCTGACGGAGCTTGAATGCGAGGCCGGGCAAGGTTGAAGTGTAAAGGGTGAAGGCTGAATTGCCTCCGCCCGAATCGCACTTTGCACTTTATCCTTTACACTTTAGACTTCTCACTTCGAAACAAATGACCTCTAGCGAAATCAGAAGCAGATTCCTAAAGTTCTTCGAGGAACGTTCCCATCGCGTCGTCCGCTCCTCGCCGCTGGTGCCGGCGAACGATCCCACGCTGCTCTTCTCCAACGCCGGCATGAACCAGTTCAAGGACGTCTTCCTGGGCCGCGAGCGGCGCGACTACTCGCGCGCCTGCTCCTCGCAGAAGTGCGTGCGCGCAGGCGGCAAGCACAACGACCTCGAGCAGGTGGGCCGCACCACGCGCCACCACACCTTCTTCGAAATGCTGGGCAATTTCTCTTTCGGCGACTACTTCAAGCGCGAAGCCATCGCCTGGGCCTGGGAGCTGGTCACCAGGGATTTCGCCATTCCGCGCGAGAAACTCTACGTCACCGTTTTCCGCGAAGACGACGAGGCGGCGGAAATCTGGGCGAAGGACGTGGGTGTTCCGCGCGCGCGCATCTTCCGCTTCGACGAAAAAGACAATTTCTGGGCTATGGGCGATACCGGCCCCTGCGGGCCCTGCTCGGAAATCCACTACGACCTCGGACCCCGGGCCAGCGACCTCGGACACACGGATTGCGGGTTCCCCTGCGAGTGCGGCCGCTACACCGAACTGTGGAACCTGGTCTTCATGCAGTTCAATCGCGACGAGCAGGGAAACATGACTCCCCTGCCTCGCCCCTCGATTGATACCGGAGCGGGTTTGGAGCGCCTGGCTACGGCCCTCCAAGGGAAGATTTCGAATTTTGACACAGACCTTTTCCGCCCGCTCATCGAAGAGGCATCAGGTCTTGCCAACGTGGAGTATGGTGCGGGCCACGATACCGACGTCTCGCTGCGCATCATCGCCGACCATGCCCGCGCCGCAACTTTCCTCATCTCCGACGGCGTCCTGCCCTCGAACGAAGGCCGCGGATATGTATTGCGCCTCATCCTCCGGCGCGCGCTCTATCACGGTCAGACGCTGGGCTTAAATGAACCGTTCCTTTACAAGATGGCCGGCCACGCCGTTCAAATGATGAAGGACGCGTACCCTGAACTCATCGAGACCGAGCACCACGTCGCCAAGGCCATCAAAATCGAGGAGGAGCGCTACGCGCATACGACGCGGATTGGTTTGCAGCGGCTGGACGACACTCCCGTCGTGATAAGGACCATCGATGGTCTGATCGAGGTTCCCTTTGGGGAGTTGAGGCGGGCGCACTTCTCAAAACAGTCTGTCGACGTTCGAAATATCCCTGGGGCTCGCCCAAGCGAGAGGCTCGCCCCGCCTGGTAACGTCTGGGCGTGGATTGTCGGCGAAGACCTGTTCAAGCTGCATGACACCTTCGGCTTGAGACCGGACTTCGTTGAAGATGTTGTCAGAAGCTGCGCGGTCCGCCTTGATGTCTTCCACTGGCCAGGTGGTCGAATTCCATGGGGTGAAGTGACTGAGCATCTGGCAATGGACCGCGCAGGCTACGAGGCCGAGATGGACCGGCAGCGAGAGCGTGCGCGGGCGAGCTGGAAAGGCGCCGAAAAGCAGGCTGCGTCCTCTGCCTTCGTGGAACTTGGGGAGAAGCAGAAGACGGTTTTTGACGGCTACGCCCAGACGACATCTAGCGATTGCCGCGTCGTGGCCTTGGTCCAGAATGGCCAGGTGGTACGGGAGGTCAAGGCCGGAGAAGATCTTGAGATCATGCTCGACCACACGCCGTTCTACGCCGAAGCCGGCGGCCAAGTGGGAGATGTAGGGCATCTGCTGGCGTCCGGCTCGACTGCGGAGATTGCCCACGTCCACAACGCCTACTATCCGGTGAGCGGACTGATCGCCCACAAGGCGACAGCTCGCGAACCAATCCGTGTAGGGGACCTGGTAACAGCAGTTGTCGACGCCGAACGCCGCGACGCCATCCGCCGCAATCACACGGCAACGCATTTGTTGCATGCCGCGTTGCGGAAGACGCTCGGGACGCACGTCAAGCAAGCCGGGTCGCTGGTAGCACCGGACCGGCTGCGGTTTGACTTCACGCATTACGCGGCGGTGGACGAGCAGGATCTACTCGACATCGAAGACCTGGTGAACACGCGCATCCTAGCGAACGAAGAGGTCGAAACGAAGGTGATGGACATCGACGCCGCCGTCAACTCCGGCGCCATGGCGCTGTTTGGGGAAAAATACGCCGACAAGGTGCGCGTCCTTTCCGTCAGCGA
>Ga0315281_10015495_pt1 | contig 10221 bp, 9 predicted proteins | sample YL17G07_0_MG_FD_204540 | JGI IMG/M metagenome (GOLD analysis project Ga0315281, IMG submission 204540) | Sediment microbial communities from Yellowstone Lake, YNP, Wyoming, USA - YL17G07_0 | ecosystem: Environmental > Aquatic > Freshwater > Lake > Sediment | place: USA: Wyoming | collected...
GTCGTCCCGACCTGCTGCTCGTCGAGGAACACGGTAGCTCCTGACGGGAATGATCGGATGTTCAGGCTCGCTTTCCTTCCCTGGAGAAACAGGAAGACCGCCGCGGCCGCAACTGCGGCGATCAGTACGAACACGATCCAGATCCTGCTTCTGCGATGGTGCTGCGGAGCGGGGGGCACAGGAGCCCCAGCAGGAGCTTGTGCCCTGCGTGACTCCTGGAGGCTTCCAAGAAGCTCGTCGATGCGGTCAGGTTCACGAGAATGCCGTTCGGACATGTTCATACCTCCGCTATTCCAGTCGTTTTAGTACTGCCTTGAGGACATCGCTGAAGACGTCGTCCGCAGGACGAGCCGCGTCGATAATCACCCACCGTTGCGGTTGGCTTGTGGCCATGTCCAGAAAGGCGTGGCGCACGACGTCGAGGAACGAGCCTCGTTGCTCGATTCGGTCGAGGTCGGTCTTCCGGGCCAGTGAAATGCGCGGATCGATATCCAGAAGCAGCGTCAGGTCAGGGACCAGGCCCGAGGTGACGATGTCCATGAGTCGCTCGACTCGTTCTTTGCCGACGTTTCCTGCAACTCCCTGGTAGGCTACAGATGAATCTGTAAACCTTTCCCCAATGACGATGTCGCCGCGTTCCAGCGCGGGGTTGATGATCTCGTCGATGTCCTGTCTGCGATCGGCCGCGAACAGCAACACCTCAGAGAATGGGGACAAGTTGAGCTCGTCATGCACGAGGATCGTTCGGAGCTTCCGTCCCAGCATTGTTCCTCCCGGCTCGAATGTGTGCGTGACAGGGAATAGTCGCTCCGTCAGCGCTCGCTTGAGCCGCTCAGCCTGTGTGCTCTTGCCGCATCCGTCGATTCCCTCGAATGTAAGAAAGAAGGTGCGCCGCATCACACGGCTCCCGGTGAACCTTGAGTCGGCTTCATCGCCGGAGAGTAAACGACAACGCGCCGGAATGGCTCGATGCCTTCGCTCTCACTGAACAGCCCAAGTCGTTCTGCCAGTCTGTGTTGCATCCGCCGCTCGAAGGCATCGGAATACGGCAGTTCACGCGAGGCCGAGGAGACGACGGCTTCGCGCATGAGATGAACCCAGGAAGCATACTGATCCTTATCCACGGACATCGAGTGGATGCGTCTGAGGAGGTCCTTGATGGCTGCTAGACTGTTCTTGCTGGTTGTATACAGCGGCAATCCGAGTGCCTCGGCTCGTTCTACAAGAAATGGTTTCTTGGCTGCGAGCGTGTCACTCAGCAGCACGATGTCTGCGTCCTCCATCGTGCGCGCGACCCGTACGTCGGCATGCAGACTGTGAGAAGCTCGCTCGATGTAGCTCTGGCTGACTCCCTGGATGTAGAGTCTGACGCTGGAATCCTGCGTCCATAGCTGCTCGGTGCCAGTTTGCGAAGTGGGAGCCTCTTCCTGATGAGGGGATTCGATCAAGAACTCCTTGCCGGCTGTCCTCCTGCGTATCTCGGGTTGCACGTCGAAGCCGCGCAGGACTCTGTCGACAACGTCTGCCAGGTTGCGGTATACGGCCAGGACATCGCGTTCACGCAGTTCTACGAGGACGTCAAACGTGGGAGCAGACTTGCGTTCGAGAACGCTCTTCTGTGTCCCACGGCGCTGTGCTTCTTCATCACCCAGCGTAACCGTCTGGATACCTCCGAGCAAGTCGATGAGGGTCGGATTGGTGATAAGGTTGCCCAGATCGTTGCCATGCGCCGTTCCAATGAGCTCGACGCCGCGCTCAGCGATCGTCCGGCATGCCTGCGCCTCTTCGATGCGGCCGATCTCATCTATGACGATGACTTCCGGATTGTGGTTCTCCACGGCTTCGATCATGATGTCGTGCTGTTCTTTGTTAGGCGGTACCTGCATACGGCGAGAAGACCCGACGCCGCGATGGGGAACGTCACCGTCCCCACCGATCTCGTTGCTGGTATCGACAATGATGACGCGTTTTTTCAGCGTATCGCTGATGTACCTGGAAGCCTCGCGCAGCAGAGTCGTCTTGCCTATGCCTGGTCTGCCGAGTATCAGGATGCTCGAGCCTTTCTTGACGAGGTCTTCGATGATCTCGATCTTGCCGTACAGGGCGCGCCCGACCCGACACGTAAGTCCAACCACGTCGTTGTGCCTGTTCCGGATGGCGGAAATGCGATGCAGTGTCTGTTCGATTCCGCCGCGGTTGTCGCGGTCGAATTCTCCCACTTTTTGGACGATGAAGTCGATGTCCCTCTTCGTGACCCTGCTCTCGCTGAGGGGAACGAAGTCAAATTCGAACCGAGCTTCAGGGACACGTCCGAGGTCCAGCACGACCTCGACGAGCTCGTCGAGTCGGTCGAGCCGCTCGAGCGCCTCCTGTAGAGGTTCGGGGAGGACGCTCAGGAATGCCTGGGTATCGTAGTCGTGTGCTGCCATGTCAGTCCTTTCTGCAGAAGCGCTTCAGCAATGCGGTCGGTAACCTTCTCATACTCGCCGAAGAGGCTGAACAGATCAAGGTCGTCTGTATCGATGGCGATCAGGGGGGCGCGTAGAAACGAGCTTGCCCATGCATCGTAGCGTTTGTTGAGTTTCCGAAGGTACGAAGAGGGCAGGGACTTCTCGAACGAACGCCCCCGCGACTGTATGCGTCGCGAGAGTGTTCTAGTGGATGCACGGAGATAGACAACGAGGTCGGGTACCGGGAGGTTCTCCAGCAGGTACTCGTAGAGTTGGAGATAGATCTCGTACTCGACGCGGGACAGCGCTGTACGGGCGAATATTTCTGCGTCTTCGTACAGGGTGCGGTCCACGATCTTGGCATGATTCAGGGCACCGGCTTCCTTGAAGAGTCTCACTCGTTGTGTGAGGAAGAAGAGTTGTGACTGTATTCCCCAACGCTTGGGATCATCGTAGTAGAGCTTGAGGAAAGGGTTCTGCTTGACCGGCTCAGGGAGCAGAGTCAGCCCCCACTTGCCCGCCAGATGACGTGTCAGCGTGGACTTTCCCACGCCGATGTTGCCGGCGATGGCAAGGAACAATGGACGGTCGGCGCTGGCCGTCGTGGGCTGAGGCTCACCGCTCATGAATTCTTGAGCTGAGCGGGATCGAACGTCCCCTGCTCGAAGATATTCTGGTAGAACGAGGCCCAGGAGACTTTCTTGTTGCTGGTCCGGGAGATTCTGCGCATTTCGCGGAAGCGAGTGCGGAACATGAACCGGGCGAGAGAGACTCCGAAGTCGAATGTGGCGATGGATGAGAACGAGGATGCAAGATCGGGAGGCAACGGGACGCGTTCATGAAGGAACGAGCAGGTATCATGATGGGTTAGCCTGTTCTGCAGGATCTCGATATCAAGCGCAGCTGCCGCGTCCTCAATGAGGAGTTGGAGCGTCGTAAGCAGGCTGTTCTGTGGTGTCAGCATGCCGTCGAGATTGGCGATGTTCTGGAGCTCGAACAGGGAAAGTGCCATGATGAATGCTTCTCGCTGAACGTGAAATGCCAGACATGGGTCCCAGCTGCTGATTGCGGTCTGGATGTAGGCTCTGCCAGGGAAATAGGTCATCATGAGAGCGATCTCGGGCGAAAGCCAGCGACGGGAAGACGCCATCGGACAGACGGTCTGTCGGTGGTCGAGCGAGGCACCCTTCAGGGCAACCGCTTCTGGATTATCGTATGCCGGACGAGGCGCAAGCTCATCCCCTAACACGGGTACGGACTTGAGTCTGTAGCCGGGGAAAAACGAGTGGAGGCGGGGATAATCCTTGTTCATCCAGTCGTCGATGGCTGCTTGATCCAGGCGCCGCGCAAGAGAAGCCTGGAGAACGTCCCTTACAACCTCGTCGGTGCTTCTGGAGGCATCAAGCTGGGCAGCTGTCTCGCTCAATTGACGCTTCAACACCTCTGTCTCACGTTCCAGATGCTCCTGTGCTTCCTTTGTGCCTGTCTCGTCGAGTGAAGGCAGCAGGATAGAGAGTACTGGATCCCGGGTGGAATCGCCCGTACTGGTGGAGTGAGCCAGCCGTGGTTCCAGTCTGCTCATGTACTGACGTGCCTTGAGGATGCGCTCCGCAATAGCCTGCTTGTCATCGAAGCGACTGGTCCTGTCTTCAGCGAAGTGGAGGTACTGGTCAATGATGTGCGATTCCTCAAGAGCCAATTCCTGGTGAGACCCCGAACGCAGCTGGATTTGTTCTGCAGGCGCGGTCGGGGGTGTCGACAGTTCCTCGAGCCGGCGTGAGAGGGCCTTCCCACGGACGTACGCGGGGATCTCTGTCATATACAGCAACTGATAGAGGCCCCGTCGGGTGTTGCGCAGCTGCCAGAGAGTGTCCCCGAAGTATCCGGCTCCAATCAGGATGGACAAACTGTCCATGTAGGGCCGAAGGACGAGCGCTGAGCGGTGCTCACTGTTGCCGAGCTTCCCTTGTTCGAGCTTCGCAAGCACTTCACGTTTGTCGTCGAGAAACCGCTGCATCTGTGCAGCGTTTGCGGCCGAGAAGTCTCCCAGATGATAAAGGTATCTGTGCGTGCCTGCGCTCAGTGCATCCACGGGAAGGAAGAAACTGGTTTCATCCTGGATGTCCTGAAGTAGCTCGTTGTACTTGGTCAGTGCGGGCTCAGTCTGAGGACTGTTCTGGCGGGTGTCCGCTCTGGAGCGTCTGCTGCGAGGCGGACGGTTTGACTTCGAGCTAGTGTTCTTGGGGTTCTCCGAGGCGGCCGAACCAGCCGGAACCTCTCTTCGTGGGCGTGTCACGAGCCTGTGTCGACCTGCAGTAGTTCAAGTGAATCCGGGACCTGGATGCCGAACATGATGTCCCACCATCTCATGAACTGCTTGTAGCGCGTATCGCCGTTCACAAGACCGCCTCCTTTCCTGAGAAGCTGCGCCCGATTTTCAAGGATCAGCTGAAGCTTCTTGGTCGCCAGAGCATCTTTCGCAAGCCTCGCGCTTGCCGCCTGCTCGAAGGTGAGGTGGTGTCCTGCTGCGTCCGTATAGTTCCAGCTCCATGTGGCAAAGTACTCACGCACTTCGTCTGACGACACCGTGGTATCCTTTGTCAGGCCCTCTTCATAGGCTTTGGAAGTAGCCCAGAGCTGGATGTACGAGCGCATAGCTGGAGACCGCAGTCTCGCGGTCTCGGTCGTGTCGTCTGGTGAGGCGTGGTCGTTCACATAGGCCTCGACGGCAGTGTCGACGGCTGCTGGACTTACGATGATTCCCAGTCGCACAGCCTCGTCGGATTGGGCGTGCATGATAATGAGGCGCTGAATGGCTTCCGTCTTCAACCCTGCGGCAAGATACTGTGTCTTCGGGTCTGATGGGTTGGCAAGGTCCACTCTTGCGTTGTAGTGCTCGCTGGTCGCGTCAAACGGGAGGTCGACAATCATCGCCGAGACATGTTCCTCAGTGACAGGTTTGCCATTGACATAGAAGACGACGTTGCGTGAGCCTGCTACTGGGACGGCAACGATTGTTGCCACGATGGCGACCAGGAGAACCGAAGCCACAATGATGAAGGCCATCACGCGCGGCCGAGGGCACGCCTGAATTGTGGGCTTTCTGAGCGAATCGGTGCCGTCTTTCGCAAGCATGGCTACTGAGCTGATGGAGTGGTTGGCACGTCCGTCGCTGGCGGAGTCGTCGTCGTTCCCTTGCCGGTAGCTTTGACGATCCAACCCCCAATTGCTCCGAGCGCCTTGCCGATACCACGGCTATACCATCGGGTAATGCGTGACCACTGACCCTCGCGGACAGGGAATTGCTCCTTGAGTTTGGTCACCAGCGCAGCTTTTGCATCCGCCTTGCGCTCGTCTTCCAGGGCGGTCTTGACCTTATCATACGTAGCCTTGTCACTCAGGGCTGCCTTCGCGAACGGCTTTCGGTCCAAGAGCTGGACGATCTCGTACGAAGAACCGTCGACGAAGGGTTTGGTGTACTGGCCGGTTTTCAGACCCTTGAGTTCACCGAAGCGGGTCGCATCACCCACGCTCGAGAAGTAGTCCAGGATTCCTCCCGTCTCAGCGTCCGCATCTGAGGAGTATTTCGTGATCGCGGTCTTGAACGACAAACCCTTCTGGAGCTCCGCGTACACCTTGTTTGCAAGGGTCGCGGCAGCCGCTGTACCAGTCGTCTGGTCTCCGGTTCCGAAGCCAAGGACAATATGTGCTGCTTTCACCGTTTCGGCCGTATCGTAGATTGCGCTGACAGGTTCCTGCGCGATCTTGTCAATAATATGGAAGCCAAACTCGGTCTGGACGGGTCCAACGATGTCGCCCGTCTTTGCCGCAAAGGCGGCCGTCTCGAATTCCTTGACCATCTGGCCTTTGGTGAAGAAGCCCAACGTCTCATAGCGAGCATATCCAGCGGTCTTGTTGTTGAGCTCGGCCGCCTTTTCCTGCGCGTACTTGGCGAAATCGAACGTGGCATTTTCAGCCTTCTGTTTCAGGACCTCGTCATAGACGGCCTGAGCGACCTTGTTCTTCGCAGCAATGGTCGAGGAGGAATCCTTCTCAGCGTCTACAGTGATGAGGAGATGATCGGCGTTGACACGTCCCTGAGAGGCGAAGTATGTCCTGACGTCCGCGTCGGAGACCGTGACGCTTGAATCGATCTCTGCGGTCACCGCGTCGGCAAGCTGCTGCCGTTCGACATATGGTTGAATCTGAGTGCGCAGCGTGGCTTTGAACTTGTCCATCGAGCCATACTTTGCGATGACGGCGTCAGTGAATCCCTGAGTGTCCGTTCCAAACTGCTGCTGGGACTGTGTGACGGCATTCTCGACTTCTGTGTCGAGAGCGGTCTTCAACTTCGCGTCGTCGATCTTCATGTTCTTGGACTTGGCGTATTGGATAAACAATTCCTGTTCGATCGAGGTGTCGATGACGTTCTGACGAACTGACTTAAGTGTGCTGGCATTCTCGGGAGTCGTCAGATCCATTCCGTATTGCGTATACATATCTATATAATTTTGGACGCGCGCTGCGATATCGGACTGGAGGACTTTGCCGGTGCCGACCTGATATGCTATCGTTCCGGTAGTGCTCTTGACTGCAAAGAAGGAGCCCCACGTGGCGAGCGCTACGATGAGTACGACGGCAATGACTCGCATGACAACGGGAAACCGGTCCTTGTGATACGTTCCCGGCTTCTCGACGAGTCCCGCCTTGCGTTCCTGTCTAATCCTGCTTTCTTTTCCCATCCTGTCACTCCTTGGTCGAGTCTGCCTCTGTGGACAGACGACTCAAATAGTAATCATGAAACTATACCATGATTCCTCTCATCTTAAAGCGTTCCAGTCTTCTCGGCCATATTTCCGGGCGACTATGTCGGATGCGTCGAGTACCTCCCGCGCAGTAAGAGAATCGGAAAGGAGACGGACGCCTTCGGCAGCCGAAAAGGCTGCAACGAGTGCATCTGCCATTTCGCTGAATGAGACGGCTCGGTGTGCCTCGTCGCTGACGCTGGTCATAAGATGAGCGGCCCGCTGTGCGGCATCATGCGCGTTTGGCTGGGATGTCCGGACTACCGCAAAGAGCTTCTCCAAGTCATTCTTCAGGACGACTGAGCCGTGCTGGAGGAAACCGTCCCGTGTTCGCATCTGTGCCGAGCCGACGATTTTCCTTTGACAAGCAACGATGTCGGTCGTCCCCGGCGCGGTGAAGCACGATGCGGACACAAAGCCGGTGGAACCATGTGGAGCAAGTGCGGCCGATACTCCAACAGCCAGGAGAGCCGCGACAATCGGCCCGCATATCCACTCATACGACGTTTCCAGCCCCAGTGCATAGAGAGGATCCGACTGTGGGATGGAAACCGAGTAGGTGACTTCCATGTCGTGGAGCACCGCTCTGCCTCCCGTAGGGCGTCGGACCCAGGCAAGATGCCTCCTGTCCATTTCGGCGAAGTCCAGAGCCTCTGAAGCTCGCTGAGCGAAGCCGAGGGATGCGGTGGCAGGTGTCCACCCATAGAGACGGAGGACTGGAACGCCCGACGTGCAGGCAGCGTCAAACAGCGCCTCGTCTGTGGCCATATTCTCGTATGGAGTGCCGATGCCGGACATGATGCATCGCCAAGTTCTCATACCAACATGCTACGGGGATGGACGTAACTGTCAAGGAAGACCTGAGTGAAGACAAGCCCAAGAGCTGCTTTCATGTTGCATTTTGGCCCTGATGTCTTAGTATTTATGGCACATGATGACCGCCGACTGGACACAGGAGTACTTTGACGATACGTACAGGCGCCTCTTTCTGGATACGGTAGACCCGGCCAGAACAAGGTACCAGGTGCAACAACTCCTGAGGCTGTGTGCAGTACTCCCTGGAGCCGCCGTGCTCGATGTTGGATGCGGCGTGGGACGACACAGCATCGAGCTTGCGAAACTTGGCTTCAAGGTGACGGGCGTGGACATGAATTCGGACTATATCGCTGTATGTCGCGAGCGTTCTGCGCAGCTGGGGTTGAAGGCCGAATTCCACGCAGTGGACAGTCGTGTCATGAAGCTTGACGTGAGAGCAGACCTGACCATCTCTCTCTGGAGCTCGTTCGGCTACTACGGTGAGGTCGGTGACCTGCAGATACTTGAGAGACTTGCGGAGCACACGAGGCGGGGCGGGCGTGTGGTCATAGACGTTGAGAACCGTGACTACATCGTGAAGCACTTCGTACCCGAAGAATGGCATGAAAATGAGCAGGGACTTGTCTTCGAGAAGCGTCGATTCGACGCGACAGATGGCACTGTCTCCACGAGACGCGTCGTTCTGAGCGGGGGAAAGCGTTGTGAGTACCGTCGCGTGCTGCGTATGTATACTGTGGCTGAACTGGCAGCGCTGCTTGAAGCAGCGGGGCTGCGGCCCGAACGCTGGTGCGGTGACTATAATGGATCACAGTTTGGACCTGAGTCCAAGCGCATGATCACTATTGCTGAGAGGTGATATGGTTTTCCTGCAGAGGTTTTTTGCTGACCTGTTCGTGAATCTTACGCCAGGACGAGGCATTTCCATCGTCATCGACGTCGCCCTGACATCCCTTCTTTTCTACGCCGTCCTGAGACTCATATCGAACACTCGTGCACTGCAGCTGGCTCAGGGTCTCGTGATCTACTATCTGCTCGTGTTTGGAGTGGAGTGGCTCAGTCTCAAGGCCGGGCTGCTGGCTCTCAACAGCGTGTTCAGCTGGTTGCGCAGTTTCTCGACGTCTTTCCTGCCGCTGCTGCTTGTGATGGTCTTCCAGCCTGAACTGCGGCGGATGCTCGGTCGACTGGGCAGCAGCAAGCTGGTATCATCCGACACGCGCACTCAGTTCATGGACGCTCACGATTGGGAAGAATCCGTTGACGAGGTTGTGAAGAGTGTCAAGTACCTGTCGATGAACCGGATCGGGGCGCTCATCTGCCTGCAGAGACAAACGGGTCTCGAAGACTATGTCGAGACCGGAGTCCGGCTTGACGCTCTGGTGAGAGCCGAAACACTGTCCACGCTTTTCTACCCCAACAGCGCGCTCCATGATGGCGGCGTCATCGTAGCAGGCAATCGAATCGTTGCCGCGAGGTGCCTGTTTCCGTTGACTGCAAGTGCGGACCTGGAGCGAGGACTTGGAACCAGGCACCGTGCTGCCATTGGCATAACGGAGGAGACTGACTCCATTGTTGTCGTCGTATCCGAGCAGACAGGAGTCATTTCTCTTGCAGTACGCGGCAAATTGACACGCTATCTGAGTCCACTTGAGCTTAGAGGAATGCTGCTGGTCATGACGAAGCCAATAGCGAGCGAGCACAGGTTCAGCTTGGCCGGATTCTTCCGTAGACGGAAGGCGAACGGACAACGGGGAGGTGGAGATGGCCAAGCGTAACATAGGTGCCATGTTGTTCAACTCCAAGATCATCTCTGTGCTCTTGGCCGTTTTGCTCTGGGTCTACGTCGTCGGGATCCGGGGCCCTGACACGACGAAATCCATCGAGGCGCAGTTGATGGCCGTGAACGTGCCTCAGGGGTACGTCCTGGCAGGGACGCTCCCCACGGTGACCGTGACACTGCGTGGTCCCATGAATACGCTGTGGAACGTCACGAGTGGCTATGTAACGCCTACCGTTGACTTTCGGGGAAGAAGCGAGGGATCCTTCATTGCATCGGTTCAAGCTCAGGTCGTCGGGCTTACTGGCGTAACGGTGGAGACCGTTGCTCCCAAGGAAGTCAATGTGCAGCTCGAGCGTCTGGAGACGATCACCGT
>Ga0315281_10015499_pt1 | contig 10219 bp, 10 predicted proteins | sample YL17G07_0_MG_FD_204540 | JGI IMG/M metagenome (GOLD analysis project Ga0315281, IMG submission 204540) | Sediment microbial communities from Yellowstone Lake, YNP, Wyoming, USA - YL17G07_0 | ecosystem: Environmental > Aquatic > Freshwater > Lake > Sediment | place: USA: Wyoming | collected...
CCGATGACCGGTTCGAATCTGGGATGCCGAAGAACGAAGCGCGGGACATTTCTGCGGAGCTCTCGCCTGAAGGGGTTCAAGAGCATTGGACCAGCGTTGAAGACTCCTCCTGTGCAATAGACGTCGGGCTTGCTCTTCGACATGTCGAGGCGTCGTGCGATCGTGGACACGAGTTTCGCTAGGGCGCGCCCTTCATACGCGAAAATACTACGGGCCGCCTTGTCACCCTTCACGGCGGCTTGTGCGACTAGTTTGGAGATCGAGGAGATCTCCTCCACAGTCATGGGTCTATTGTGCACTTCGTGCACTATGTCCTCAAGAGCGTGAAGCTTGAACTTGCGAGTCAGAAGCCTCGCGATCGCTGTCTTCCTCTCTGTCCCGTCCAGAGCGCGCAGGGCTGCTCTTATTCCGAGCTTGCCGATGTGGTATGCGCTTCCTTCGTCGTCGATGATGTTGCCCCAGCCGCCTGCTCGAATCGTTCTTCCGTTTACACCGATTCCGGCGGCGAAGGATCCTGTGCCTGCATTTACCACGATCCCCGGTCTTCCGAGGGTGGCGGCGTAAATAGCGATGACCGAGTCGTGCACGACAAATCTCCGTTTCCCGAGAGCTGCAAGATCGGCAACTCTCTGTCCAGACCGGAAGTCCCTTGGACAATCCATTCCTGCAAGTCCCATCACGACTGTCTCAAGGTTGGTAGCTGATGCGTGTGCATGTCTGCAGGCAGAGTCGACGCTTATGCGAATCGCTTTCGCGGCCTTCCAGACGCCAATGTTATGGTAGTTCGAAGACGGAGCACGAGCGGAAGCAAGCAGCGTGCCATCAAGCCTTCCCACGACGGCAACCGTCTTGGTCGCGCCGCCGTCCACTCCTGACACGAGCATCACGGGCTTTCCCCTCACAGCTCTGCAAGCCACCTGCCTTGCAGGCTTCGATGGAACGTAAAGATGCTACGCCTCGCTTTCACTCTTGTCGTTGATGTGGCTCACGCCAGTCCTGAATGCGGGGCGGTACGCTGGCCCGTAGAAGGGGGATCTCATCCTTCGGTTTCGAAGCCCTCGATCCTCTGCCTTGCCCTTGTCAGTGTTTGCGAGTCAATGTATAAGCCTGATTCGACAAGTTCGTCAAGGATCCTCAGAGCTTCCGCCGCCTTGATCCGCCTCAGCGTCAGGAGCCTGAAGAATAGGAAGAGCGTTCCTATTCTCGTCTGAATCCCGTACATCTTGGCGACTGATCTTGCCTCGGCCTCATCAACCACAGCCGGGACGTTGAGCTCTTTAGCCGCAGCGAGAGTCTCTGCTTCCCCCGCGTGTATCTCGAGATGTCTCCGAAGCGCCGCCACCAACCGTGCGTCGCGGATATCGTAGATTCTCAGTTCCGCGTGTCCTACGGCATCACGAATTGCCGTCGCGTCGGGCCTTCCCTGTCCGCGTTCCACGGCCTCTTTGTAGACTTCTCTTGTGATGTATGCTTCACAGGTGTCCAGAACCAGTTTGAGTCTCTGTATCTTGGCGAAGTGTATAATCGGTGTTGCGTCTAGCACATAGATGGGTTTGCTACTTGCCAAGCGCTTCTCGCCAGGCTTGGTCAACGTCTTGCGGCGACAGATGTAGAGGGATCTTCTCTCCGCGGAGTAGCTCCATCATCTCCCTTAGAGAGACCCCCGCCCTCTCTGATGCTTTCCAGACTGTGCACCTGCCCTTGCGATAGTCTTCGATTGCCCGGGCCCTACGAGCTTGTTCGATTCCGAGGGCGATGAGCCTTCGGGTTATCGTGGACTTGTCAGTCTTCTCCTGCTGAGCCTCCTCCTCGATCTGCTTGATGAGTGCCTTGTCTAGTCTCACGGTGAGGTTTTGCGTCTTCGACATGGGCGGTCCGCAAGCGTTTTACTGTTTTGCTTGCATATATCTCTTCCTTCCGGGCGACGCGTGCTCGACTGGACCTCGCCAAGTCCCCCCAGTCACCCAGCCAGCCACTTCCCCAGCAGACATCCCTAGTAGGTGGACGAACTACTTGGCAGACTGATCATGGTTGCCGCGGTTCGGAGCCGTCCTGAAGGCGGGCCGGTAAGCGGGGCCGTAGATGATTAGGCCGTTCCTGCCTTCGTCATCCAGCTTGCGGATTACAACCTCGAGTACCGTACCGTTGACGGCTTCACCGGGCACCGCATCAACGATCAGGGCCTTTCCCTTCGAGATTATCTCGAAGTTTGACGTGAGCCGCCTCTGGATTGGAAGCTTCTTGAATGACACAAGCTTCGCGGAAACGGGAAACTGTCTTTGCTCCACAGGGCCCTTGCAGTCCCATTCGAGACATCTGTCCCGAGCAGGGTAGAATACGCGCTCGCATCCATGGCATAGTGTCGCGATTATGTGGCCGTCATCGAGCGCTTCGATTTCCCCGATGATGCGAGGATGCGAGATCCTGCGTCTCACGATACGCAGTTTCTGCCTCAAATGATCTTGATAGGTCTCCAGCTTGATCTCTCGTCTTCGCGTCAGATACTGCTCTACGGTTGGAGCGCGGCCACGCTTCCTTAGTATGCCTTCTTGGACCTTCAACCAGGTCGCGATCGTATACGCTCCTGAACCGTATGAAACCGCGAGTATGTTCTCTCCTGGAGTTGCGTGATCCAGGATGTCACACACTGCGATTGGAGTGGATGCTGCATAGGTGTTTCCCGTGTCCAGGACTCTCAGCCAAGGTTTGACCTTCTCCTCAACATACTCCGGCGTCAGGTGAATCCTCGGTTCAACGCTCTGATCCTCTAGGCCCTCGATCTTTCCCTGACACAGCGTCTTACATGCCTTTAGCGGCATGTAACCGGAAGGTTGATGGAATGTGAGATAGTCAAAATCCATCAGCTTCAGGTCCGGGTGTCTTGAAAGCAGATGTTCGATCGCTCCGATCACGTGCTTGACGTAGGCTTCGACTGTGGTTCGTCCGAAATGGCTCGGGTAGGGCATGCCGTCCCGTCTCCAGAAATCCATCGTCAGGCTCGAGTAGGCCGCAGTGTCTTCAATCGACGCAACGGGGTCATCTCGTCCGACCACAAACGCGCCAGCGCCCGCACCGCATGCGTACTCGAGTGGATCACCTTGGGGCGCCTGCGCGACATCCGCTCCTATCGCGAGTCCATAATTGATCTTGCCGTCTGCGACTTGGCCTTGCACGAAACTCAAAGCCTGCATCCCAGCGTTGCATGCGCCTTCTAGGTCGGCGACATACACTCTGCTGCCTATGCCTGTGAAGGATGCGACGTGCCTGGCGATAGTTCCAACCGCATATGGCTTTGACTCGGAGCCTACGGCTACGGTACCGATCTTGTCTGGGTCGAGGCCCGCCATCGTGATTGCGTTCAGGCCGGCCTCTGAGGCAATCGTGATCGTATCTTCATCCATGCCCGCGATTGCCTTGTATCGTAGGAGGAGCCCATCTCTGACCTTCTTCAGAAAGTCAGGGAGGTCTTTCCTCTTCGCTTCTCTGGCTTTGACGATTAACTCCGTTCTGATTCGTTGAATAGGGATGTATACCCCGTACCCTACGATGCCAATATCACTACGACTCATCCTAAATCGAAATCCTCACTCAGAACTTAGAAGGCCACTAAAACCCGCCAAACCATATTTAAATACGATCCACCGACGTGAACCTAATAATCAACAACACAAAGGCGCGTTTTCTAAAGTCAACCGGCGACCAGCAAGACGGCTATTCACTGCGGTACTCCGCAAAGGTCGCAGTATACTGCACCGCTCGGAATTGCCTCGCCGCACGAGATACAATAGAGCCCACGCGCCTGACTCTCTGGGGCTTCGCGTTCAGGAGTCTGAACGGCCGGAGGCGCTGCCGGCTTCGGAAGGTCGATCCTGAGACCGTGATCATGTATGTACTTGTGCAGGCCCTTCTGAATCTCAGCATAGCTCACAACTGTGCCTTCCGAGACACCGATAACCGTTCCAAGAGTCCGATCAACTTGGATTCTCTTTTTCAGAAGACCACTCAATGTTGATTCTCGCTTCCGTTCTTGAGGAGCGTTTACGTGTAGAGTCTATTTAGAACCTTCTGCGAAGACGCTCTCAGCCTACGCCCAGCGGACCGGGGTTTTTCGCAGAATCCCCACCACGGTGAGCAAGCATCCGACTGCCACGACCCCGTAGGCAACATATGGAACGCGCTCATCGGGCATGCTGATCGTGACCTGTTTCTGGAGATCCGCAGTCATCGTCACCTTCTTCTTCACCGGCGAGTTCGTATTGTCGAAGACGAAGTGGTAGAGGCCTGTTCCGGGCACGGTGAATGAGAAATTCTGGCCATTTGATAGATCTCTCTGGAATGCATACGTCGGGCTACCATGAGTGACCCATTTCTGATAGTTTGCGTCGTCCGCCACAAACATAGGTATGTCAGAGGGGCCTCCTGTGAGAGCTGAGCTGACTGTGACTGTCCCGTTGACCGTGACTCCCTCATCGAGCTGGGCAGAGCGTTCCCCAACTTCGCTTACCGCGAGTGTCTCATCGTGAAACAGCTCGGTGACTTGAACATGTGTCGATGGAACCATGATTAGCTGAGGGCCCGCGAAGAAGAGGCACACCCCAACAAGAATGACCGCAATTCCCGAGAAGAAATTGGCCGCATTCATCGAATGACTGATCTCCGCTTTGGCCTGTCAGAGTCCGAGCGAGATGTAAATCCCTTCTTATCACGAACTTGCTCATACGGCACGCGACATTCGATCAGCATGCAGGCTATGCGATCAGACATGAGGCTGGCCGAAAAGTCATCTGTTTGATGTGGCTGTATCAACGATGGTTTCGGCTTCTGGGCTCATCGGCTTGTAGGCCGAATCCTCCCCAGCTTGGGCCAAGCCTTCTGCGGCCCTTCGGCTCAGTGCCGCAGGCAAGAAAACCGAGCCGATATTGATGCTGCTATTCCAGTCTGCGTTGTACTGCAGGCTGCAGTCGAGACACCAGAACAAACTTTGTGTGGATCGTCGTGTGTTCGTTGAGCCGCAACGATGGCACGTCTTACTCGTCCAGGCTTCGAGGACAGTTTCCGCTCTGATGCCCCGCTCCGCGCATTCTTCTTGAATGTACTGGATTCTGCGGTTGTACGGGAAGCGCTGCTGAAGCATGCGCCGCAGTCGCCGCTCACCGTTTCCACGATATTTCTCGTATTTGATGCTCTTCGGGTAGCCTACAGCCACCATGCTCTGCTCAGCTGCAGCCATCTCGGCTACGTGTATGGCGCCTATACGGTCAAAGTACTCAGCCACATGTATCCGTTTGTGGCGCAACCGCTTCAACGGCTCCCACTTTCGCGCCTCCTGCAGCATGGCAACTCTGCGGGTGAGCAGGTCCAGATGACGCTTCTTCTGATTGTCTGTGAGGATGGATAGGTCTTCTCGGTGCAACGGCTTGTCGGGCTTAAGCAACACGGTCGCCATCGCCCTCCGTATGCCGAGGTCAACCCCCAACACCGAACGGACCGCACGGTCGGGGACGTCGTATTTCACACAGACATGCGTGTAGTAGCAGCCTTCATGCTTCACAAGTTGGAAATCAACAATGCCGCCTTTTCCAAGCAAGTCAAGGTGGTACTTGGCTGGGTTAAGTGGAACAATGATCCTGTGATTCTTGCTGAACGTTGAAAGGCACAGAACATACGGTGATAGTTTCATGTGCTTCGATGACACAACGATACCTGTTCTGACATCAATGCGAGCTGGCACCTTTCTTGTTGGACCATCATGGAAGGGTTGGCGAGGTTCACGTTTCAGCAGCTTCCCTCGCCATTTACCCTTCGCATGCTTCAGTTGACGCTGCCAATCTCTGTGTTGGGTTCGGTAGCTGCGCCACATCCATAATGCTTGGTCACGGCATTGCTGAACGTAGGCAGAGTTAAGCTTCGTATTTTCCCTGATCTCCGCCATGTCCTGTTTCGTGAACCCTCCGAAGCCGCGCACATCGACGCCCCGCCCTTCTATGAGCTTCGAGAACAACCAAGTGCAATAGGTGTGCCTAGCTGTCAACCGGTCCAGCATTGAAAGCTTCCGCTTCGTGACAGCGTAGTGGACTGGTATCCGAACGGTCCTTGCGATCTCCAACTTCGACGAACCTTCTGATCACTACGCAGCTTAAAACGTGGAGAGCACAATGAAAGTAACCACCTCCAATGCAAGCCTGAACCAATTCTCGGCCAGTCTAAAACATATATAGACAACTTCGCGATTCTTCTGATCACTGATCACTATGAGCGAAAAGAAGGGAGAGTTCGTCCCTGCCCAGAAGTTCATTGGCATGCAAGTTATCGACAGCAAAGGTTCCGCGGTTGGAACCGTCAAGGACCTTGGAGTGAACATCGTAGAGAAGAAGTTCAACCTCATCGTTACGACCAGGGCGAGATCGGAAATTCAAATCTCATGGGAGGATATCCAATCCGTCTTAGACGTTGTGCTCCTCCGCAAAGAGATTGAGCTACCGAAAACGACTGAACCCGCTCTGCCTCCTCCCCCGCCGATGAACAATTGTCCGAATTGCGGAACATCCGTCCTCCCGACCGGAAAATTCTGCCCGAAGTGTGGAACCAAACTGAAGTAGACTGTTCCGCCTTACGTTTCGCCGTCCGCATTCGCAGGACATACGTAGCGGCTAGCTCCGTGCCTCGAGGTCACTGAGCTTCTCGAATTCGGAGATCTTCTTCACCCTGTGCCTTGCGATCGTGGTCTCAAGCTCTTCCTTCAAGAGCGCGAAAATGCTCTTGTGAGTGTGAATGAACTCGGAGTGAGTCTTGTCTCTTGGCCGATCCAAATCTACGTCTAGTATCTTCTTCACGCGTGCCGGCCTTCTGCTGAGGACTATGATCTTGTCCGCAAGCTCCACAGCCTCGACAAGGTTGTGCGTTACCAGAACGAACGTCTTCTCTGTCTCAGCATGGATGTCCGCAACCTCTTCCCTCAGTGTCTCTGCCGTGAATTCATCGATCGCACTGAAGGCTTCATCCATCAATATCACCTCTGGGTCCACGGCTAAGGCCCGAGCAATCCCCACGCGCTGCTTCATTCCACCTGAGAGTTGCTTCGGGTAGAGATGGCTGTACCCATCGAGTCCTACCATCTCCAAGTACTTCTGGACGGAGTCAACTCGTTCAGCTCTGGGGATGCCTTGAGCTTCAAGTCCGTACTCCACGTTACCCGCAACTGTTCTCCAGGGGAAGAGCGCGAAAGACTGGAAGACCATGCTGATCTTCGGGTGAGGCCCTGTGACGGGTTCCCCGCAGAATCGTATTTCGCCAGACGTAGGCGTGTCCAGGCCTGCAGCCATCTTCAGCAGTGTTGATTTGCCGCATCCGCTTGGTCCGACAACGCAGGCGAATTCTCCTCGATTCAGGGCGAAGCTCACGTCCTGAATCGCGGGCATCGATCCCTTTGCCTGGGCGTATTCCTTGCAGACGTTCTTGAGCTCCATCTGATAGCTCAATCCATCCACCGCCTGATCCATCTCTCGGCTCGGCCGAAAAGCAACCTGTCAATCACGATGGCCAGTACGCCAACGGCAAGTATCGCGGCGAAGGCCTGTGTGATATCACCTGCCTCGACTGCGCCTGATATGTACGACCCTACCCCGGTCACGCCGGAGAAGATCTCGATTGCGAGAACGATCTCCCACACAAAGTCGTATGCCAACCTCAATCCTGTAAAGAGTTGAGGAGACACGGCGGGCAGTATCAATTTTCGAAACGTGTCGAATCTTCCGGTGTTGAAGACTGCGGCGACGTGGAAGAGATCCTTTGGAATGTCCTTCGTGCCTTCCCGAATTGTGAAGTACATGGGGAAGAAAGCGCTGAAGGCAGCGATTACGATAGCAGCAGCGTTGCCCGGCCCGATCCACAAGACCAGCACAGGCAGTAGGGCAATGTCGGGTAAGGCGCCGCCCAGCATCACCAGCGGAGTCAACGTCGTGTCGAATCTGTTCCGTGAGCCCGCGAAGATGGCGAGGGGTAAGGCGAAAGCGAGCGCGACTAGTATCCCACCTGTCAAGTTCAGAAAGCTCTGTGCAACGCGCGTCAGAAACTGCGCATCAAGAAGGGACGAAGCGAGAGTCGCCACGGCCGCTGTGAATGCCGGCAGTTTTGACCCAGGCACTATTCCTAAACGCACAGTGGCCTCCCAAATCAGGAAGATGCCAGCTAGCGACACCAACCACAGATACTTCTCAGCCGCAGCCGCATGATGAGCGCCAGCCCGAGTCGAAAGCATGCGCTTCGAATAGGCTGCGCCCATCTTGCTGATTCACCGAGATGCATCATTCACCTTGACGTGTTAGATTAGGATTCGAGCACCAACAGCCCGCGATATGCAGCCTCGTGTCTCAGAAGTGGCGTCGACGAACGAACTTGTTCTATCGTGAAAGAATCACTAGACCATGTCGACGACAAGACGCATTTACAGGCGCATGTAAAATATGCCTGAGAAAATCCTCGAAGTCCCGGAACCCCGCCGAGCGTCTGGCTCCAAAGTCATCGTGTCGAACGATGACATTCATCCGGATTCGGGAGAAGTCATCCCATGATGCGTAACGGTTCAGTCTTCGACAAAAGAGTCTGTTGAATACGAGAAGGCAACCGCAGAGTTACCTTCTGAACGCAGAAACTCGTTGTTGGAACCTAGCCAACCCATGAAATCTCAAGGGCGGAACGCGCGTCACGACATGATGGGTCGGAGATCATCCGTTTCCTCTATATACACCTAGGAGTCCCTATGCCGAGAAGAGATAGTAGTAGTCTCCATAACAAACCAGAAGCGTAACCAGAATGGGTGAATTCAAGACATTTGCTGACTTCCGTGCAGAGATACTGCGCATCATAGAACAAGGAGCCCAGAAAGGGATCCTCCTTCGTATCCTCGGAGGAGCCGCTATCCGGATGCACTGTCCCGGGTCAGACCACATGTACGAATTGCTGAAGCGGGCACCGAAACACGACATGGACTTTGTCAGCTACAGCAAGTACAGGCCGCTGACCAGGCAGCTCATGAAAGACATGGGCTACACCCCATACGTGACGCTCGCGATGGCAAGCGGTGCTGGCCGGCACAGACAGATATTCAATGACGCGGATGGAAACAAGGCAATCGACGTATTCCTCGACATATTGCCAATGTGCCACGTCATAGATTTCAGAGGAAGGCTCGAGGTCGACAACCCGACAGTCCCCCCGGCCGAACTCTTCCTTCTGAAAGCGCAGATCTGCGACATGAACGAGAAGGACTGGGCCGACATGTGCATACTCCTCCGCGAACACCCAGTCGGGAATGTCGACAAGGACACGATTAACCTAAACCTCGTCGCCAAGACCCTCGCGGACGATTGGGGGTTCTACTACACTGTCTCGACGAACATGAAGAAACTGCACGACTATGTCGGCCAATACCCGGGACTACCAAGTGATGACCGCAAGAACATTGAAGGCAGGATCTCCGCGATCAGTGATGCGATAGAGAAAGAGCCTAAGACTCTGAAATGGAAGATGAGGGCCAAAGTCGGCACCGCTAGGAAATGGTACAACGTCGTCGAGGAAGTCCAAAGGGATACCTTATCAGGATCATCGTAGGGCGCCATAGCCACGGAAAATTCGCGGCGACAATGGAGAGCCTGAGAGTTGGCTAAAGTAAGATTCCTATTCTCTACGGACCTTCACGGATCGGAAGTAGTGTGGAGAAAGTTCCTGAATTCGGGAAAGATCTTCGATCTTGATGCGCTCGTCATTAGCGGCGACATGACTGGGAAGATGATCATCCCAATATTCAAGAAAACGGACGGGAATTACAGGGCCACGCTGTTCGGTGAGGAGAGTGTCCTCAAGGAAAGCGACCTTCCGGAGTATGAGAAGAAGATACGCAAGCTCAGCTACCTGCCATATCGAACGACATCTGAAGAAGCTGCGAAGATTGCTGAAGATGAGGACTTGAGAGAGAAAGTCTTCGAGGGCCTTCAGATTAATGTGATCAAGGAATGGCTGAAACTGGTACCGGAAAAAGTCCCCAAGAAATGCCGGGTCATCCTGACTCCGGGAAACGACGATGTGCTAGCCATCGACGATGTGATACGAGCCGACAAGAACGTCACGTATGGCGAGGAGGAAGTTGTCTCACTAGATGACGAACACGAAGTCGCTTGTTGTGGGTGGAGCAATCCGACACCATGGCATACGCCGCGAGAGT
>Ga0315281_10015500_pt1 | contig 10219 bp, 4 predicted proteins | sample YL17G07_0_MG_FD_204540 | JGI IMG/M metagenome (GOLD analysis project Ga0315281, IMG submission 204540) | Sediment microbial communities from Yellowstone Lake, YNP, Wyoming, USA - YL17G07_0 | ecosystem: Environmental > Aquatic > Freshwater > Lake > Sediment | place: USA: Wyoming | collected...
AGCTCCCCAGCCTGCTCGCGCGCACCCGCGGCATGGTGATGGGTTTCGTGACGACGGCCGCCGTGGGGGACGCCACTCCCGCGGCCTTCTTTGTCCACACGGGGGATCGCGGCAGCGACGGGGCCGTCACCGGCGCCTACCTCGCGGCCGCGCGGGAGGGGATCCTGCGCGTCGTCATGGGCGGCGGGAGAAAGTCGTTCCCGCCGGGTCCAGGTGGGGCCCTCGAGTCATTCTCGGCGCTCGGGTTCGCGGTTGGGTACGACGCCACTTCCCTCGCGGCGGCGCTGAAAACCCGCCCGCAGCGGCTGCTCGGTCTATTCCACGACTCTCACATGAGCACCTCTTTCGACGTCCAGCATCGCGGCGACCCCAACGTCGTGAAGGACTTCCCCGACCAGCCCTCGCTGGAGACGATGACACGTGCGGCGCTCGCTGTCCTTGCCCCCAACCCGCGCGGGTTCTGCCTCCTCGTCGAGGGCGCAAACATCGACCGGCAGGCCCACGCCGCCGACCAGGAGCGCATGGTGTGGGAGGTGCTGGCGTTCGACCGGGCCGTGGCTGCGGCGATGGAGTTCGCCCACGCGACCAACGAGGATGCCGACCCGGCCAATGACACTCTCGTCATCGTCGTGACCGACCACGAGACGGGGGGCGTGGTCCTCCCAGGGGTCGGCGACCCGGCCCGGCTCGGGACTCGCGACTACGTGCGCACATTCGATACGGGCGGCCTTCCCGATGCCGCCGATGCCAACCGCGACGGCTTCCCCGACGACCCGAACCCGGCCCGCAAACCGATCATCCACTTCGCGGCCGGGCCCGACCGGTACGAGGACTGGCAGCCGCAGCCACGTCCGATCCCGGCGGCCGTCGCCGCGGCCGGAAGAGACCGTATCGTCTACCCGAACGGCGACCGAGACGGCGGGACCGGCGTGCTGCTCACCGGGGTAATCGAAAACTCGGTGCCCGCCCGGAGCGTCTACTCCCCGGCCCTGTACGCGCACACCGCGGTGGATGTCCCGGTCGCCGCATATGGCCCCGGCGCCGCCGCGCTCGCGGGAGCGCGCGACAACACCGACGTGTTTCCGGCAATCCTGCGCGCCGTGGGCGGTTCGAGCGGGACACCCAGGTAGCGCCCCGGGCGCCGAAACGCCTGGCCGGGTGCATCCGTCTGCGGAGCGTGCCTCGCACGCTGCAGGATTCGACACCCGCAGCATGCCGGAATTGGCTCGGATGGACCACTCCCGTCACTGAACAACGTGGTGAGAACTCACACCTAGTCGACCTCGAAGCTGACGAACATCAGCAGGCCCTGGCGCTCGAGTTGCACGATCGTTCCCGACGCGCCGCGGCACGCGGGCAAGCCGGAGGCTCATCGAGTGCCGGGGAATGGCCCGCCCCGTGCCAGGTTTGTGAATAGCTGTGGGCGCTGTCCAGTGGCGACCTGCTCCTCACATCCGGGGGCGGCAGAGGTCCTCGGACCCGCGAACTTTCGGGAGAACCGTTCCGGCCATACCGAGAACCACATCCGGGCGAATCCAGATCAGCATCGTGGACAGCCGCGTGACTCGCCTGTGACACAACGTCGGCAGGAAGGCTCGCGTATACGAACCGTGAAGCACATGCCGCGGCCGCGACCCACCATAGTGAAACACAAGGCACCCGCCGACTGGGCGATCGACCCGAGGGCTCTCGCGAGGGTCAACCGTTTGCGTCCCCGAGCCGTGGCCCTGTTCGAGGCCTTCTCCGTTATGCCCCGAGCGGCGGTGTTCGCGATCGGAGTCGTCGCGGTTCTTGCCGTGGGGGTGATCGACTATGTCACGGGGCCCGTCCTCTCGCTCGCTGTCTTCTACCTGATCCCGATCGTTTTCGTCGCCTGGCGTCTGGGGCGCGGGGCGGGGAACACACTGGCGTTTGTCGCAGCGGTGGCGTCGGCGGTTGCGGAACAGCTGGAGCTCGCCGCCGAGCATCGGCCTGCGATTTCCTACTGGAACGCAGCCTCCCTCCTCGTGGTCTTCCTCGGGGTCGTGTACCTCGTGACCGTGCTCAGGACCACGTGGGCGTACGACAACAATCTCCTTGCCGAGGTGCAGGCGAGCCTGCTCCCCGGCGAGATTCTCCCGGTCAGGGGGTGCGAGATAGCGGGAGAGTGGCGGCCGGCCGGAGTGGTGGGCGGAGACTACTACGATGTCCTCCCCGTGGCGGGTGGCGCGACCGCCCTGTGCGTCGGCGACGTGTCCGGCAAAGGCATGCCTGCTGCCCTGTTGATGTCCAATGTGCAGGCGAGCCTCCGTGCCCTGATCAGCGACGGCCTGACCCCAGCCCGTCTGCTGGCGAGGCTCAATTCTCTCGTCAGCTCGCATCTGAGTGGCAGAAGGTTCATCACGCTCTTCCTCGGAGTGCTGGACCCGCTCGGCCGGCGGCTGGCGTTCTGCAACGCCGGCCACAACCCTCCGATCCTGATGCGCTCCGATGGTTCGTGGCGGCGACTTCCGACAGGAGGACCGGTGCTCGGCGTCCTGCCCGCTGCAGCCTATACGGACGACGAGGTTCTCCTCCGACCGGGGGATCGCCTCGTCCTGTACACGGACGGGCTCACCGAGCGCACCGCCGTCACAAGCGAGGAGTTCGGGGAGGCACGCCTGGTCGAGGTGATGAGCGCGAACCGCCAGAGGAACGCAAGCGGGCTGCGAGATGCCATCATGACCTCCTCTGCCACATTCGGCACCCGATACTTCGAGGACGACCTCACCATCCTCGTCGTGGCCGTGACGTGAGGACCTCGAGTGGCCAGCGCAAACACGCGGGGGCCCGAGGCCGCTACGCGGCTCCCGCGAGCGACAGATCCTAGTCGACCTCGAAGCTGACGAACATCAGCAGGCCCTGGCGCTCGAGTTGCACGACGACAGGGTCACCGTCCTTCAACCCCGCGACCGCCGCTTTCAGCTCGGCGAGGCTTCCCACCTCCTTCCCATTCACGACGAAGATGACGTCACCTGGCTGAAAGCGGTCGGCAGGGGGTGTCGCGTCTGCCGAGATCCCGGCCACGAGGACACCGCCCTTCTTGCGCGGCGGCCCGATCGTCGCGAGAAAGCTCGCGGTGAGATCCACGGCGAGCACATCCAACTCGGGAACGAGGTTCTTCTTCGGATCGACCATGTCCAGGAACCGCCCCGGGTCGTCCGGACGCTCGACCACCGGAACCTGAAGCGTGAAGCGCTGCGAACCGCGAAGCACCTCGAGCGTCACCTTCGTGCCGGGGGCGTGCCGGTAGAGGCTGATTCCAAACTGGCGAGTGTTGTCTATCAGCTTGCTGTCGATGCCGAGGATGACATCCCCGATTTGCAGGCCTGCCTTGTCCGCCGGCCCGCCTGGCAGGATGTCCGAGACGATCACGCCCCACGACTGGGGCAGCTTGAGCGCTGCTGCCATCGTCGGCGTGAGGTTCTGGACCTGCATCTGGATCACACCGCGCTGGACCCTCCCGTTCTTTCTGAGCTGCTCGACGATGGGACGCACGATGTTGCTGGGGATCGCCAACCCCACACCCTCGCTGCCGCCCGACTGCGAGAGGATCATCGTGTTGATCCCGACGACCCGGCCTTCGGAGTCAACGAGCGGCCCGCCGCTGTTGCCCGGGTTGATCGGGGCGTCGGTCTGCACGTAGACCATCATGTCATCGGGCCGGATCTCCCGCGCCACCGCGCTCACCACGCCCATCGTCACGGTGTTCCCGAGGCCAAGCGGCGAACCGAAGGCGAGGACCACCTGGCCCTGTCTCAACAGGTCGGAGTCCCCGAGCTCCAGGGCAGGCACGCCGCTCGTCGTTATCTTGAGAAGCGCCAGATCGGTCGTCGTGTCGATGCCGACGAGCTGTGCTTCGACCCTGCCACCCTGCGGTCGCAGGAACGAGGCTGGTGACCCGGGAGTCTCCACCCTCGTTGCGAACTGCACCTGGATGCGCCTCGCCCTGTGCACCACGTGGGCGTTGGTCACGATGTAGCCTGCGGAATCGATCACCACGCCCGAGGCCTCGCCCGCGTGCTTCATCACGACACCCCACGGCCCCGACGGGACCGAGTAGCCGGAGGTGAAGATCTGAACAACCGACGGCGACACGCGCGCGGCGATGCGCTCGAATGAGGCCGACAATTCCTCCAGCGTCCGGATGTTGCCGCCGCTCGAGGGCACCTCGGCCGGACGCGCGCCGGCCGCGGACACCACCGAGAGCGCTACGCCGAGCATCAAGGCGGATCTGAACATGGCTGACTCCCTGCCGCGTAGCCCCCGGGCTCGCGGGTCGGTCATTATCGTCCCTACGGCCGCCGCCACGCAACATCCAGCGTTTGTGGCGCGGGGAACGAGAACGAGGGGCGCCGCTGCTTCGTCCGAAGACAGCGCGCGTCGTCGCGGCACGCGATGGACCGGGTTAGAATCAGCGCCGTTGCACGGAGGGATCGCCGAATGCGCACTCGCCGAATCGCCCTGGTTCTCCTCGTCGTCGCCACCGGTGCGGTCGCCGCGGACCAACCCCGCCCGATGACTGCCGTGGACCTGCTCTCGGTCCCCACCCAGTCGGACGTGCAGCTTGCCCCGGGCGCCGACCTCGCGCTTTTCGTCCGCACCCAAGCGGACTGGGATCAGGACAGGATGATCCCGCACATCTGGAAGGTCGCCGCTGAGGGCTCGGGCCTCGTGCAGATGACCAACGGCACGACCGGGGAGAAGTCGCCACGCTGGTCACCCGACGGGTCGCGGTTCTGCTTCGTCGCCACCCGCAACGGCGACACTGCGCAGCTTTTCGTCCAGCCCGTCGGCGGCGGCGAGGCATTGCAGGTGTCCACGCACGAGACCTCGGTGTCCGACCCCGAATGGCTGCCAAACGGCAAGGGGATCGTTTTCGTCGCCGAGGACCCTGACTCCAAAGAGGCAAAGGAGGCGAAGAAGCTCTCCGGCGAGGTGATCTCCTACGACCGCGACTACAGGCAGAAGCACCTGTGGCTGCTCGACCTCGCGTCAAAGACCGAGAAGCGGGTCACGGAAGGCAGCTTCTCGGTGCTCGAGTACGCCCTTTCCGCCGACGGCACGAAGCTCGTCTACGTCGCCGCACCGACGCCGCTGGTCGACGACGAGGAGAAAGCCGAGATCTACATCCGGTCTCTGGCCGGGGGCGAAACCCGCAGGCTCACCAGCAACCACGTGGGTGAGCACGGCGTGGGGTTGTCCCGCGACGGCGGGTCGATCCTGTTCGTGGCCGCCACCAACGAGCGCTTCGAGCCGTACTACCAGGAGCACCTGTTCATGGTGCCGGCGGCCGGGGGCGGGCCGCGAATGCTGCTGAAGGATGTCCCCGATGAGATCGAGGCCGCAGACTGGTCTCGGGACGGGCAGACCCTAATGGTCCGCGTCAACAGCGGCGTGCGTGTCCACCTGTGGGCGCTCGACCTGGCCAGCGCCCGGCGGAGTCGACTCACCGACGGCGACAGCACCGTCCTCTCGGAGCGCATCGACACGGTCTCCGACGCCTGGGCCGCGCTGATCGGTGGCAGTTCATCCCCCGGGGACGTGTGGATCGCAACCGGCATTGGCACCCCGCCCACACGCGTGACGCACTTTGCCGAGGAGGTGGAGGCCGCGTTCCGCACGCCGAGGGTCGAGGTGTTCACCTGGACCGGCCGCGACGGTCAGAAGGTGGAGGGCCTGCTCACCTACCCGCTCGACTATGCGGCCGGGACCCGTGCCCCGCTGGTCGTGCAAACCCACGGCGGCCCGATGTGGTCCTCCAGATTCGGCTTCCCGGACTGGGAGAACTACACCGCGGTGCTCGCGGCCAAGGGGTACATGGTCCTCGACCCCAACTACCGCGGGTCCACCGGCTACGGCGATGCGTTCATGCGCGACATGGTCGGCCACTACTTCCACGAGGCGGACAAGGACGTTCTCGCCGGGGTGGACGCCCTGGTCGCAAAAGGTCTGGCGGACCCGGACAAGGTGGTGGCCATGGGGTGGAGCGCGGGCGGGCACATGACCAACCGGCTCGTGACCACGACCAGCCGTTTCAAGGCGGGCGCTTCGGGCGCCGGGGCCGCGAACTGGATCTCGATGTACGCCCAGAGCGACGTTCGGACCTACCGGACCCCGTGGTTCGGCGGCTCGCCCTGGGGCGAGAGCGCCCCCCTCGGGCTCTACCTCGAGCAGTCGCCGGTGACCCACATGGCCGGCGCCAGGACCCCGACGTTGCTGCTCGTCGGCGAGAAGGACGTCCGCGTGCCCACGGCGCAGTCTGTCGAGATGCTCCGCGCGCTCCGGGGCAGCGGCGTGGAGGCCGACCTGCTCGTCTTCCCCGGCGAGCCGCACACCCTGCGGACGCCCAGGCACCAGCTGCACAAGGTCAACAGCGAGATCGCCTGGTTCGAAAGGCACCTCTTCGGCCGGACCTACGAGATGGAGAAGCCGCCGCTCACCAAGAAGGATGGCGAGGCCGACACCGGCACCGAGAAGAAGTAGGGTGCTTCATACCGCTTTTCGTTCAAACGTAGTGTTTTCGCTGTCATCGCGAGGCCCCTGAGCGCAGCGAGGGCGCCGACGCCGAAGCCGCGAGCAGCATGGCAAGGCTGCGTGGCGGGATCTCATCGATGTCAACGGGATTGCTTCGTCTCTTCGCTCCTCGCAATGACGGCAGTGGGAACGGGACTGCTTCGGCCCCTTCGGGGCCTCGCAGTGACAGCGATTCCTCTACGGCGGACGGTGAATTGGTATCAAAAGCGAGGCTGATGGCGGCGACCTAGTCGGGGCCCTTCGTGGGCGCGGCTGCCTGTAGCCTTACGCGGAGGATCTCGCTGGGGCGCCAGAGGCGCATGCGCGGCCCCCACGTGCCGGTTCCCCGGCACAAGATGACCGGCATGCCGTCCACCTCGTACCTCCCGCCCAGCAACGGGTAGACGGTCTGCGTCAGGTAGTCGAACGGCCAGATCTGCCCGCCGTGGGTGTGGCCGCAGAGCATCAGGCCCACCCCGGCGGCGGCCGCCTTCTCCGCCTCCCACGGCGTGTGCGAGAGCAGGATGGTCGCACCCGAAGGACGGCCGGCGAGCGCCTGCCCGACCGGGTCGCCGCCCATTCCGGAGCGGCGGCGTGAGGTGAGGTCGTCCACGCCCGCGAGGACGAGGCCGGACCGGACCTCGGCCCAGCGGTCGTGCAGCACCTGGAAGCCCGTCTCCGCGAGCAGGCGCGCGCTCGCCCCCCGCCCACCGTGCGACTCGTGGTTGCCGGTCACGGCCCACACGCCGAGCGGGGCCCAGAGGCGCCGAAAGTCCCCGAGCAGGTCACCCTCGGCCTGGCCGTGACCTTCGAGGAGGTCGCCGAGCAGGATCACGAGGTCGGGCCGCAGCGCCTGGACCTGCGCGACCCGTGCCGAGAGCCAGCGCTCGCCGAGTAGGCTGCCGAGGTGAAGGTCGGACACCGCGACCAGCACGGTTCCGTCCATTCCCGGCGGCAGGCCGGCGAGGCGAACCTCGTAGTCGCGCACCACCGGCGGACGCATGCCCTGTACGAGGGCAATCGCGGAAAGCACACCGGCCACGAGCAGCGCGAAGCCCCGCAGTCTCGGTGCCAGCCGCGGCAGGAGGAAGCCGAACCCCGTGACCAGGTCCGTCACGAACAGGGCCGCAAAGGCGAGGAACAGCATCGCCAGCCACGTCATGCCGAAAAGCTCCAGCAGCCGGGCCAGCGCCCCTGAGCCGTCGTGCCCGAGGTAGAACGACAGGAAGAGACTCGCCCAGAGCGCAACCCCGAGGCCGACCAGCACGGGTCGGGGGACGCGTTCTCTGATCGCCGGAACCGATGCCGCGCGCCAGAACACGTACGCCTGCAGCAGCGTTCCGGCTGTGACGAGCATCGTCATGAACACTGGAGCCTCCCGACGACCCTGTGCGCCGTCCTGCGCTGCCGGCGCGCACCCCCTCTTCGACCAGAGGTTTCGTCCCTCAAGAGGTGCAGCATGGCCACCGCACCGATTCTCCCACGCCCGCGGGTGCATTCGCATTCGCCGGTCTGCGAGGCGGCGTCGCCGTGACCCGCCGAGGCCAGGAAGGGGATCTCCTGCGGCGTCCCTGCCTTGCGGCCGCGGCCCGGGAGAGGTACTGTTTCGCGAACACCCTCAACGACCTCGGGGAGGTAACGATGGGACACATTTCGAAAGGGCTGGTCGCAGTGGTGGCCTTCACCTGGGCCGTGGTGTCGCTCGGGACGAACCCGCCAGTCGGCGCGCAGAAGGAAAAGACCTTCTCTGATCGGCTGGGCGGCATGACGTTTCGGTGCATCGGTCCCTACCGCGGCGGACGCGTCACCGCGGTCGCGGGGGTCCGCCGAGATCCGCTGACCTACTACTTCGGAGGAACCGGCGGGGGGGTGTGGAAGACGACGGATGCGGGGGCAAACTGGGAGCCCGTGTCGGACAAGGACTTCACGACCGGCTCCGTGGGCGCCATCGCGGTTTCGGAGTCCGACCCAAACGTGATCTACGTCGGGATGGGCGAGTCGCCGATCCGCGGCAACCTCTCACACGGCGACGGGGTGTGGAAGTCCACCGACGCGGGCCGCTCGTGGCGAAACGTCGGCCTGAAGGACACGCGCCACATCGCCCGGGTCAGGGTCCACCCGGCGAACCCCGACCTTGTCTATGTCGCCGCCCAGGGGCACGCGTGGGGGCCGAACCCGGAGCGCGGCATTTTCCGTTCGCAGGACGGGGGCAAGACGTGGCAAAAAGTCCTGTTCGTGGACGACAACACTGGGGCCTCGGACCTGGCGATGGACCCGGCAAACCCGCGCATCCTGTACGCGGGGTTTTGGCAGGTTATCCGGCGTCCCTGGGAAATGGTCAGCGGTGGACCGGGGAGCAGCCTCTGGAAGTCCACCGACGGCGGGGACACGTGGAAGAAGCTCAGCGAGGGGTTGCCCGAGGAGCTGCTCGGAAGGATCGGGGTCGCTGCGTCTGCGGCCCTCCCCGGGCGCGTGTGGGCGATCATCGAAGCCAAGAAGCGAGGAGGCCTGTACGTCTCCGAGGACTTCGGCGAGAAATGGAAGCTGGTCAACGACGAGCACAAGATCCGCGAGCGGGCGTGGTACTACTCCTGGGTCTACGGCGACCCGAAGAACGCGGACACCATCTACGTCATGAGCGTCTACCTCCACAAGTCGATTGACGGGGGGAAGACATTCGCGGCGGTTCCGGAGCCGCACGTCGACAACCACGACATGTGGATCGATCCGGACGAGCCGAACCGTTTTATCCTCGGGAACGACGGTGGCGCGACCGTGACTTTCAATGGCGGCGCGTCCTGGTCGACCCTGAACAACCAGCCGACGGCGCAGTTCTACCGCGTGGCCACCGACAACCGCTTCCCCTACTGGCTCTACGGTTCACAGCAGGACAACACGAACGTAGCCATTCCGAGCGGCGTCCCCGGCGACGGAATCGATTTCACCGATTGGCATCCGGTGGGTGGCGGTGAGAGCGGATGGGTGGCACCGCACCCGACTGATCCCGACGTGGTGTTCGCCGGTGAGTACGGCGGCCAGATCACGCGTCACGACCACCGCACCCGCGAGACCCGGCAGATCATGGTCTGGCCGCAGCTCGCGGACGGGCGCGCGACCAGGGACCTCAAGTACCGCTTCCAGTGGAACGCGCCAATCCTGATCGCGCCCCACGACCCGGAGACGCTCTACCACGCGGCACAGGTGCTCATGCGCAGCCGGGACGAGGGGGAGACGTGGCAAGCGATCAGCCCCGACCTGACCCGCAACGACCCGTCGAAGCAGGGGCTGTCGGGCGGCCCCATCACGAACGACATCACCGGCGTCGAGGTGTACGACACGATCTTCGCCCTCGCCGAGTCCCCGCATGAGAAGGGGGTCATCTGGGCGGGCACCGACGACGGCCTGGTCCAGCTCACGCGGGACGACGGCAAGACGTGGCACAACGTGACGCCGAAGGATCTCCCCGAGTGGATCCAGGTCAACTCGATCGAGCTTTCGCCGCACGACAAGGCGACCGCCTACCTCGCTGCGACGCGCTACAAGTTCGATGACTTCCGACCGTACCTGTACAAGACCAACGATTACGGCAAGACCTGGGTGAGGATCACGAGCGGGATCCCGGACGGCGCCTTTACGCGGGTCATCCGCGAGGACCAGGTGCGCCGCGGCCTGCTGTTCGCCGGGA
>Ga0315281_10015501_pt1 | contig 10219 bp, 10 predicted proteins | sample YL17G07_0_MG_FD_204540 | JGI IMG/M metagenome (GOLD analysis project Ga0315281, IMG submission 204540) | Sediment microbial communities from Yellowstone Lake, YNP, Wyoming, USA - YL17G07_0 | ecosystem: Environmental > Aquatic > Freshwater > Lake > Sediment | place: USA: Wyoming | collected...
CGACGTCCTCGGCGGCAATTATTATAGAAAAAGCCGACGAGGACGTCGGCGCGCCAGAGCTTTAACTTGCCTCGATCGACATCTCCAACTCCAGCCAACTTTCTTCCAGCTCGGCCACTTTGTTTTCCAGGCTGGCATGGAGTGTGTTCAGTTTGTCCACTTCACTGCGCGGTAAATTATCGTAGGTGGCAGGGTCAGCCAGTTTGTTGGTAACGATGGTGAGCTCGGTTTGTGCCGCTGCGAGTGCTGTGGTGAGTTTGGCTTGTTTGGATTGCAGTGCTTTTCTGTTTGGCTTGTTAGCGGCAACCAGCTGTGGCTTTGTAACCGCTGCCGCAACTGCTTCACGCGGGCGGCGGGTTTCAATCCAGACTTTGTAATCCTCCAGGTCACCATCAAATAGTTTCGCTTCACCATCGGCTATTAGCCATAACTCATCCGCCACCGCACGTATCAGGCTGCGGTCGTGCGACACGATAACCACCGCGCCGGTGTATTCTTCCAGCGCGATGGTCAGTGCATCGCGCATATCCAGATCAAGGTGGTTGGTTGGTTCGTCCAGCAATAGCAAATGCGGCTTTTGCCACGCCAGCAATGCCAGCGCAAGACGGCTTTTTTCACCGCCGGAAAAGCTGGCTACCGGACGGTCTTCACTGTCACCAGCCAAGCCGAAGCGTCCGAGGAAAGTGCGCAAGGCGAGGGTTTTTTCTTTCGGGGCGAGACGCTCCATGTGTTGTAGCGGCGTCGCGGCGCTATCCAGGTTTTCCAGCTGATGTTGCGCAAAATAGCCGATGCGGATATCGGGCGTGAGCTCCAGCTTGCCAGAGGTGGGAGCCAGTTCACCTACCAGCAGTTTGATCAGTGTTGATTTACCTGCGCCGTTGGGGCCGAGCAAGGCGATGCGGGCACCGGCACGCAGCACCAGGTTGATATTTTTGAACAGCGCTTTATCGCCATAGCTGAAGCCCATATTTTCGGCGCGCATGAGTAAATCCGGGCTGCGCTCGGGTGCTTCAATCTCCAGCTCAAAATGCCCGTCGGTGACATGGGCCGGGGCGATGCGCGTAATGCGCTCCAGCGCCTTGATGCGACTCTGTGCCTGCTTTGCCTTGGTGGCTTTGGCGCGAAAGCGCCGCACGAAATCTTCCAGATGGGCAACCTTGGCCTGCTGCTGGTTGTATGCCTGGTTCTGCTGCGCGATTTTTTCGGCACGCGCGCGCTCAAAATCGTCGTAGTCACCGGCATAGGTGTCGATGGTTTTGTCATGCATATGTGCAATGCGGTTGACACAGGCATTCAAAAATTCGCGGTCGTGCGATACCAGCAGCAGGCTGCCGGGGTAGCGCGCCAGATACTGCTCCAGCCACAATATCGCTTCCAGATCGAGGTGGTTGGTAGGCTCGTCCAGCAGCAGCAAATCGGCACGGTGCATCAGCGCGCGCGCCAGATTGAGCCGCATACGCCAGCCGCCGGAAAAACTGCTGACCGGGCGCTCCAGCGTGTCGTTGGCAAAGCCCAGGCCGTTCAGCAATTGTGCCGCGCGGGATTTTGCGGTGTAGCCGCTGATTGCTTCATAGCGGCTTTGCGCTTCAAACCAGTGCGCATCGTGATTGTCCTGTGCCAGGTTTTTTTCCAGCGCACGTAGCTCCACATCGCCATCGAGCACAAATTCAATCGCGGGCTGCTCTGAGGTCGCGATCTCCTGCTCGACAAACGCAATCGTCTTGCCGGACTGTATGGAAACTTCGCCGCTCTCGGGTTTGATCTCGCCGCGTATCAGGCGAAACAGCGTGGATTTGCCGCAGCCATTTTTGCCGACGAGGCCGATGCGCTGATCGGCAAACGCCTGCAAATTTACATTCTGCAACAGCGGCGTGCCGCCTTGCAGGTAGGTCATATTTTGGATATTTAACATGCCGTCATGATAACAGAGGGAGGATAGTGTCTGAGTGTCCACGCAACTTGGTGGAGCTGATCTATGCCGCCAAATCTTCTATCAAATAAAAATAGGCATTGAGCATATACAAACCGGACAAGATCAGCAGCAGCGCGCCGATCACTTCAAAAACTTTTTGCGAATGCCTGAGTGCTTTCAGGTTTTCCAGCCAGCCCATTGCCCAAGCACCCAGTATGATGGGCACGGAGCGACCGAGGGCAAATGCAAACAAGAGAACTGCACCAAACAAGGGGGAGCCTATCCCGGCCGCAACACCCAGCATGATGATGAGGGCGGGCGTGCAAAAGGGGCAGATTGCGACCGAGAATGGAATGGCGAGCACGAAAGCTCCCCAGATGCTGGTGGCGCGTCTGGCGCGAATGGTTATAACGGGCAGGGGTAGTTTGATCCAGCCCGGCCACATCAGGCCGAGGATAATCAGCAAAGGTCCCAGCACCAGCCCCCATGCTCTGCCCATCAGATTTTGCACCCATAGCCCGCCAAAACCGGCAGTCAGGCCTATCAGGACATGGGTGACAATCAGGCCCAGAATAAACATGCCGCCAAACATCAGTGCTTTTTTGGGTTCATGTGCCTTGGTAACGTAGGCAAGCGAAACAGGGATAGCCGCCAGTGCGACCGGATTAAAACTGAAGACAAAGCCCGCGGTGAAGCCCACCCCCAGTGAGGCAAGGCTTGCTTGTTCCAGTGTGCTGCGCAATGTTTCCAGATCCATATCAGATTCCTGATTTTAAATTAATGAGCGCACCGCTCCAAAGTAAAAGGGTAGTGATGTAAGGACTTAGCCTGGCAGCGTGGCCGAGAAAATCCCGGTGAGCTGCGCTGAATTTGTGCGTGCTTTCCCACAGCGTGGGCAAAGTAAACATAAGGGCAAATATCAAGCCCGCAAGCGCTGCGATACCGGGTTGCCGGGTTAATGCGGAGAGAATCCCGGTGATGGCTACCAGGGGCAGGGTACATGCCGGCAAGGTAAGCCCCAGCTTGTAGCTTTGTGGAAGATCGTCATGTTTGGGTAACAGGCGGAAAAATTCAAGATGTGGCACCGGCAGGTAAATTTTTCGCGTGATCAGATATACCAGGCCGAACATGCCGAGCATCAGCATTGCCGTTTTCTGTGCAAGCTGCTCCAGGCCGATTGCGGCCACGCAACCGAATAGCAAGCTCAGCAGCAGTGCACGAGACAGTACTAACTGTGCCAGTGCACGCCTGCGATTGCTTGCCGTATCGAGATTGGCTCGCACTGCAAACAAGGTGTGGGTGGCAATCGTGCAAGGCTCGAAAAAGGACAATAATCCAAGAACGCTTGCGCTTGCCAATAGAACTGTAGTCAAGTTGCGCTCCAATCAGTTGAGCGTTTGTTCATGGAAGACGTTTGACCAGCTCTGAACGCAATTTAGCCGGGTTCGGCAGCGATGAAAATACCAGCTCTCCATCAATCGCGATGGCAGGGGATGACATTACTCCCAGTTCCACCGCGTAATCTATTTCGTCCAGAATATTCACCTCGCGCCAGGAGATCTTGTCCTGACCGATTTCCTTCATGATCTCCTCCAGGATATTTTTTGCCTGAGTGCACTTGCCGCATCCCGGCGAAGAAAATACTTCCACCTTAACCATTTGCTTTCCTTTTCGGATGTTTAACCATGCTGTTTTCCAATGCCTCGATAATCGGGCACTCTGCCAGAGGTCTGGAGTTGTCAGCACACATGGTAATAAGCTCATTCAAAGCTTGTGACATATCCTTTAATGCCTTGATCTTGTGCTCCAGGAGCAATTTTTTCTCGATGGCAACACTGCGCACGTCATTGCAACAGGCAGCATCATTTTCTCTCAGTGCCAGTAACTCGCGTATTTCCGTCAGGCTGAAGCCGCATTGCTGCGCATGCTTGATAAAGCGCAGGCGACGAACAGCCTGCTCATCATACAGCCTGTATCCTGACCCGGTTTTGGCGGCAGGCGCAAGTAAGCCTTCTTTCTCGTAATAGCGGATGGTATCGCTCGTCACCGCAGCACCCAGTGCCAGTTTTCCTATCGTCAACACCTAATTACCCCCAGAGATTTACATTATAAACCTTGGAGTAAAGACTAAGGTCAACAAGATTTTAATGACTGGGTTAACGTGAGCAAAATAGGGGTATCAGTATGTCCGACATCAAGTGTCAGCAAATTTTACAGTGAGAGCGTTGATGACTCTAAATAAATGACATGGACTTACTTTAACTAGATGAATTTATTTATTTATTTTATCTTTGGCGCGATTTGTGCTTACATTTATCGGTAATCGGTTAAATGGTTTAAACACTTAACGATTAAGCAATTTAGTGAAAGTGGCTTTAAACATTAGAGACATTATTGAATGTTCTAAATAATAATATTGCATCGGGGGGGTCATGAAAGGTTTATTAATACAAAACAAGGGGTTAACTATGAAAAAAGCAACAGTACATTTAAAGCGCATGGCAAGCAGTGCACTCATCGGTGCAGCTTTGTTCGCATCTGCACCAGCACAGGCGGTATTCTTCAATCTGACTTCTACTGGCAACGCGCAAGCTGATGCAGGCTTCCAGGCGGCTGCCAATTACTGGTCGAGCATCTTCACTGATAATGTAACGATAAACATTACAGCAGGCTATGCTGCACTTGGCACAAATATCATTGGGCAAGCGAGCTCGTCTTATTACAACACCAATTATTCGGCCATGAAGAGCGCTTTGGCGGCCGATTCAAAGAGTGCTGCCGATGCGACTATGGTTTCCGGTTTGTCTGCTGGATCAAGCTACAGCAAGTGGATTAACGGTACGACCAATAATGGTGGAGCAGCACACGTGCAATCAGGGATTACTGCTATGGAAATGACTACTGCCAATGCAAAGGCTATGGGTCTCCTGGGTGCTACCGCAACAGCAGATGCGACTATTACTTTTAGCAGCCTGTTTAGTTTTGATTTCGACCGGAGCAACGGTATCAGTGCGGGTATGATTGACTTTGTCGGCGTTGCAATTCACGAACTTGGCCATGCAATGGGCTTTACCAGCGGGGTGGACATACTTGACTATAACAGTGGCTTTGCTGATGCCGCTTTTAATCCTTATGCCACCATGCTCGATTTTACCCGCTGTTCCGCCGCTAGCCAGGCGGCTGGTGCCGACATGGATTGGACTGTAGGCACTGCAGCCAAGGACTTTGCCATTGATGGAAGCTGCACTGCCGTCGTAAGCAATGCTTGGTCTACCGGTACGTACAAGGGTGACGGAAGGCAAGCCAGCCACTGGAAGGACAACTTGGGCCGCGGCATCATGGATCCCACATTTGCATACGGTGAGCTGGGTGTTATTAGCGCTAACGACATTTTGGCCTTTGACGTGATTGGTTGGGACACCAAAACAGCGGATGTGCCTGAGCCTATGGGCATATTGCTGATTGGTGCTGGTCTGTTTGGTATGGCATTCGTACGACGCAACAGAAAGGTTGCTTGATACTAGAGTCTCCCGGCAGAATATTTGCGGGGGTGCGCTTAACGCACTGGATGGTCAGTAGTAAATCATTCAATGTGTTGAAGTGTAATAAATGGCATCAGTTTTATGTCACACTTATACCGTCAACATACGGTTTAGTGATGGGCATAAAGCTGATGTCATTTTTTTTACGTCTTGAAAATACTCTTAAACGATTTGCAGATATTGGATTATCGGCAAAGATCAGTCTGGTATTTATTGTTCTTTCCTGTTCCGCTCAAGCCATGGTAGAACCACAGGCTATTCACGCTTATGAGCTTGGCTATCAGCAAGCAACGATTATCGTCAAGGGCGACGTTGAGTCTTATGACATAAAGCGGGGCGCCATGCTGCGGGTGAGCGAAGTTGTGCGTGGTGACGCGCAAGCGGGTAAGGAATATGTGCTGGAAGGCTCTGCCAGATTTCCCTTCCTCGCTCCGCCGCACCGGGATATAACGGCATTTATCATAAGCCGTGAGGGTAACACCCTGCGTCTGTGGCAGGAACCAACGAGTGGTGGCCTCATCTGGTCTGAACCTGGCCTGCTGGAAAGCATAGCGCGAGCTAAAGTTGAGCCAGGCAAGGCGTTGCGTTCAAGTGACCCGCGCGAACGGCTTGCGGGGGCTTATTATCTGTCAGTAGCAGGTGTGGCAGCCGCCAAACACACTGCTGCAGAGCTTGATGCGATGGTTAGAAGCGTCGCTTGGGGATTAAGCCACGGGTCGCCGAGTACGCATCAGGCGGCAGTAGAGATCATTTCAGTACTCGGTTATCCTCTGGAAAAAATAGGGATTGCTTACAACCCAGGATTCAAGCAGGAACTCAAACAGGCTGCAGGGGAGCAACTCCTCAAGTGGTGGGCGCGGCAACACAAATAGAGAATCGAGTACGAGAGCAGTAGCTTCATTCTCTAATAGGGCGACTGATACAGTAGGATGCAGCACGAATCTCCCATCTACAACACGTGCTTCATCTCCCACAGGCGATAATCTAAAACTTGGCATCGGGTTCAAGGTCAATCTGAAATATTCTCCCTGTATTCGCTTGAAGCTACAGCAATGTGCAACGACTCTTGGGGAATATTCAACGCTTCCAGCACCCTGAGGGCCGCGTAGGCATCGTTTGCCGCATACAAAATTTGCTGCGAGGAGAGTTTGGGTTGCGACCAGTTGGAGGTGGTTACCTTTCTCGACTTGGCAAAGCGCTGCCTGAATACCAGGCCGACCGCTGAGCGGATGCCTACTTCCTTGGAGTAACCCATCATGCTGAATACCCTGTTGAGATCCACCACGCCGCCCAGTTGCACACCCAGCTTTGCGTGAATATGCCTGCTATCCGATTTTAGGCCAAAGCCCACCTTGATTAACGCATCCGATTGCAGCAACTCGCGGAGAAAGGGATGGCAAGCAGCGTGATGCACCTGAAACAGAAAGGCTTTGTCGGGTAGCGCAAATTGCACGACGTGTGGCCCCTCACTGATATCACCGGTGGTAAACGTTGGCCTGGACTCCGTATCGAAACCAACGATACCCGCCGCAAGCAGCTTGTCCGTAGCGATTTTAAATTCTGCTGTGCTGGTCGGTATGTGAATGCGTGCAAGCGTGAGCCCCGCAAAAGGCTCCATCAGCGCTATTTCAGCTTTTGTCGGGACGGTTTTTTTTAAGCTCAAGCCTGTCCCAAATATCGTCTCCCCCGGAATCTCCTGATTCATTTATGTTGCGGTTTACCCGGCAGGAACAATTGGGGATCGACCATGGCACCGTTGAGGATGACGCTCCAGTGCAGATGCGGGCCGGTGGCGCGACCGGTTTGGCCGGAAAGGCCGAGTAGCTGTCCCTTGTTTAGCACGTCGCCGGTTTGCACGTTGAATTCGTCAAGGTGGCAGTACATGGTAATCAGCCCATTGCCATGGTCGACAAAAATCGTTTTGCCGTTGAAAAAGTAATCATCAACCGCCAGCACTTTGCCCTGGGCGCTCGCCCTGATCGGTGTGCCGCGGGCAACAGCCACATCAAGGCCCGCATGGGGCGAGCGAGGTTGACCGTTAAAGAATCGGCGCAGGCCGAAATTTCCGGAGAGTCTTCCTTCGGCAGGAATCATAAATTCCAGATCGGTATTCTCCTCATCACGCCAGTGAAGTTTGAGTGCCTTGATAGCGGCTAACTCGCTCGTTGCACGGGCTTCATTCTCAGCCGAGAGTTGCACCTTCCCCGTATCTTCAAGCGTGATGTATTGCTCGGGGTATTTTTTTGCCTTGACCACGAAGGATTTCTCTTTCGAATTGTCACCGACCTTAACCTGCAACTTGTGCAATCCCGGTTTCAAATCCAGTGGCAAGCCCACCACGGCATACCACCGGCCATGATCTGCAATGACAAGAACCGCTTGGGCGCCAAACCGGGACTGTGGCCTGGCGGAAAGTGCTGACGTATTGCCAAGCGGAACAATCGCAACGCCGCCGGGCACATTGGCAGAGCGGGGCAAGCTGCCATGGGCAAGCAGCGGGAAGGCCAAAAACAGCAGGCTGAGTCTTATGCAATAGTACAGGGTGACGGCGGCGAATGGGCGCATGACTTATTCTTTTGAGCCAATCATTGAGTTCTGAAATTACGGCAGCGTTTGTGCCAGGCGAAATCCATAACTGTTATCGCGGAGGTTGGGTCTGCCTGTGGTGCGTCTGGATGCGAGCGAAAATTGTGGGTGAGAGTGCCACCAGCCACCGCGCAGTACTCGATGAGGTGTGCGTTTGCTACCATCATTTTGCCTGGCGGTACCATCGGTAGGCGCGCCAATAAAATCGTCGAAATATACATCATCAAGCCACTCCAGTACGTTGCCAGTCATATCATACAAACCAAAACCGTTGGCCTGCTTGGTGGCAACAGGGTGAGTAGTCATGTTACTGTTGCCGCCCGACGGCGCTTCGAATTGAGCAAGTACCTTTAGATTGGGACCATACCAGGCAACGCTATCCAGATCGTCGCTGCCGCAGTACAGATGTTTGCCACCGGCACGGCAGGCATACTCCCATTCCGCTTCACTCGGCAAGCGGTACTGTTTGCCGGTTTTGGCATTGAGTTTCTGAATGTATTCCTGGACATCTTCCCAGCTTACTTTGTCGACGGGACAATTGTCACCGCATTTTGAAAAACTGCTGGGATTGCTGCCCATGATAGCTTTCCACTGGCCCTGGGTGACCTCGGTTTTGCCCATTGCAAAGCTCTTGAGAGAAACAGTGTGCAGATTCTTGCTGTTTAATGTGCGCCCATCTCCTCTTTCAAAAGTGCCTGCAGGAATAATAATCATTTCCGGGCAGTCGGCGCAGTCTCGAAATTTTGACTCTGCTTTGCTTGTTTTAACTGAGTTTGTCTCCGCAATGACGGGTGCTGTAACTACTGCAAAACAAGTGAGGGCGAATATGATTCCGATTAATTTTTTCATTTTATTGAGCTCGTGTTGGTTGAGTAATATTGATTGCGTTCACTTGCAGTCAGCCTGGGATTGATTCAAATAATACATCGAAGAGTGGCAACAAAATACTTTGGCTATCGAATGCAAAAAACATCACCGCACCTTAAACAAGGCATTATCCTTCCCGAAATTAATAATGTTCGGTGACTGCGGGAATCCAAGTTTTTTGGAAATCGTGATCGTCTCTTCCTTCGCCTGCTCTCCCAGCTCGGCCACGCTCACCAGCTTGTCGTGGTTGCTGTCAGTTGTCTTGTCCGCTTTCATGCTCTTGAGCAGGGCATGGGTGAACAGGCCATTACCCTGATACCCATCCAGCGCGGTCTGTGTCCCCCCGGCTGAGGCATAAATATGCAGCCCCATCTTCTTGGCCATCACCGACATCCTTGCGTCATACAGGCCACCAATGATGTTATCCACCCCGCCGGCATGGCAAGTGTCGAAGATCAGCAACTGGGCGAGAGATTTAATGTTCTTCGACATGCCCACAATCTCGTTTGAGCTGATCATATTGGCGGTGTTGACAACGCCATCAAATTCCGACGTGACGATGTAATACTGGTTGTCCTGCAAATAGCCGTGTGATGCCACGAATAAAATAAAGCTGTCCCATGGCTTAACTTTGGAAGAGATCGTCTGGATGGCTTTTTGTATCCCTGCTTTGGTGGCCTGGGCATTGCTCAGCCCTTCAATGTGAATATTGCCGGCTTGATAAAGTCCGGTTGCCTTGGACTGAATCATGCTGCGGAAGTCAGTCGCATCTTTCACCGCATAAGACAGGTTGTTTTCCTTGGCGGTGTATTGGTCGATGCCGATGCCCAGTACATACAGGTGCGGCGCTTCTGCCTTGCGGTCCGCTTTGAAACTGACACTCTCCAGTTTGCTCTGCACCGTGTTGTTGGCATTGAAGGCCGCCACACTGATTTCATTCTCACCGGGGATGGTTTCTATCTCCTGGCATTCAGCGTACTCATTGCCCTTGTTGTTGGAGACCATCGGTGGCTCTGACTTTTGTTCCGTTTTGGTCAGTTTCAGGGCGCGCGTAACCGTGGCACTGTCCATGGCGGCGAGCTTGAGATTGCTGTCCACCTTGGCAACCCCCTCGCGATAGAAGCCGTCAGATTTGATCAGCTTGCCGTTCTGGAACAGACGCACTTCGCCGATACCGCCTCCGGTTGCAATCGCCTTGTAGCACACGTTTTCCACATTGCTCTTGCTGCTGGAGGGCACTTTGGTGAAACTCATGACCGGTGGTGGATACTTGAGTGCCTGCGCTGCAGTGAGTGTGATCAACCCGCTGATA
>Ga0315281_10015502_pt1 | contig 10219 bp, 7 predicted proteins | sample YL17G07_0_MG_FD_204540 | JGI IMG/M metagenome (GOLD analysis project Ga0315281, IMG submission 204540) | Sediment microbial communities from Yellowstone Lake, YNP, Wyoming, USA - YL17G07_0 | ecosystem: Environmental > Aquatic > Freshwater > Lake > Sediment | place: USA: Wyoming | collected...
CCTAACCAGGCTGAACGACGGCCCCGTAAAGAAATTCGCAGCAATACGCGTGGTAGGCGGAACAGGGGTCGAACCTGTGACCTCTGCCGTGTAAAGGCAGCGCTCTAACCAACTGAGCTATCCGCCCAAGCAGACCCCAAAATGAATCCCTATCACGTTGGAAAACAAGCTGATACTAACAACTCTCTGCCTTGCTGTCAACCTAACATTCCCCCGTCACCCCCGCGGATGATGGCGTTTGTGAAGCTGCTTCAGCCGCTCCTTCTCGACATGGGTGTAGATCTGCGTCGTCGAGATGTTGGCATGGCCCAACAGGGTCTGCACGACGCGAAGATCGGCGCCCCGCTCCAGCAGGTGCGTCGCAAAGGAATGCCGCAGCATGTGCGGGGAAATGGGCCTCCGTATCCTGGCCGCCAGCGCATAGCGGCGCAGGATTTTCCAGAACCCCTGCCGCGTCATGCCCGTGCCGGAGCGGGTCACAAACACGCGATTGGACGTGCGGGTCTTGAGCAACGGCGGCCGCCCGCCCTCCAGATACCGGCGAAGCTTCCTTAGCGCCACGGCTCCGAGCGGCACCACGCGCTGCTTGGAACCCTTGCCGGTGGCCCGGAGAAACCCGGCCGCGGCATTGACCGCCTCCAGGTCCAGCGTGATCAGCTCCGAGACACGCAGGCCGGTCGCGTAGAGCACCTCCAGCATGGCGTCATCCCGCACGGCTTCGGGCTGCCGCCCCCGTGTCGACGCCTGGCGCGACGGCGCGTCCAATATCCGTTGGACCTCGGCGAAGGACAGCGCCTTGGGCAGACGGAGGGATGACTTGGGAACCGTGACATTCAGGAAGGGCTCGTGGTGGATCACGCCTTCGCTGAGAAGAAACCGGTAGAATCCGCGAAATGCCGCAACGCTGCGCGCGACTGATGGCGCCGCCAAACCCTGGCCGCGCAGGAACCCCAGCAATTGCGGGATGTCAGGACGGACCAACGACGCCGGGTCCTCGCGTCCCTCCCCGCACAGAAACGCTTGCAGCTTGGCCAGATCCCGCCGGTACCCCTCCACCGTGTTCGCGGAGAGGCCCCGTTCCGCGATCAAGCCGGTGAGGTATCGGTCAATCCAGTTGCCTGCCTTCACGCGCGCCTCCGGTGAGTGTAGACGCACTTACCTTACGGGAACGGGAGGGATAAAAAAAGAGGAGGCGGCCGCGGTTCGGAGGGCTGCGCTGAATTTACTGGAAGGCTGCTTCGAGATCCTGATCAAGGGTGAACACGATGATCCGTTCACCGATGTGGGTGTCGATATCGGTAAAGAGCGCCGTGGCTTTGACTCCTGTGATCTCACCGATCTCCTCACAGAGCTTCTTCCGTCCCTGCGCGATCAGCGTCTGGCGCACCTGCTTGACCATCTCGATCCCGTCCTCGCTCTTGGCCAGCTGTCGCTCGGCAGGGGTCAGCACCCCCTTCAGTCTGATAAGAATGATATCCCGCACAATAAAAGCCCGCACGTCCTCGGGACCTCGACCCATGAACTCCTGCTCGAACTTGATGATGGCGTTTCGGACCGCACCTTCGATTTCGCCCTTCGTTCGCCCATTTTTCATAACAGTCGATCCTTGGGTTGCCGCGCGCCCAGATTATAGAGACACGGCCTGCCTGAGAACAAGCTTTAGAACGAATGGGGTTCCCGCCTCATCACCGAATGGGCCTGAAGCCCTAAATTCAGCCTGAGGGCTAAATTTTGATTGATCGGCCCGTCTCGCTCTGGTATCAGTTAGCCATTACAACGGTGGTGCCCCCTGTCCTTGTTCCTGTAAAGACAGACGAGCCACCGTCCAGCAGGTTCTATCGCAACGCAAAGGCAGGTAGGGTAGCCGGCTCCCGTTCCTGAGGGGCCGGCCACAGTGCAAGCCAACCGCGTGCCCTCGAAGGCTCTTCGAGGACGCCGGTTGGCTTTTTTGTTTTTGAGCCGACGCTGTCTGTTTACGCATGGTGAAGCAAGCATGCCTTGGATGATTCTCGTCCCGCTGTTTCCGCTTTTGGCGGCGCTGATCGTCGCGATCGGTAGCGACGGCTCGCGACAGACGCGGGCGAGGCTCGCCGCCTGGCCGATCGGTGCGGCCTTCTGCGGCGCCGTCGTCACGCTTTATTTCGTCGCGACACACGGGCCGATCACGATTCGGTTTTACGATCCTGCGTCGCCGGCTTCGATCGCCCTTCCGATCGGCTTCCACTTCGATCGGTTGAGCGCGGTCATGATGGTCCTCATCTCCGCCGTCGGGACGATCATCTATGTCTATTCCCTCAGTTACATGTACCAGGACCCTCACGAACGCCGGTACCTGTCCTTGATCGGGTTCACCACCTTCGTGCTGCTCTGCATGGTGTCGAGCGCGAATCTCGTCATGCTGTTTGTGTTCTGGCAGTTCCTGAGCTATCTGCTCTATGTCCTGGCCCATAACCACGCGCATGCCGCGACGCTGACGGGCGCCTATCGAACCTTTACGCTCTTGCGGGTCGGGGACATCGCGTTTCTCGCCGGCATTGTCCTCGCCTATTCGCTATACGGCACGTTGGAATTCCCGACGCTGTTCGCCAAGGCGATTGCGACTCCCGTCACGCTGTCGCTCTTGCCTGGATGGGAGATCAACGGCGCGACTGCAGTCACGTTGCTCCTCTTTATCGGGGGCATGAGCAAGTCGGCGCAGTTCCCGATGCACATTTGGCTGCCGCGTTCGCTCTATGCCCCGACTCCCGTACATGCGTTGCTGCACGCGGGCATCATCAATGCCGGCGGATTCCTGATCAACCGATTGGCACCGCTCTTCGGACTGAGTTCGACGACCCTGCATGTGGCCTTCGTCGTCGGAACCATGACCGCCATTCTCGGCGCCACGATGATGCTGGCGCAGAACGACATCAAAAAAACGCTCGGCTTTTCGACGATCGGCCAGATGGGCTATATGATCATGGAGTGCGGGTTAGGCGCATTTTCGCTCGCGGTCTTTCATCTGATTGCGCACGGACTCTTCAAGGCCACCGTGTTCTTGAACTGCGGCAATGTAATCCATAAGGCCCGGCAAGAACCCCATTTCCCCCATATCGATCACCAAGAGGAAGAAGGTGGCTTCTCTCGTCTCACCTGGTTGACCGGGTTCATGACGACGCTCTTCATTCCCCTGCTCATCCTGCTTGGCACACATGGCGTGCTGCGCATCCCGTTGCTGGAATCGCAAGGCACCGTGATCTTCCTCTTCTTCATTTGGATCACCTCCTCGCAAGCCATCTTAACGCTCATGCGCCTGCGCGCCGTCGCCTCCTGGAAAGTCTCGGCGGCGATGCTGCTGACGCTCCTGTTCGTCGTGTTCGTCTATCTGTTCGCCGTGGCATCCTTCACCGCGTTCCTCTACCCGGATCCGCAGGAAGTCGCGTCCTACTTTCAGGCTGCGGCGCTTCCGAACTGGCTTTTTGACATGATCATTCTCATGGCCACGCTGATGACGATCGCTGGCTGGACCTATCTGTATATGCGCACCCACGGCCGGACGGTGTGGACACCGGCCTGGGTCGAAGGCTTCAGGACCCGGCTCTATGTGCTGTTCATGAATCGGCTCTACGCAGACGAGCTCTACCAGCTCCTCGGCGACGCCGTGATGCGCGTTGTTCATCGATTCGACAAGCGGAAGCAAGGGTGGTCGCAATGATGGACGGCTCCATCGTTCCGTGGCTGGTGACCGGCATTCCGCTTCTGGGAGCGTTGCTGTGTCTTGCGGTTTGGTCGAACCCCGGCCGCCTGAAGGCCTCGGCAGTCCTGGTGTCCATCGTCAGTCTCGGAGCGAATGTGGGGCTCAGTGGGTCGTTGCCGACTCTGCCTGAAGGCCTGCTGTTGCTCTACCTGCTCCCGATTGCAGCCGGCGTATCGCTCCTGGGACAGCCCCTGCACCGGGACCATCGGCCGTCCTGGATCATGACCGTGGTGTTTCTCGGACTGGGGCTCGGCGTCCTGACAAACCCCAATCTCGCGGGTCGGATATTTCTGCTGGCGCTGTTTGGTTCCCTCATCGTGCTGCTGTACCGGCACCATACTGCATTGTGGCCCATCTCATGGTGGGGCATCGGCACTTATGGTTTTGGCGCCTTGTGTGTGGGGATCTCCGTCGTTGCCAGTCCGCCCCTCTCTGCCATCACGACCCTGCTGGCCTGCGCGATCCTCCTGCCGCTCATGCCGTTTCATAATGGGTACCTCACCGCGCTCACACGGTTGCCAGGCAGCTTGCCCACATTCATTGTACTGCTGCTTCCCGCCGTCGGCCTGCACGGCGTGGCCACCGTCATCCCGACCGTGCCGGAGACCGTCGCCTGGATCGTGGGCCTTTCGGCTTTGGCGGGATCGCTCTACGGTGCGATCAAGGCGCTGGCGCAATCGCGGGTGCGGCTGTTGCTCGCGTATGGCAGCCTGTCGTTCTTTTCCATGCTGTGGTGGTTCATCACCGCGACGAAAACTGCGACCGTCCACGTTGTTGTCTTTGTCGGCGCCGTCGGCCTCGTGACGAGCGGCCTCCTGCTCGCCTGGCAGGTGATTCGCACGAGATACGGTGACGACGTGGACCCGCAGGCCATCAGCGGCCTGGCGTTTACAATGCCGCGCTACGCGGTCCTGCTCTCGCTTCTCGCGCTGGCCGCGATGGGGCTGCCTCCCTTCGGGGTATACGCCGGCTTCATGGGTCTGCTCCTGACTTCGTCGCTTTCGTCATCCGTCGGAGTCTTCGTCCTGCTCATCGCCTGGCTCACCGCCTCTTGGTACATCATGCAGATGGTGCAGCAGTTGCTTTTCGGCGCGCGGCGATCCGATCTGCGCTACACCGATCTGCTCCGGACCGAATTGGCCGCTCTATTAATCGTCGTCCTGGTCCTGCTCGCGCTGGGCGTGGCACCGCCGAAGCTGTTTGGGCCGCAGAAGACCGCGCCGTCGTCAAGCGCCACGGTGGAATCGACCGCATGGAACACATAGACAGTCGCTCCGACATCGAAACGAAACGCATGGAGCTGCGAGGCATCGTCCGCCTCGCCGGCGAAGTCGTCGCGCAGTATTGGCCGATGCGCACGTTCGTCCATCACAATCCGCTTCACAGTCTGGAATATCTCCCGTTTGAAGAGACCGTCCGGCGCGGCAAACAGTTCATGGGGGGGCGCGGCTACCTCCCCGGTCATATCTACCGCGGCTACCTGAAGACAGGCCGGATTCAATCCATGCATCTCGAGGCCGCGTTGAAGCCGCTTGCCCAGGACAAGCACGTCGTCATTGGAGCGCGCAGAGTCACACACGGCGAGGTCCTGCGCACCTGTCTGGCCGAGGGTCTTTGCTCGCCCATCGTCGAACCGCTTGACGATCAGCTGCCCGATCCCTTGCACGATCGGATCGACCGGATCGCAGCGAAGCTCGCCTCCGTGGTGACTTTTCCGGGCCTGCGCGAGCGCGTCCGCACAGTCGCGGAAGGCGACCAGTCGGCGCTGGGACGCTGGCTCACGCTCTCGCATTGGTGCGACGACACGTTCGGCACGCAGATCGTCCGGCAGATCAATGACCAATTGATCAAGTGGTGCGAGGGCTTCCTGGACGAAGGCCATGCGACCTGGGCCATGCCGGAACGGGAAAAGGGGTTGTACGGCACATGGAAGGCGCTGGCGGCGCAGGAATGGTCGCTCTGCGGGATTGCGGACAGCCGCAGAAAAATCGCGCGGCTCCCGGATCACCCGGAAGACGCGCTTCTCGAAAGCCTGGATGCGCTCGGCATTCCGCCGGACCTGCGACAGGATTATTTGTCCTTGCAACTGACTGCGCTACCGGGCTGGGCGGGCTTCATCAAATGGCGCGGAGAAGAACGGGACTACCCCTGGCAGCTGGCCCACCCCGTGGGCCTTGTGAAGTTTCTCGCCATTCGTCTCTGGTACGCGCGCGAATTGGTCCATCAGACCTGTCAGGACGAACTTGGCATCGAGGGACGGTATGAAGCCATCAGCGCCTACATGCGGAACCACCCGGAAGAATATTATCTGAGGCGCCGGCGAGTCGCCGGTCGGTTGCCGGCCCTCTATGCCGAGGAAGTGGATCGGCTTCGGCATCAGAAAGGAAAAGGCTGGGGCCCCGTGATCGAACGCTATCGGACCGAGGTCGTTCCACGCCAGGAGACGGTGGCCAGGCGGGGCGCAGCCAGGCGGTTGCTGGCGCTCGCTCACTCATTGGAGATCGAACCGTCGCTGCTGACTGAGAGTTCCCCCGGCGACCTAAAACACCTGGTCGACTGGATGGACGCGTTCCCGGAGTCAGGCCATGGACCTGTATGGCTCAAGGCGTTCGAAGCGGGCTATCACGATCATCTTCTCGGGCAGATGCGCGCGCAGGCCACGCGGGTTTCTCCCAATGCTCCGTCGGCTCGTCCGTGTTCGCAGTCAGTCTATTGTATCGACGTGCGCTCCGAGCCGTTCCGCCGGCATCTTGAATCGACCGGCGTGCATGAGACCTACGGCTTTGCCGGATTCTTCGCCGCTTTCATCCGGTATCGGGCCTGGGGAAAGGGGCATGACACAGAACAGTTTCCGGTCATCATGCGCGCCAAGAACGAAGTGCGGGAGATCCCGCGGAGCTATCTGGACCATCGGGTCTTGCAACACGAGGCCCGGGCGAAGTGGGTTCAGGCAGGCCACACGCTTCTGCACGATCTGAAGGAAAACGTCGTCACGCCCTATGTCATGGTGGAATCGCTGGGCTGGTTCTACAGCGTGCCCATTTTCGGTAAAACCTTGCTGCCGTCCCTTTACCGATGGGGTACCGCCTGGTTGCGGCGCCTGTTCGTGCCCTCGCTGTCGACCACGCTCACCGTCGACAAGCTGGCGCCGGCAGAAACCGCGGAGATGCTGGCCGCCGAACAGCTGGCCCTCGTCGGGAAAGCCCTGCAGGAGCGGATCGGGCTGCGCCGCTCACGTATCACGCCCGTGTTACTGGAGCAGTTGCGGCAACGTGCGCTCAACGGACCGGGCGATCCGGCCCCGTCCCTGATCGAGGCCGCCAGCCAGGCAGGCCTCTCGATCGACGGACTGAACGGCCTCATCGAGACGCTGCGCCGCCATTACGACCTCAACGCCCGCTCGGCCTCTCGGCACAAGGAGCGGATCACGCGCACCGGGTTCACCCTCGACGAACAAACCCTCACGGTCGACACGGCCTTGCGCATGATGGGCTTGACGAAGAACTTTGCGCGGCTCATCCTGTTCTGCGCGCACGGCAGCACGTCGGACAACAATCCGTACGAATCGGCGCTGGACTGCGGCGCCTGCGGCGGCAACGAAGGCAAACCCAACGCCCGCGTCTTCGCGATGATGGCGAACAACCGGAACGTGAGAGAACAGCTGATCAAGACCGGCCTCGAGATTCCGCCCGATACGCACTTTCTCGCCGGCCAGATGGACACGACGACCGACGAGGTTCACCTCTTCGACCTGGAAGACCTGCCGCCGACGCATCGCGCGGACCTCTCACGGCTCCGGGAAGACCTCACGGAAGCCGCCCGGCTCACGAGTCAGGAACGCTGCACGCACTTTCCGGACGTCCGGCAGACATTAGAGGGAAAGAAGGCCCAAGCTCACGTCCGTCGACGGAGCATCGACTGGAGCCAGGTGCGGCCGGAATGGGGTCTTTCGGGCAATACGGCGTTCTTGGTCGGGCGGCGGGAACTGACCAAGGGGCTTGACCTCGGAGGGCGTGTCTTCTTGCACTCTTATGACTATCGCGAGGACCCAAGCAGCCGCCTGCTGGAAGTCCTATTGACCGCTCCGCAAGTCGTGGCCCAGTGGATCAACATGGAACATTACTTTTCGGTGGTCGACAATGAGGTGTACGGCAGCGGAAGCAAGATCTACCATAACGTCGTGGGGCGGCTCGGCATCATGTCGGGACCCTGGAGCGATCTCCGGCTTGGATTGGCCAGACAAACGGTCATGAACGGCGACCTGCCGTATCATGAGCCAATGCGATTGTTGACGATCATCGAGTCGCCGCGTGAACGGATCGACAAGCTGATCGTCCGCCATGAAGTTTTGCGGCATTTCTATCATAATGAGTGGGTCCACCTCGTCGCGCTCGACCCCGAGAATCAGATATGGTATCGATATCACCCGAGCGGAGCCTGGACTGTCATAGAGAATCAGTCACAGGCAGGGAAAGGAGTTCGTTGATGGGTTTGACGTTGCATCCGATGAAAGAAATTCGCGTGATCGTGGCGGGAGAACACCGGGCGTTCGTGACCGAATTACTGGACCAGGTCAACGCCAGCGGCTACACCATCATCGGCAATGTGTCCGGAAAAGGCCACCACGGCGTTCGCGAAGCCCATTTCATGTTCAGCGAGCAGGAGAGTCTCGAGATGATCATGACCGTGGTACCGCAAGAGAAAGTCGCACCAATCTTGGCCGGGCTTCGGCCGCTCTTCGAGCGGCACTCCGGCGTCATGTTCGTCGCGGACGTCGCCGTGAGCCGGGAAGAGTATTTCGGCACGAAGCCTCCCGGGGCCTGACCCACGGGCTGCGGGGGGACGGAGCGCCGCTCCGCCCCCCACCGGCAGGATGTTCGCTTACTTGTTCGGCTGCGGCGTGAAGCGCAGGTAGGGCTTGATCGACTTGAAGCCCTTGGGGAAGAGTGTCTTGGCCTCGTCATCCTTCACGGCCGGCACGATGATGCAGTCCTCGCCGTCCTTCCAGTTGACCGGCGTCGCCACCTTGTACTTGGCCGTGAGCTGTAGGGAGTCCACCACCCGCAGCAACTCATCGAAGTTCCGGCCGCAGGAGGCGGGATAGGTGAGCATAAGCTTGACCTTCTTGTCCGGCCCAATAATGAAGACCGATCGGACCGTCATGTTGTCCGCGGCGTTGGGATGGATCATGTCGTAGAGCATCGCGACCTTCTTCTCCGGGTCGGCGATCAAGGGGTAGCTCACCGTGCAGTTCTGGGTCTCGTTGATGTCCTTGGTCCACCCCTTGTGCGAGTCCAGGGGATCGACGCTGATCGCGATCACCTTGACGCCGCGCTTCTCGAACTCGCCCTTGACCTTCGCCATATAGCCCAGCTCGGTGGTGCACACCGGCGTGAAATCCTTCGGGTGTGAAAAGAGAATGCCCCATCCGCTCCCCAGCCACTCGTGGAAGTTGACGGTGCCCTCAGTCGTTTCCGCCGTAAAGTTCGGCGCTTCATCTCCCAGCCGTAATGCCATATCCGGTCTCCTTTCGATTCAATCTTAATTGATCGCTGAATCACGCATCACCGTGCAAAAACAAAACCATTATCGCTTGCCGGTATGAACGTTTGTCAACCGATTCCTCCCCTTTATTAACACGGCGCCCCAATCCTGTTACAATTCGGCGACAATGCCGTCCCCCATGACTCATGGCAGAAACCTCCGCGACCTGATGCGCGATCGCCTTCCGGCGAGGATTTTCAACCGATTGGAAGACGCCGGCAGGCTGGCCCGGCAGTCCGGAGCCACGGCCTTCGTGGTGGGCGGCCTCGTCCGGGACCTCCTGCTGGGGCGCGCCACAATCGACGTCGACATCGCGGTGGAGGGCGACGGCATGGCCTTCGCCCGGCGCCTGGCCGATCGGCAGGGAGCCGCCCTGAAGATCTTCGAGCGATTCGCCACCGCCTATGTCGTCTTTCCCGACCGCATGAAGTTCGACATCGCGAGCACCCGCGCCGGGCAGCCCGCCCGCCCTGGCGTCGGCAATGAGGGGGCCTGGAGCGCCCCGGCCGGCGAACCCTGCCCCATCGAGCAGGACCTCATGCGGCGGGACTTCACCATCAATGCCCTCGCCGTCCATCTGAATGCCGGACGCTTCGGGCAATTGCTGGATCCTTCGGGAGGGCTCCGCGATCTGCGCGGGCGCACCATCCGCGCCGTCTGCGACCTGAGTTTCACGGACGACCCTACCCGCGTCTACCGGGCCATCCGCTTCGAGCGGCGCTTCGGCTTCACGATTGAACGAAGAACGCTGCGCCTGCTCAAGGAGGCTGTCGCGAGCCGGCTCGCGCACCGGCTCCCGGGCCATCGCGTGAAGAACGAGCTGATGCTGCTGCTGGCTGAAAAGGATCCTCGCCGGACGATCCGGCGCATGGCCGATCTCGATCTTCTCCATCCCATTCACCCGGCTCTTCGCGTGACGCCTCACCTCACGACCCTGCT
>Ga0315281_10015503_pt1 | contig 10218 bp, 6 predicted proteins | sample YL17G07_0_MG_FD_204540 | JGI IMG/M metagenome (GOLD analysis project Ga0315281, IMG submission 204540) | Sediment microbial communities from Yellowstone Lake, YNP, Wyoming, USA - YL17G07_0 | ecosystem: Environmental > Aquatic > Freshwater > Lake > Sediment | place: USA: Wyoming | collected...
CCATGTTGCTCCTCCGTCCGTGCTTTGGTAGCTGCGAGTGTACTGGTTGATCCAAATCCAGTTTGGGTTTTTGGAGTTCAAATTGAGCTTCGGGACAACGTATCTTCCCAGTCCCGGTAGTCCCACCGATTTTTCTGTCCATGATACTCCGGCATCGGTTGTTTTGTAGACGAGCCCGCCGAACGTTCCGGCGTAGAGCGTACTTGGTGTTTTCGGATCAAGGACGAGGGCGAAGATGTCGTTGTCCACGATTCCGGAGTTCATCTGCTGCCATGTCGTGCCGCCATCCGACGTTCGATAGACCCCGCCGAGGGTGCCTGCGTACATAATATTGGCATTGGCCGGATTCATCACGACGTTGAAGACGTCCACATTTTCCAGATCCCCGTTAAGCGGATTCCACGAAGCCCCCTGGTTCGTCGTCGAATAGAAACTCCCACCAAAGGTACAGTACAAGGTTCCAGTTGGACCTACGGCCATCGATTCAACGTAATGGTCCTGAATCGTAGAAGAAATGGGTGTCCATGTATCGCCGCCATTGCTCGAGAGATAGACGCCGTTCGCAAATCCACCTGCATAGATCAGACTTGAGTTCGACGGGTCGATACATATTCTGTTTACGGATTTAATCAGACCGAAGCCTGCGATTTGCCGCTGCCATGTTGTCCCGCCGTCGGTACTCCGATAAAATCCTCCGACGGTGTCAATCATGGAACGATTTGCGAGGAAGAGAGTGTTCTGGTCAATGGGCGAAATCACCATATTTGCGCCCCCGGACCCAAGGAGCGATGTTGGTAACCCAGGGGCTTGTAGCGTCCAAAGCTGGCCGCCATCGGTTGTCTTTAAAATGGAAGTAGAGCTCTTTGCGTACATCACATTGGAATTCTGACGTGAGACTGTAAAAGCATACATCCCAAAATAGGGACAGATGGATTTCCACGTAGCGCCTTGGTCGGTGCTCGCATAGACGGAGTCTGCTGCTGTGAACATTTTGTCAGGATTGACGGAATCAAAAAACAACTCGCTAATTGCTGCCCAGTTACGCGTTAACACCTCTGTCCACGTTCCGCCGCCGTCCGTCGATCTCATCAGGTGCGGGAAGCCGATTCCAGAGTTTGATCTGATCCACGCAAATACCATGTTGGAATTCGTCGGGTGCAGATTAATGGTGAGGACTTGATTATTGAGAATCTGGGAGCTTACCGTTTGCCAATTAGTTCCGCCGTTCAGCGTTTTAAAGAGCCCTGAAAGTCCGCCGGCATAGATGATATTTGGGTTCTGCGGGTCGACGGCGAAAGCATTCGATGTGATACCGTTGGGGCCAGTCGGGCTCCAGACATCGGGAGTTAACGCCCCGGTAATTTGATTTTGCACCGGATTTGATTGGCCGGCGCCGGGGTAAATACCTTCCGGCGATATTGGAAGTGCGAAGTCCTGAGATAGAGAAGTTGACCACAATGCAAGGGACAATGCGAGAAGCAGAAGGAAACCCTTGGTTAGGGTGCTGATGTTTGATTTCATGTTATTCCTTTCGGGATGCGTAACTGATGTCCGACCGCATCAGAATGGCCGGCTGTCAGTTTACGTGCTAATGCGTTGTTCAGTCTTTTACTTCACTGCGAAGAAACACGCTTTCTTTAAAATTCTTTGACGACACCCGGCGATAGAATCCCCCTCCGTTGCTCTTTGTTGGTAATACATTTGATGTCGCGTGGAGCGAAAACACAAAAGCCTCCATGATTCCAATAACCGGAAATCCAGAGGCTTCTCACAATTCTATCTTCACAACGTTGTCCTCCCCGTGTCGGTTAGTATGTTGGCGGAATGTTACCCGAAAAAGGGGTCAATGTCAAGCGTGATAGATCATCAGCTGTTAGGGGTTGTGTAGCCATTAGGTTGGATCAAACTTCTAAAAGAAAGTGGGCATTAGTGATGATGAGGGAGGTATAAATGGCGTGGGTCCCAGCGAACACTTTTTCTTCCTCTGTTTCACGTTGAAAGGCGAAAAGGGTTTTCGTGTTGCGCGGAATGTCCCATCTTTTTGAGCGATCCGTTACTTCTCCTCTTGCGAATAGGCCTTTTCTTTTTTAGATTTGAGCCACATTATTTGTTCACTCGGGAGCTTTTGCAACTGATAGGAGAGCAAAGAGAATTGTGGGATTTGACCTCGTTGAGTTTGCCCCGAACAGGGCAGCACCCCGATTTCACTACCGCAAAGCTTACCTCCAGGCTGATGGATTACGCATTCAACAACTCATGGTACGGAAGACGGACATGATATCGCCACAAAGGCACTAAGAAAAGCAAATACATTTATTTATGGAGTAACAAAATGAAGTTTTCAAGTTTTCAAGAAATTGTCTTTGTGCCTTCGTGACTTGGTGGCAAAGTTTTTCAATTATGCGTAACATTAGTTAATAAATCTCTTACCATATAGTACACAAAGAAGGAAGGAACATGGACCACTCTAGTAAACATCATCAGGACAAGCATAAATATCTATCGGGAAAAAGAGTTCTGCCCAAGCCTATTTCGAAAGATAGCGATATTGCCAGCGTCATCGACAATATGGATGCCTACAACGGAGGGAGGCTGAGAGCTGCCTGTCAGTTGATGCGCGACAAGTACTCGCAAGAGGACGTCACAATCGGATTGAGTATTGCGGGAGCGCTGACTCCGGCCGGTCTTGGGCCATCCACAATTATTCCTCTTATGAATCACGGCTTCGTGGACTGGATGGTTGCGACAGGGGCCAACATGTACCACGACATGCACTTTGCTTTAAACATGCCTCTATTCCGAGGTACTCACATTGTGGACGATGCCGATCTCCGCGACAAAGGGGTGACCCGGATCTATGATATTCTGTTTGACTACGAAGATGTTCTGATGGCGACTGACCGCATCTTGCGGAAGATCATGCTGCGGCCGGAATTCCAGAAGGAAATGGGAACGAGAGAGTACTATCATCACCTCGGCAAGATCCTTAACGAATACGAACAGAAGAACAAGTTGGGCGAAGTCAGCGTTCTGGCGGCGGCATACCGCAACGGCATCCCGGTCTTCACATCCTCACCGGGTGATTCTACCATCGGAATGAATGTGGCAGGATTGGAACTCCTGGCTGAGGCATCGGGGCTAGAGGACTATTTCAAACTCAAGATCAATCCCAGCATCGACGTCAACGATTCAACCGCCATTATTCTCAACGCCAAGAAATATGAGAAAGGAAAAACCGGCGTCCTCCTCATCGGCGGAGGCAGTCCAAAGAATTTCTTGCTGCAGACGGAGCCACAGATCCAGGAAGTGCTGATGATTCCGGAGGCCGGCCAGGACTACGACATCAACATCACCGATGCACGTCCCGACACCGGTGGGCTTTCCGGCGCACCTCCCGGCGAAGCGGTCACGTGGGGCAAGATTGACCCCAAACAATTGGACGAGACAGTAACGGCCTACATCGATGTGACGGTCGCCTTCCCTCTACTTGTTGCGTACGTCCGGCAGACGACTAAGCCGAAGAAATTGAAGCGCCTCTATGAGCGGGGAGATGAAATGCGGAAAAAGTTGATCGAATCGTATCTTGAAAACAACAAGGAAGTTGAGGAATTGAAATCCCTCATGAAAAAGCTTTCCACCTAAAGCATTTCCCACACCCCAGACCCATTACTTGGAGAGAGACTTGGACAGACACGAGGAACTTCTGAAACTAGTGGAGCAACACGGCTCCCCCCTGTTTATTGTTGAGCACGACAAAATCCGGGAAAATTACCGGACATTCAAAAAGCACTTGCCGCGGGTTCAGTGTTACTATGCGGTGAAGGCCAACTCCCAGCAACAAATTGTCGAAACACTTTTCGAAGAAGGTTCGAGTTTCGATGTCGCCTCTTACAATGAATTCATGCAGGTCTATCAATATATAAAACACTTCGAGAGGAAGGAAAAAAAGCATTTTGTCTGGGACAAGATCATTTTTTCAAACACGATTAAGGACTGCACAACCCTCGCGAAAATAAAACAATACAAGCCGCTGGTAACGTACGACAACAATGCGGAGTTGATCAAACTGAAGCACCACTGCGACACAGCAGGACTCGTGTTGCGGTTAAAGGTTCCCGATACCGGCTCGCAGGTTGAGATGGCTTCAAAATTTGGCGCGGAGCCGGGCGATGCTCAGCAACTGATCCAGGAAGCGTTCGACATGGGACTGAAGGTTGAAGGTGTCAGTTTCCACGTGGGTAGCCAATGTACGAACTTCGACAATTACACCGTGGCGCTCGATATCGCCGCGACGGTTCTCAACGATGCGCGGAAGAAAGGGTTCCCCTTAAACCTCGTCGATATCGGGGGCGGACTTCCTGTTCCCTACGACCCCGCTGTTCCGCAATTCGAGAAGCTTGCCACTATCCTGAATTCCGAGTTCACGCGGTTGTTCCCGGATGATATACAGATCATCGCGGAGCCCGGGCGGTTTATCGTAGCCACAGTCGCGACTCTGGTTTCGGAGATCATCGGCAAGGCCCGCAGAGATGGCAAAGTTTTCTACCATATCAATGACGGCGTCTATCACACATTTTCGGGTGTGGTGTACGATCATTGGATTCCCAACTTTCATGCTTTCAAGGAAGGCGAACCGGAAATCTGTGCGGTAGTCGGACCGACATGCGACAGCTTCGACAAGATCTCTCTTTCCGTCGAACTCCCCTGGAATCTCGAGGTGGGAGACTTTCTCTGGACGGAGAATATCGGAGCGTACAGCACTGCATCCTCAACAAAATTCAACGGGTTCGACGGAGCGAAGATCCTCCACAAGAAATCTTGAGTGTCGGCATGGAATGAGGGGACGAAATACGGCACTTCGTTGGTCCATTTTGATACAGCATCGAGAACACGATCTACGCCGCGTGCAACATCATCCAGATTTAACCAAACAGGTTCATCAATAGAGAACATCGGGGCAGGCCCGACTGTGCTTCCGCCTCCGTTGCACTGCGGCGGACAAGCCGCTTCGTCGGGCTCCTCAATACAAATCAGGGTTAGCAGTCATCGCTAACCCTGTCTGTTTTGGGACGGGGATCTTAATGAATCCTGTTGTTCCTTGATTGCACGCTGCAAAACGGACATTCGTGATTGTCCTGACTGCCAACTATTTTTATATATGATCCCTTACTTCAAAAAAAACATCCTACGAGATTGGACAAATCCTTCCGCAGATGGATCAGCTCGAATTTGGAATAGTTAATTGAGTTTTTCGGAAGGATGCCGACATGCTTGTCAACGGGGTGAGAATGCCTGAGGAACCGACTTGATCTTATCTGCTATGATGGGATCTCCGGCACACTAGCGTCATACCCTTTTTTTAGGTACGATAATATTACAGAACTCGTCAATATGCAAACAACAACTCCTAGAGAAATTATTGTATCAATCTTGAAGATATCTACTACGAGCATCTTCAGCCCAATATAGACAAGCACGATTGCCACGCCATATTTGACGTAGGCAAAGTTGGCATGAACTTCAACCAATACAAAATAGAGTGATCGAAGTCCCAGGACTGCCATTATATTTGAACTCAGCACGATAATTGGATCAGTGGTAATAGCGAGGATCGCCGGAATTGAATCAAAAGCAAAAACAACATCCGTTGTCTCAATCATGATCAGTACGATGAGTAATGGTGTTGCATATATAAGATGCTCCTGTTTTACAAAAAAATGCTCGCCAACATATGATTCATCTACTGGCATGATCTTCCTAAACCATCGCACCACAATGTTGCGTTGCGGATTAATCTTTTTCTCTTTACCGAATGTGACTTGGAGGCCGGTATAGACGAGCAGCAACCCGAAAAAGTAGAGTATCCATTGAAATTCTCTAATCAGTGCAACGCCCAAATAGATGAGCAGACCACGGAGGATCAGCACACCGACTATTCCCCAGTTGAGTACTTTGCGCTGATTACTGAGTTTGACATCGAACAGACCAAATATGATGAGAAAAACAAAAAGGTTGTCTACACTGAGGGATTTTTCGATCAAATAACCGGTAAGAAATTCGATGCCTTTTTGATGTCCCCAATAGACATAAATGCCTGCATTCATCGCCAACGACAATGCAACCCAGAAGATACTCCAATATATCGCCTTACGAATTGGCATAGTTCCAAACCTCTTTGGTCTCGTACATTGAAAAAGTAATTTCGAAATCTCGACGCTTGCGGGTAATCCTTGCGGTTGTCTTTATCGAGCGGGTCGTTGAAGTTGAAACACAGAATCAAGTACCGTTCCGTCTACCCAATTGACAATTGCGACGACGTTCTCTTTCGAGACTTTTGATTTTTTCGGCGCGCCGCCACAAATATCCAGCACTTCGCGTTGAATCTCATCTAATGTCCGTATGGGCAGAGTGCTTTTCGAGATTTGTTTTATCAGATCCGGGCGCGCTGGATTAATCGCTATTCCTCGTTCGGTTATGACAACATCTATCAACTCACCAGGCCCGCACAATGTCGTTACCTCGTCTACGATGATGGGCACGCGATCCCTGAAGGATGGTATGGCGAGAATAACGCACTTCCCAAATAGACAATCCTGCCATCCGCCGATACCATGCAAGAGATACCCGTCCGAATGGGTCACAACGTTAGCGTTGAAGTTTACATCTACTTCTGTGGCTCCTAAGACAACCACATCCAACATCGATGCAAAATTGCCTTTACCGTGATAATTGTAACTCGTAAAAGGACTCGTATTCACATGACGCGGGTTATCGTGCAACGATCGCACTCCTTCAATATCGAATGCCTGCCCATCGAGAATATAATCGGTAAGTCCTTCTTCCAGCATTTTCACGAGATATTGCGTACTTCCTCCCCGAATGAAACGAGCCTTCACTCCGCGCGCCTTCATTCGTTCTTTGAGAAATGCCAGGAAGGCAAGATTGATGCCGCCCGCACCCGCTTGAAATGAAAACCCATCGTGCATAATTCCGGCTTCTTCAATAAATCGGGCGATGTATTCCGCAATTAATAGGCGGTCTGGGCTTCTAGTTATCTGCGTGGTTCCGGAAATTATGTCCGAAGGATTTCCAAGGGTCTCTACCTCGACAACGTAGTCGACGTTGTTTCCCTGTATGTGCCATGGCACGCATGGAAAGTTTACAAGCGTATCAGTCACGACAATTACTCGATTTGCGTACTCCGAATCAGCAAGCGCGAACCCGAGCGGACCGCAAGCAGATTTGCCCATTACACCATTTGCGTTGCCGAATGAATCGGCACAAGGGGCAGCGATAACTGCTATATCGATATGAACATCGCCGTCTTGGATCGCCTTATATCGTCCGCCGTGAGAACGAAGGATCCCGACCCCGTTCATCCCCCCTTCCGAGGCATACCGACCAAGAGGTCCATTCATGCTTCCCTCGATATGATGAATGGTACCATCTTCCAAATACTTGATGAGATATTCATGACAAGGAAACGATGCGCTGGGGAACCATCGTATGTTCTTAACACCCATTTGCTTTATTGTATCGAAAAGGATGTTGGTCAATGCATCGCCGTCGCGCAGATGATGGTGCGTTGAAACGGTCATTCCGCTTTTCAGTCCGGCCTTCTTCAATGCCTCTTTGAGACTCTTCACGATTTTATTCCCGTCAGCAGGATAATCGGCGCTGCTTCGGACAATTGGTGACGCCATTTTTCCCGATGGACGATGCACACCGACTCCTTTGAACGGCGTCTGTTCAATTCCATTCACGATTCGTGGAACGAGCCTGCCGGCGGCATTCTTAACTAATTTTGGTGAAAGTGGTTTACCCATAGCATGCAACATATGAAAGCATCGTTTTACATTCAGGGCTTTTTGGAGCCCAGACTTGAATTCATCTCTGCAAGTAATAAAAGGTGCTGCGCTCGTTTTACAACGGGGGCATCGATCATCTTTGAACCAAGCGCAACGACGCCTGAGCCGTTTCGATTGGCCTCTTCGTAAGCATTCACCACTCGCTGCGCATACTCAACTTCTTCCGCCGTCGGTGCAAGCGCCTGGTGAATAATTCTTATCTGTCGCGGGTGGATACAGCCTTTCCCATCGAATCCCATTGCTTTCGCCTCGAGTGCGCTTTTTCTGAGCCCGTCGTCGTCACTGACATCGGAGAAGACAGAATCAAGAGCCTGTATTCCCGCCGCTTTGGCGGCATTGACAATCACGTTTCGCGCATACTGGCTTTCGATCCCTTGAGTAGTCCGCTGCACGCCCAGGTCCGCCGTATAATCTTCGAGCCCTATTGCGAGACCGCAAATCCACGGGCTTGCAGTTGCAATTTCAAACGCACGAACCACTCCCAATGCACTCTCGATGATCGGGAGGAGAAATATTTTGTGTTGACTCTTGTGAAGAGATAAGAAATTCTTGATCTCGTGTTCGACATCGATAACGCTGTCCGCCGATTCGCATTTTGGAATGAGAATCGTCTGAACATTTCCATGCAGTACTTGTTGCAGGTCTTCGATCCCCAAGGGGAACGAATTGATTCTGACCATTCGCTCGGCATCACCAAAGTCTACATGCCGAAGTGCGTTGCGCACGAGAATCCTCGCAGTATCTTTTTCCGAAGGCGCAACGCTGTCCTCGAGATCGAGAATGATACAGTCCGGTTTATGCAGGCCTGCGTTAAGAAAGAAGTGTGGCTGATTTCCGGGGAGATAGAGCCGTGTTCGTCTCAGGCGATCGCGGATGGCGTCTTTCTGCTTCACCCTGGCCTGTAAGAAGTATGCCTTATCTAATTCTGGCAAAGCCTTTTTTGCAGCGGCTTCGACGCGTGCTGTAATTACGAATGGAACGGCTCCACGATCGTCGATGAATATTTCAGCATGATTAATCCCCAAATGATGAACGACGTCACTGACCAACGATCGGATCGAGTCACCATACAACGCTTCGACTCTGCTCGTAAGATTGATCTTGATGCCTTTTCCTTTGGTGATCGCCAGTTCAACGTAGCAATCCGACCGCGCGGCTGTTTCCCGTCGCCCTGCGGCCCCCCGTCTGACTTTTTGTGTTTGTTTTTTCATACACCTACCATGAATATGCCTCCGGAGCCTCGCCGCCGGGTCCCGGCCAGATGTTGTCTAGTGCTTTCAACTCATCGTCGTGAAGTAGGGTTTCCAATCCTTCGATCATCCCGTGCAGTTGTTCAACTGTTCTCGGTCCGATGATCACAGAACTCACCACGGGATTCTTCAAAAGCCAGGCAAGAGCGACAGCTTCAGGCTTTTTTCCGGATGTCTTGCAGAATGATTCATATCCTTCTACCTGCTTTCGAGTGCGCGCCAATTCCTTCTGCACGGATTCAGTCTTTCTCCGAGTTCCCGATTCTCCCTCGAGTATCCCGGCAAGCAATCCTTCCGCGAGCGGACTCCATGGCATAAGGCCAATGCCGAGCGCTCGACAGGCAGGAATCACTTCCAGCTCAATCATTCTGTTGGCGAGGTTGTAAAGACTCTGCTCGGAGACAAGTCCTGGCAGATGTCTTTCATGTGCTGTGTATTGTGCCTGCACAATATTCCACGCCGCGAAGTTACTGCTGCCGTTGTAAATAATCTTCCCGGATTGGATGAGCTGCTCCATCGCCTGCCATATCTCATCCCAGGGAGTTGCGCGGTCTATGTGATGCATCTGATATAAATCAATATGATCTGTCTGTAATCTACGAAGACTCTCTTCACAAGCACGGCGAATATGAAACGCCGAGAGTCCCCGATCATTCTGCCCCTCTCCCATTTTCCCATATAATTTGGTTGCGAGTACAATCTTCTCTCTCCTCCCGCCGCCCTGAGCGATCCATCTTCCTATAATTTCTTCTGTTCTTCCCTTCGAGCCGACGCCGCCATACACGTCAGCCGTGTCGACAAAATTTATTCCCGAATCCAGAGCCGCATCGAGTATGGCAAAACTGCTCTGTTCATCAACCAATTTCCCCAGATTCATTGTTCCGAGGCAGAGCCTGCTTACCCGAATGCCTGACCGCCCAAGGTGTGCATATTCCATTGATTTCACTTAATCAGTTCTGTCAATCGAGCCGCGACATCAAAGAGGTCCATTCCTTTTGTAAATGGGAGGCAAATGCCGGACGTTGTACGAACTTTCGCCACCCATGGTTGTGGAATACTCTTCATTCCATTCATTGCTCCGCTCATCGCGCCAACAATTG
>Ga0315281_10015504_pt1 | contig 10218 bp, 8 predicted proteins | sample YL17G07_0_MG_FD_204540 | JGI IMG/M metagenome (GOLD analysis project Ga0315281, IMG submission 204540) | Sediment microbial communities from Yellowstone Lake, YNP, Wyoming, USA - YL17G07_0 | ecosystem: Environmental > Aquatic > Freshwater > Lake > Sediment | place: USA: Wyoming | collected...
CGCGGCCTCTGCGCCACCACGCGCATCCGAGCAGGACCGCCGGCAGCATCACCACCGAGGTCTTCGCCAGCAGGGCCAGGAGGAATAATACCAGCGAGAGGACGTAGTACGGAGTGCAGAACGCAGAATGGAAAGCGGATCGGGCTTCGCCCGAAGCGCTGCGCTTCCGCGCGCAATCCGGCTCGTTGTCGTTGATTCTGCATTCTGCATTCTGCACTCTGCACTCTGCATTCTGCCAGGCCAGGAGGCTCGCCAGATAGAACACCATCGGCAGCGCGCTCTTGCGCTCGGCGATCCAGGCCACGGACTCGACCGCCACCGGGTGCACCGCGAAGAGCAGCCCGGCCAGCCACGCTCCGGGAACCTTCAGCCGGAGCAGCACTCGCCAGAGCAGCACTGCGCTCGCCGCGTGCAGCAGCACGTTGACCAGGTGGTAGCCGGCCGCGTTCAGTCCCCACAAACGCCACTCGAACCAGAGCATGCTGGAGGTCAGAGGGAAATAGTCCGGCGGCGCCGTGGTGAACCAGAAACGGTAGAGGCCGTCGGAGGCGTGGATGAGCGGGTTCTGGGTCAGGAAGGTGCGATCGTCCCAGATGAACCCGGCGCGGAGGACGGGCGCATAGGCGAGCAGCGCCGCCCCGACGATCAGTGCGGCCCAGAGGAAACTCTTTCTCCGTGCCGCCGTGTTAGAGATGGCTTTCATCATGTCGCGCCGAAGCAGACCAGCGTCAAATCGTCGCTCGGATAGGCGCCGCCGACGTACGCGTGGACGTCTTTGAGGATATTCTCCATCCATTCCGCGGCGGAAGCGGCCGGGAGCGCCGCGACGGACTTGAGGCGGGCGTCGCCGTAGCGGTCCTCCTGCGCGTTCGCGGCCTCGGTGACGCCGTCGGAGTAGAGGCAGACGAGGTCGCCCGGCTCGATCCGGAAACTCTCCGCCTCGAACTCCGCGCCCGGCATGACGCCGGCGGGGAAGTTGACACAACTCTGGATTTCGGAGACGCGGCCGGCGGCGCCTTTGCGGAGGAGCGGCGGCGGATGGCCGGCGTTGACCATCTGAATGGCGCGGCTGCGCGGATCGAGGAGGGCGAAGATGAGCGTGATGAACGAGCCTTCGGCGTCCATCGCCGCCAGGCGCTCGTTGACCTGGGCGACCACGCGGCGCGGATCGTCTTCGGTCAGCGCGAACTCGCGGACGGCGCTGCTCATCCGCGCCATCATCAGCGCCGCGGAGATGCCTTTTCCGGCGACGTCGCCGATGACGATGGCCAGCCGGCCGCCCGCGAGCGGGATGAAGTCGTAGAAGTCGCCGCCGACCTCGAGCGCCGCCTTGTACGAGGCGCAGAACTGCATGCCGGCGACTTCCGGAAAGCGTCTCGGCAGGAACGATTGCTGCACCTGCCGCGCGAGATGCAGGTCGCGCTCGGCGCGCTCCTGGAGGAGCAGCTTGCGGTGCAGCCGGGCGTTTGCGATGGCGAAGGCGGTCTGGTTCGTCACCGCGGCGAGCAGGTCCAGGTCGTCGAGCGTGAACTGCCGGTCCTGCCGGGTGGTGTCGAGGTGGATAATGCCGAGCGCCTCGTCCTGGGCGATGATCGGCGCGCACATCATCGAGCGGATCTGGAAATTCAGCACGCTCAGCGCCATGGCGAACCGCTGATCGCCCATCGCGTCGGCGCTGAGGATCGCCACGCGGTTGCCCATGGCTTTCCGGACGATGGAGCGGCTGATGGTGATCGCATCGGGCTGCTCGCGCCCGCGCTGCCGCGCCGCGCGCGGGACGAGCTCCTCGGACTCGTCCCCCTTCAGCATGATGAAGCCGCGGTCGGCCTGCGGGAAGACGACGAAGAGGCGATCCATGATCTGGTTGAGCAGTTGGTCCATGTCGAGATGGGTCCGGACGGCGTTGCTGATTTCGAGCACGACGCGGAGCCGCTGCTGGGCCTTGAGGAGCGCGTCGGGCGCGGCCGCCTGCTCGGCCATGGCGGCTTCCATCGAAGTCGCCTTCTTAATGTCGAGCGTTTCGAGCGCCGATGGGGCGGCGGCCGACGGCTCGTCCACGATCGTGATCCCGCTCTCGGGGGGCGGCCCCGCTCTTCGCAGCTCCGCTGCTCCGGCGGGCGGAGAAGAGTCGGATTCCGCGGCGAACCGGAAGAGGTTGCCGGCCAGCCCGATCCGGTCGCCGCTTTTCAGCGGAGTGGGCGCCGCGATGGTCTTGCCGTTCACGGAGGTGCCGTTGCCGCTGCCGAGGTCCTCGATGAAGTAGCTGCCGCCGCTGAGGGAAATCCGCGCGTGGTGCCGGCTGATGGCGAGGTCGTCCAGGCGGAGATCGGCGTCGAACGACCGCCCCACGACGGTGGCCTCGCGCAGCCGGAACGTCTGGCCCTTGAACGGCCCTTCGACGGCGATCAGGTAAGGCATGTTTGTAGTTTCCAGAATCCGACCGATCGGTCCGATTTGTCCTCCATTCGACAATAACAGGATATCTTGTCCGGGAACAGGTTTCAACGATTTTCGAGCGAGGGGCGGTTCCGTGTTTGACCGGCTTGCGGCCGCAAGGCTAGAATCAGGGAGCGCGGATGATCGCGCCGGCGAGGGAAAGATGAAAACCAAGAGCGCGCAGATTACTGCGCGCGAGATGAAGCGGTTTCTGCGTCGAAGTTGCGCGCTCGCGCTGGCCCTGCTGCTGAGCGCCGGGTGCGCGAGCGAGCCGGCCAGGGCAGGTGCAGCATCTTCCCCGGCGACGATGGCGCCGCCCCCGCCCGGCGTCACGCTCATGTCGTGCGCCGTACCCGGCGCACTCTTGTACGAGCCGAAGTCGCCCGGCGAGACCGAGGCCGTCGTGAGTCTCGTCCGTGACGACCTCGAGATTCGCCCCGTCATCGAGCAGGCCCAAGAGGAAGCCCTCCACGCCGTTCAGGCGTACCGGTCGGCGGCCCTCAGCCGCAAGGCGCCTGAAGGCGGGCCGGGCGTCGCGCGCGCGACGCTGGAGGAGATGGACAGGCTTCACAAGGCGGTCGAGGAAAAAGCGGCGCGGTACCGGGGGCTGGTCCAGACGCAGCGCGACCGCTACGAGCATTTCCTCAAGAAGTATCCCGACAACTGGTTCCAGCGCCACCGCTACGCCTGGTTCCTCGCGGACAACCATCTCGAAGACGACTCCGCCGCCGAATGGCGGCGCGTCATCGAGCAGGCGCCCGCGTTCCCTTACGCCTACAATAACCTCGGCACGCTCTACAACCACATGGGGCGCGACCTCGAGGCCATCCTGCTCTACCGCAAGGCGATCGAACTGTATCCGGATGACGCCGATTTCCACGTGAACCTCGCGGTGAACTATTCGACCCATCGCGCCGAGGCGTCGAAGGAGTTCGGCTGGGACCTGCCGCGGGTCTTCCGCGAGTGCATCCTTTCCTACGAGCGAGCGCGCGCGCTGAAGCCGAAGGACCCGGAGATCGCCTGCGATCTCGCAAGCCAGTACGTCCTCGCGAAGTTCTTCGGCGTCCAGAACGCCGCCGACGAGGCGATCGAGGCGTGGAAGTATGACCTCGCGCTCGAACTCACGCCCACGCAGCGCGGCATCGCCGACCGCAATCTGGCGACGATATACCTTCGGCAGAAAAACGATCCGGCCGCGGCGCAGAAACTGCTCGAGGAGGCGCAGACGCTGATGCCGAACGATTCCGCCTGCAAGGCGCTTCTCGAACAGTGCCGGGCGGCAGAGACGAAACCGGCGCCATAATGAGACGAGTGAGGAGTACTGAATACTGAGTACTGAATGCAAAATGCTGTACAACACTCTGCACTCACTATTCAGTATTCAGTACTCTATACTCGCCATTTTTCGTTCTGGGTGTCGCCCCGTTCTTGTCCAGTGAGGTCATGAAGAAAGATCAGCGGCCGGACTCGGAAGTCATGGCGGCGCTTCGCGGCGCGGGACAGGGGCACGCGCTGCGCTGGTGGGACGAGTTGGACCCCGCCGGGCGCGCGCGGCTGATGGCGCAGTTGCGCTCCGTGAACCTCGACGGACTCCGCGCGCTGATCGCGGACGTCCGCGCGGGCCGGATCAATCCGGCGCCGTCGGGCCGGCCCGAGTTGCCCGACTACGTCCGGCTGCCGGGCACGCCGGAGGAAAAGAGCGCGCGTGAGAAGGCGCGCGCGGCGGGCGAGCGGCTGCTCCGGGCCGGCAAGGTTGCCGCAGTCATGGTCGCCGGCGGCCAGGGCACGCGGCTGGGGTTCGACGCGCCGAAGGGGGCCTTTCCCCTCGGGCCGGTCTCCAGCCGTTCCCTCTTTCAGATTCACGCCGAGCGCATCCTGGCCACGCGCCGGCGCTACGGCGGCGCGCTGCCATGGTATATCATGACCAGCGACGCCACCGACCGGCCGACGAAGGAGTATTTCGAGAAGCACGCCCGGTTCGGCCTGCCGCGCGAGGAGGTGCGATTTTTCCAGCAGCGCACGATGCCCGCGCTCGACCGGAACTTCCGCCTCGTCCTCGTTGCGAAGGACCGGGTCCTCCTCAGCCCGAACGGCCACGGCGGCACGCTGCCGGCGCTCGCCGAGAGCGGCATGCTCGACGACATGGAGCGACGCGGCATCGAGGAGATCAGCTATTTCCAGGTGGACAACGGCCTGGCGCCGGCGGCGGACCCGGTTTTCCTCGGCGTCCATTCGCTCGCCGGGGCGGAGATGTCGAGCAAGGCGCTCTTGAAGCGCGAGCCGGAAGAGCCGATCGGCGCGTTTGTCCGCGTCGGCGACACGATCGTCGTCCGCGAATACAGCGACCTCACCCGCGAGCAGGCGCGCGAGCGGATCGCGGGCGGGCCGCTTCTCTACGGCCTCGGCAGCATTGCCCTTCACGCCCTCCGCGTGGATTTCGTCCGGCGCGAGGCGCAGTCCGGGTTCAAGCTGCCGTTCCACCTGGCGGAGAAGAGTTCGCCTTTCCTCGACGAATCCGGCGCGCTCGTGCAGCCGAAGGAGAAGAACGTTTATAAATTCGAGACGTTCATCTTCGACGCGTTGCGCGATGCGCGCCGCACCGTGGTGCTCGAAGTCCGCCGCGAGGAGGAGTTCTCGCCGCTCAAGAACGCGACCGGAAAGGACTCGCCCGAGACGTGCAGGCGCGACCTGAGCGCGCTCTGCGCGAGCTGGCTGGAACAGGCCGGCGTGCGCGTCCCGCGCGACGAGCGCGGCGCGCCGAAACACCCGGTTGAAATCAGCCCGCTCTTCGCGCTCGACGCCGCCGAACTGGCCGGAAAAGTCCCCAGGGACCTCAACGTCGGCGGAGCGATTCTGCTCGCGCCGCCGAGATGATATGAAACTGAGGAGTACGGAATTCTGATTTGTCAGAAATCAGTAATCGCCGTTTCTTCTTATCAAGGCGTTGTCGAATGCCCTTGCCGGACCTGACGATCGCGATCATCCGTCATCATCTCCGCGGATATCCGGAAGAGTGCATCGAGTCTCTCGCGCCGCTGCCGGCCGGGACGGAACTGCTGCTGGTTCAGGCCGAATCGGCCGCGCCGGCGGGCGCGCAGGCGCGGGTGATTTCCGTCCGGCGGGATTCCTCGCGCGCGGCGGCGAAGAACCTCGCCGTGGCCGAGGCGCGCGGCGAGCACCTGCTGCTCGCCACGGCGGACGCGGCGGCGTGTCCGGGGACGGTGGAACGGCTCCGCAAGTTCCTGGGAGAAGCCGCTGCGCCCGCCGTCGCTAACTCTTCTTCGCCCGCCGACTCTTCTTCGCTCGCCGAAGCAGCGGAGCTGCGAAGAGCGGGAGCTATGGCGGGCAAGCCGGTCGTCGTCTCCGCGCGATTGCTCCAGGAGAACGGCATGCCGCGGCGGACGGGGTTCGCGCCGCCCTCCATTGCGCGCGAATTGAACTTCGGCAACTGGCTCTGGCGGCAGCGGCGTTTTTCCATCCGCTCGCGCAAGCCGCCCGTCGCCGGCCCGGTCCGGCGCGCGGAGGCGCTCCACGCCACGTTCCTCATGGCGCGGCGCGAGACGTTCCGGTCCGTCGGCGAGTTCGCGGAAGGATACCGATTCGCCTTCGAGGACCTGGAATGGTCCTGGCGCGCCAGGAGAAAAGGGATCGCGCTTTGCATCTGCCCGGACGCGCCGGCCTACAAGCTCGCGCCGCAACTGAAAGGCGAGCTTTCGCCGGAGATCTGCGTCGCCATCGAAGCCTCGCAGTTGCGCTGCGTTTGCGCCACGCGCGGGGCGGCGTATGCGCGGGCGTTCCGCGCGGCGCGCGCATCGAAATCGCTCGCCGCCTGGCTCGTCGCGGCCGGCCTCAACCGGCTCTTCTGCGGCGCCTCGGAACTCCTGGCGAACCAGGCGGCCGTCCATCGCGCGATCTGGGAAATGCGAGCCGACGCAACGCCCGGCGCGGAACTCCCGGCCGATGTCGAGTCGTGCGTGAGATGGGAGACGTTCGTGTGAGAATGCAGAATGCAGAGTGCAGAATGCAGAGTGCAGAGTGCAGAATGGAAAGCGGATCGGGCTTCGCCCGAACGCGCTCGCTGCCGCGCGCAATGTGGACCGTTGCTGTTCATTTTGCACTCTGCACTCATTCGCGCGCGGTTGACACGTCCAAAACCGTTTTGCTAATATCCGCTCGTTGCGCCGGATCGCTGTTTCACAGAGCGTCATCGCAGATTCCGCGAAGCCCCGTCTGATCAGCGCACAGGGAGTGGAACCGTGGATGTCGAGCCGCTGTTTCTGCGAGGCAAGGAGGCGGCGAACCAGGGGAACTACGACTACGCCATCGAGCTCTTCCGCGACGCGCTGAAGATGGATCCGACGCACCGCAACAGCCGCATTGCGCTGCGCGGCTGCGAGATGAAGAAGTTCGACGCGCGCGGCGGCGGCAACAAGGCCAAAGTCGAGGCGCTCTTCAAGGGTATCGGCTCGCTCGTGAAGATGCTCCTCTTCCGGTCGAAGCCGGAGAAGGTCGCGGAGGCCGGCGAAGCCTACCTGGTCAACGATCCGACGAATATTCACGTGCTCGTGACGCTGGCCAAGGCGCTGGAGCGGGCGAGCCATTTCGAGGCGGCCGCCGACACGCTCGAGTTCGCCCGCCAGCGCAGCCCGAACCACCTCGGCGTGCTCCGGCTCCTGGGCGAAGTGCTCTACGCGCTGAAACAGTACGACAAGTCCGTCCGCTGCTACCAGGCGATCCTGAGCCTCAAGCCGGACGACCGCGAGGCCTCGGAACGCAGCCGGACGGTCTCGGCGGAATCGCACCTGAAGCGGTCCAATCTGGAGCAATCGCAGACGTTCCGCGAGCAGTTGCGCGACGAAACGGCGGCGGACACGCTCGCGCAGGCCGACCGCATGGTCCGCAGCAGCGATGACCTCGACAAGGACGTCGCGCTGCACAAGAAGGCGGTGGAGGAGAGCCCGGACGACGCCGAAGCGCACATGCGGCTCGGCGATGTGCTCGTCCGGAGCGAGCGATTCGCGGAGGCGGAAGCCGCCTACCGCAAAGCGTTCGAGATCGGAAAGAAGTGGCCGGCGCGCGAGAAACTCGGCGACACGCACCTGCGGCTGCTGGAGCAGGCCGAGCAGCGGGCGGAGAAGGAGGCCGAGGAAAGCGGCCGCGATCCCGCCGGTCTGGGGCGCGCGCAAGAGGCCAAACGCAAGCGGCTGGAGTTCGCGATCAAGGAATTCGAGGTCCGCCGGAAGCAGCACCCGACGGACGCTCGGCTGGCCTGGCAGCTCGGGCAGTACTATTTCGAACTCGGCGGCGAGGCCGGCATCCAGCAGGCGATTCAGCAGTTCCAGCAGGCGGTGACCAACACGCAGTTCAAGGCGCGGGCGCAGCTCATGCTCGGCCGCTGCTTCGCCTTCAATCCGAAGATGTTCGACATGGCGAAGGAGCAGTTCGTCAAGGCGTACGAGTCCATGGAAAACGATCAGAGCGACATGGCCAAATCGCTCCTTTACGAACTGGGCGCGATTTGCGAGAAGATGGGCGGCAAGCCCGACGCGCTCGTGTGGTACAAGAAGATTTTCGGAGTGGACGCCGGTTATCGGGACGTGGCGAAGAAGATCCAGCAACTCGGTTAGAAAGGAAAAACCGCATTGGCACACGGCAAGTCCGCAAAGAAACGCATTCGGCAGAACGTCGCGCGCCGGTTGCGCAATCGGCAGGCGAAGTCTGCGCTCCGCACCACCGTCAAGAAACTCACCGTGGCCGTCGGCGCCGGTGACGCCGCCGCGGCGACCGCCGCTTACCGCGGCGTCCAGAAAAAACTGGACCAGGCCGTCGCGAAGGGCCTCGTGCGCAAAGGCGCCGCGGACCGCGTGAAGTCGCGCCTGGCCGCAAGGCTGGCGAAAGCCCCGAAGAAGTGACCGGCCGGCGCGCCGGCTGCGCTCGTAATCGTAATCGCTGTTTGCGTCTTGACCGGACGAACGGCGAGTACGATCAGGATTGCGATTACGATAATTCCGGCTGCGCCAGCCTCTCGCGAAACACTATGGCGCGAGCATATATCGGACTCGGCTCGAACCTCGGCGATCGCGAAGGGCATCTGCGCGCGGCGCTCCAGGCCCTTCGCGATGCGGGCGTCGGCGTCCTCCGCGCGAGCCGCTTCGCCGAAACGCTCCCCGTCGGCAAGACGGACCAGCCAGATTTCCTCAACGCCGCGGTCGCGCTCAGCACGGACCTTTCCGCGAGGGATCTCCTCGGTCTGCTCCTGCGGATCGAGAGCGCACTCGGAAGGGTCCGCGCGGAACGCTGGGGGCCGCGCGCGCTCGACCTCGACCTGCTCCTCTACGACGACGAAGTCATCCGCGAACCCGGCCTCGAAGTCCCTCACCCGCGCATGCACGAGCGCCGCTTCGTGCTCGAACCGCTCGCCGAGATTGCGCCCGACGCCCGGCACCCGGCGCTCGGGAAGACGGTCGCGCAGTTGCTGCACGACCTGGATTTCAATGTTTCAACATTTCAACACGGAGGCGCGGAGAACACGGAGAAGGACACGGAGAAAAGATCAGGCTTTTAGAATCCTTTGGAAGTTTCTCCGTGCGTCTCCGCACCCTCCGCGTCTCCGTGTTGAATCAGACTTTTGACACTCCGAACCCCGGACGCTATAGTCCCTGACGCAGGGCCGGTTCCGCCGCGATGAGTCCAGGAGGCTTCGTCATGGAACAGCCGCACGCGCCGCGCAAAGAGATGATGCCGCTGAAGCGCCCGCAGATGAAGATCGTCCTGCTCGTCGGCTGCGCGCTGTTCCTGACCTGCATGGTCGTCAGCGTCCTGCAGATGTACTTCCTCGTCACCGCCCTGCATTCGCGCGTCGCGCTCCATGGCGAGATGGCGAACGAAGTGTGGCTAATCACCTGCTGGGTCGCGCTGATCACGCTGGTGGTGATGATGCCGGTGTTCATGTTCGTCGCGGTCTGGATTTCGTATCGGATTCTGGGTCCGATCCGGCGCGTGGCGCGCGAGATGGAGAGCGTGGGCGAAGGCCGGATCGGAGGCGGATTTGCGCTGCGAACCGGGGATGACCTGACCTTCCTGGCCGCTTCCCTCAGCGCGATGAAAGAGGGCCTCGCCCGCCGCCTCGCCGCCTGTCGCGAGGCCGAAAACGCGGTTGACCAGGCCGTGCAAGGCGTCGAGTTCGCGGCCTCCGCAGGCGGCGGCGAACTCGGCCCCGCCGTCGCGCAACTGAGGCGCGCGCTCGGCGGATTACAGGCGGGACTCGAGCAGTTTAAGGCCTGACTGGACTATGGACGACGATGGACAGCGATGGACGAAAGACAATGGGCGATTGCTTCCTCCGTCCGTAGTCCATGGTCTTTCGTCCATTGTTGTTCGTCCATCGTCGTCCACTCAATTGCGCTTATAAATCATGCAGACCGGCAATCCGCCGGGCCACAGCGTGTTGGCCCAGGCCGGCTGATGCGAGCTGGTGAACGCCCGCTCCGCGTCGGTCAACCAATATCCCCGGCGCGGCACGACGACTAGGTAGTCCCAATCTTCGTCGAACCTCACCTCGCGGATGTCCGGGCGCGCCTCGCCGAGGGCCTGATAGTACTGCCAGATGAAACTGCCCACCGCGACGAAGGCCACCTTGCCGCCGGGCGGCGTCTGCTTGTTCAGGTAGTCCAGCGCCCTGGCGTCGAACGTGTCGTCCCAGTACGTCGTCTCAAACCCGAGCTTCGCTGCGCCCCACGGCCCGCCGACGAGTTCGCCGTAGTAGCAGAGTTGATACGGATG
>Ga0315281_10015505_pt1 | contig 10217 bp, 5 predicted proteins | sample YL17G07_0_MG_FD_204540 | JGI IMG/M metagenome (GOLD analysis project Ga0315281, IMG submission 204540) | Sediment microbial communities from Yellowstone Lake, YNP, Wyoming, USA - YL17G07_0 | ecosystem: Environmental > Aquatic > Freshwater > Lake > Sediment | place: USA: Wyoming | collected...
CTCCCGCACCTTGTGCAAAAACTGGTGCGCAATGGCCCCGTCCACCACGCGGTGGTCGTAGCTCAGCGTCACGTAGCACATCGAGCGGATGGCAATGGCGTCGTCCACCACCACCGGCCGCTTCTCGATCGCTCCCAGCCCCAGAATGGCCACGTTGGGCTGGCTGATCACCGGCAAGCCAAACAGCCCGCCGAAGACCCCCGGATTGGTAATCGAAAACGTTCCCTCCTGCACCTCTTCGGGCTTCAGCTTCTTGCTGCGCGCCCGCGCCGCCAGGTCGTTCATGGCGCGCTGGATGCCCAGCAGATTTTTTTCGTCGGCGTTCTTCACCACCGGAACCAGCAGGCCCCAGTCGAGGGCCACGGCGATGCCCACGTTGACCTCCTTGTGCAGCACCACGTTGGTGCCGTCGAGCGAAGCGTTCACCGTGGGGAAGGCGCGCAGGCCGGCCACCGCCGCCTTTACGAAGAAGGGCATGAAGGTCAGCTTGGTGTCGTAGCGCTTTTCGAATTCGTCCTTGTGCTTGGCGCGCAGCGCGGCCACCCGGGTCATATCAATCTCGTCCACCGAGTAGACGTGCGGCGAAACGTGCTTCGAAGTCACCATGTGCTCGGCGATGCGCTGGCGCATCACCGACATGGGCTGCACCTCGTAGCTGCCGAAATAGATGCGCTCGTGCGGCACGCCCGTTTCCAGCACGGCGTGGAACTGCGCGCCATGCACCGCGGGAATCGCCGAAGACGGCGTGGGCGCCGGACGCGCCGGCGCCGCGGGAGCGGGAGTTGTTGCCGCCGCCGGTGCCGCCGCTGCCGGCTTCGCTCCGCCTTCGATCACCGCCATGATGTCTTCCTTGGTGATGCGCCCTCCGGCGCCCGTCCCGGCAATCGTCGCCAGGTTGATGCCGTGCTCTTTGGCCAGCCGCCGCACCAGCGGCGAACTGTGAATATGCTCGGCCTCCTCTTCCTCCGCCGCAGCGGGCGCTGCCGCCTTCGGCGCCGCAGCCACAGGAGCCGCTGCCTTCGCGGCAGGCGCTGTGGCCTTGGCCGGGGCCGCCGGTGCCGGAGCCGCTGCCGCCGCGCCCGCGGCTTCAATCACCGCCACCACGGTCTGAATCGGCACGGTCTGCCCTTCGCCGACCTTGATCTCCTTGAGCACGCCCGCCGCCGGCGCGGGAATCTCCGCGTCCACCTTGTCCGTGGAAATCTCAAAGAGCGGTTCGTCGCGCTCCACGCGGTCGCCCGGCTTCTTCAGCCAGCGCGTGATCGTTCCTTCGAAAATGCTTTCCCCCATCTGGGGCATTACCACGTCAACAGCCATTGCACTCTCCTTGTTGGTGAAAATCCCGGTCTATCTAAAAAAGTTCACAGTTCAAAGTTGACAGTTAAAAGTAAACCACGAATGCTGCCCCAGTACCGCCAGCTTTCCGCTTCTTCGCCTCAACTGATAACTGACCACCGTTTACTTTCCACTTTCACCTTTTAACTTTCAACGGTCTTTTAGTACCGCGCCAGCTCCTTGGCCGCCGCAAAAACCTTCTGCGCATTGGGCAAAAACGCATCCTCGAGCGTCGGCGCATAGGGCACCGGGGTGTCCAGCGACGTCACTCGGAACACCGGCCCGTCCAGATGCCCGAAGGCTTTCTCGCACAGAATCGCCGCGATCTCCCCGGCGATGCCGCCCGTGCGCGTGTCCTCATGCACCACCATCACCTTGTTCGTCCGCTTCACCGACTCCAGAATCGTCTCTTCGTCGAGTGGCAGCAGCGTGCGCAAGTCGATCACTTCCGCCTCGATGCCTTCCCGCGAAAGCGCTTCCGCTGCTTCCAGCGACGTGTGCATCATCGCCGCGTAGGAAAGTATCGTCAGGTCTTTTCCCGGCCGGCGGATCACCGCCTTGCCGATGGGCACCAGATGCTCCCCCGCGGGAATCTCGTCCTTGATGCGCCGGTAGAGAAACTTGTGCTCGCAGAACAGCACCGGATTATTATCGCGCACCGCCGACTTCAGCAGTCCCTTGGCGTCCGCCGGCGTCGAGGGAAAAATCACCTTCAGCCCCGGCGTGTGCGCGAAATACATCTCCGGGCTCAGCGAATGGAACGGCCCGCCGCGCACCCCCGCGCCCGCCGGCCCGCGAATCACCATGGGCGCCGGCGCGCCCCACAGGTAATGCCCCTTGGCCACGAAATTGGTAATCTGGTTGAACGCGCAGGCGATGAAATCAATGAACTGCATTTCCGCGATGGGCCGCAGGCCCAGGTAGCTCATCCCGCAGGCCGCTCCGATGATGGCGCTCTCGCTGATCGGCGTGTCCATCACCCGCTCCCAGCCGAAGCGCTCCAGCAATCCCTCGCTGGTCTTGAACGCCCCGCCGTAGACGCCCACGTCCTCGCCGATCAGCACCACCGCCGGGTCGCGCTCCATCTCCTCGAACATGGCCTGCTTGATCGCTTCCAGAAAGGTCACCGGGGCCATGGCTATCTCCTCCCGCTTTTCTTCGCGGAAGCCTTCGCCGCGCTCTTCACGGGCTTCTTCGCCGCTTTCTTGCTCAACGCTTTTTCCGGCGGGTCCACCGGTGTCGCGTCAAAATGCAGCGGCGTGGTGGCCATGCCCACGTCCTTGCCGCGCCCGAATCCTTTGACCGCCCAGACCGCTTCCACGTTCGACCGCGGCGGCGTCACTTCCGCAATCGGCCGCTCCCACTTGGGCTTGGGGTCGTGGCAGCCCTCGCAGTACACCCCTTCGCCCACCGTCTCCGCCGGCGGCAGCGGAGAATTTTCCGCGAACTCGCGGTCCTTTTCGATCAGCGCCTCGATCTTGCGCTCGATCTCCGCCTTGCCGGAGGCGTCCAGCAGTTTTTCCTCGAACAGGAATTTTTCATGCCGCGCGATGGGGTCGCGCTTCTTCCAGTATTCGAACATCTCCGGCGGCACGTATTCCGCCGGGTCGTGCTGCGCGTGCCCGCGCATGCGCATGGTCTTGGCTTCGATCAGGATGGGCCCTTCGCCCGCCCGCGCCCGTTCCACCGCTTCCTTCGCCGTTGCGTACACCGCGGCCACGTCGTTGCCGTCCACGATGTAACTGTCAATGCCATACGCCTTGGCGCGGTCCGCCAGATTTTCGAGCGGCACCTGCTTGCGCACCGGCGTCGAATAGGCCCACTGGTTATTTTCCAGGATCAGCACAAAGGGCGCCTTCTGCGAGGCCGCGAAATTCATCCCCTCGTGGAACACCCCGGTCGAGCTGCCGCCGTCCCCGATCCACGTCATGGCCACAATCTTCTGCCCCAGGTAGCGCCCCGCAATCGCCACGCCCGCCATCACCGGAATCAGGTCCCCCAGCATGGAAATCGGCGAAACAATGTGCAGGTTTTCGAGATCTCCGAAGTGGCTGGTGCCGTCCTTGCCGCGCGTCGGCGAAGTGTATTTGGCCATGTGCTGCGTGAAAATGTCCCGCGGCGGCACGCCCTTGGTCAGCAGCGCCCCGATGTTGCGGATCATCGGCGCCAGCCAGTCCTTCTTTTCGAGCGCATACGCCGTCCCGACGGAAATCCCTTCCTGCCCCAGGCTGGCATACAGTCCGCCGACGATCTTGTTCTGGCGGAACAGTTTTCCCATGGTGTCTTCCACGGCGCGGTTCAGCCGCATGTAGTAGTACAGGTCCAGGTGCTGCTGCCGCGTCAACTGCTTCTTCATGCGTCGCTCCGAGCGGGGCGGCATTCAAATGCCCCTCCGCTTCGTCCTGCCGCAAATCCGCGCCCATCTAGGCCGGTATCGCCGCCGGCTGCTCGCAAGCCGCCAGCCGCTCCTGCAACTCCCGCGCCGTAGCCGGCTTCATCTCCAGCCCGAACACTTCCCCGAACTGCCGCACCAGCCGCGGCGCCACTTCCTCCGTCGCCACCGCGCGCCCCAAAAGTTTTTCGAGCGACGTGGCCCGCCGCCCGGCAATCCCGCACGGCACGATCAGATCGAAATAGCGCAAGTCGGTCTCCACATTGTAGGCGAATCCGTGCGAAGTCACCCAGCGGCTGATGTGCACGCCAATCGCCGCCAGCTTCTCCGCTTCCTTCTCCGCCGCCGGTTTCACCCACACGCCGGTCTTGCCCTCTTCCCGGCCCGCTGCGAGGCCGTATTCCGCCGTGGCCCGGATCATCACTTCCTCCAGCGAGCGCACATACCATCCCACATCCCGCCGGATCGCTCCCAGATTCAAAATCGGATAACCCACAATCTGTCCCGGCCCGTGATAGGTGACGTCCCCGCCGCGGTCGCTCTCGTGCAGTTCCACATTCTTCTGCCGCAGCACATGCTCCGAAGCCAGCAGATGTTTCCGGCTGGCGTTGCGCCCCAGCGTAATCACCGGAGCATGCTCGCACAGCAGCAGCACGTCCGGAATTTTTCCTTCCTTGCGCGCCGCCACCACCCGCTTCTGCAGCGCCCAGGCCTCGCCGTAGCCGGTCAGGCCCAGTTCAATTGTCAGGCAAATGTTCAACTTCGCGCCTTTGCCAATCCGGGGCTCGCGACCCGTTCCCTCAGCCCTCCGGCGGCGCGTGTTTTCCACGAGTCGCCAGTCACGAGTCACCCTCTTCTACGCATTAATCTGCAGCCCGCGCACCGCCGCGAACGCTTCGCCCATCGACTCCCACACCGTCGGATGCGCATGCACCATGCTCATCATGTCGTCGATGGTGCCCTCCAGCTTCAGCGCCGTGGCCGCTTCCGCCAGCACTTCCGTCGCCAGCGGCCCGATGATGTGCACGCCCAGAATCTCCCCGTACTGCTCCTCGGCCACCACCTTGATGAACCCGCCGTGGCTGCCCAGAATCGTCGCCTTGCTGTTGCCCAGGAAGGGGAATTTCCCCACCTTCACCGCGTAACCCTCTTCCCGCGCCTGTTTCTCCGTCAGCCCGATCGAGCCAATCTGCGGTTCGCAGTACGTCGCTCCCGGGATGCGCGTCTTCTTCAGCGGCTGCACCGGCTTTCCCGCGATGTGCGTCACCGCCACGATGCCCTCCGCCGAAGCCGCGTGCGCCAGTTGCGGCATTCCCGCCACGATGTCTCCGATGGCGAAAAGCCCCTTCTCGTCCGTTTCCATGTACGGCCCCGTGTGCACGAACCCGCGCTCGAGGCGCGCTTTCGAATTCTCCAGCCCGCAATTCTCCGTCATCGGACGCCGCCCCACCGCCACCAGCAGCTTTTCCGCCTGCATCGTCTGGCTCTTGCCGTCCTTGTCCTTGAACGTCACGCTGACCCCGGCCGCGTCCTTCTTCACGCTCTCGACCATGCAGCTCGTCTGAATGGCGATCCCGCGCTTTTTAAACGTCTTTTCCAATTCCGCGGAAATCTCCTCGTCTTCCACCGGCACCACCCGCGGCAGCGCTTCCAGGATGGTCACCTGCGTCCCGAACGTATGGAATACCGAAGCGAACTCCACTCCCACCGCTCCCGCTCCGATCACGATCAGCGACTTGGGAATCTCCGGCAGCCCCAGAATCTCCCGGTTGGTCAGAATGGTTTGGCCGTCCGCTTCGATCCCCGGCAGCATGCGCGCTTCCGAACCGGTGGCGATCAGGATGTTGGCGGCTTCGATCTCCGTCGTCTTGCCGTCCTTTTCCACGCTCACCCGCCCCGGCCCCGCGTAGCGCCCCCAGCCGGAGACGCTCTCCACTTTGTTCTTCTTGAAGAGCATGGCGATGCCCTGCGCGTGCTTCTGCACGATCTTGTTCTTGCGCGCCAGCACGTTGGCCCAGTTCACTTTCAACCCGGTGATCTCGAAGCCCAGCTCCGCGGCGTTCTTCATGTGCTCATAGACATCCGCGTGGTGCAGCAAAACCTTGGTGGGAATGCAGCCGACGTGCAGGCAGGTGCCGCCCAGCGCCGGAGCCTTTTCGATCACCACCGTCTTCAATCCCAGTTCGCTCGCGCGAATGGCGGCCACATACCCGCCTGGTCCGCTCCCGATAATCGCTACATCGTACTTGGCCACGCGTAGTCTCCTTTGCTGTAGGGCCGGCGCCGCTGCTGCTCCGGCGGTTTGTTTCGTGGAAGCCCGGCTGCGGCCTCGTTCGCCGCCACAGGGCTCTGGTGAGGTCGTCCTGCCCGGCAAGGCGCATGCGCCCCGCCAGGCTCTGCCGAAGAGTACCGCACTAACCCCGGCAAATTCTGAATTTTAGCAGCCGCCAACCCCCGCCGCAACCAGCGCCTTCGCCGGCCGTTATGCCGGGCAAGACAACTTGTCATTTTCTTTGCGCATCTCTAACCTCAGTAGGAAGTTATGATTGTTCCCACGGGGTGCTTGGCATGCGCAAAGTTTCCGGTCTGGCCGTTTTTCTGCTTCTCGCTCTTGTTTCTCCGGTGTCCTTGAAGGCCCAGATGCTTGGACAGATCTACGCCGGCTATACCTATCTTCGTTCGGATGCCTCGGTGCAAACGGTCGGAGGGGTTTCCTCCCTGTGCGTGCCGACTGCCTGCCTGACTCCCACGGGAACCACCAGCGTTCAGACCAACGGCTGGAATCTGGCCGGCGGCATCAAGACCTTTCCCTTTACCCGCCTGACCGCGGATATCAGCAAACATTACGGAACCTACGGCGGCGCCAAAATCACCACGCGCACCTACATGGTAGGCCCGGAATTTTCCGTTCCCCTTGCGATCTCCCCCTTCTTTCACATGCTCGTCGGACGCGCCAGCAAGACCGAAGGCAGCTACTCGCAAGCCTCTCTGGCCACCGCGGTGGGTGGAGGGCTGGACGTGAAAGCCGCTCCCTTCCTCAAGATTCGCCTGATCCAGATTGATTATTTGCGCACCACCTTCGATGCCGCGGTGCAGCACCGCCCGCGCATTTCCGCCGGCCTGGTGGTGTCTTTCTAGCGGGCCCGCTTGCGCGTTTGCCCCTTTTGCACACGTTTGCACAGACCATAAAAAAATCGTTGCAGGGGGGCTTGACGAATTCCGCTTTTGCTGTATACTCCATAAGTGTCTCGGGTGACCGGGACGGTTCTGAAGCGATGCACGGGATTTAAGCGGTTCCGACTGGAAAACCTGCAACGGTAGTCCCAGTACAACGGCCGGCAGTCAATCCTAAGTGAGGTACGCTACGAACACCGGATAGAAATGAGTCGAGCTTCGCGCGAAGCCCCGAAGGAATCGGGGCTGTGCCCGGCGCTCGACGCCGGGTTTTTTATTTGCGGACAGGATTTGCGGAGTGCGGATTTTCGCAGGATGCAAATTCAAGATGCGAGTAGGCTGACGGAATGTCAGCCCGTTCTGACGGGATCAGGACGAACGTTCTTTGACAACAGAAAGGTTGGCAAGTCCGCTCCGATAGCCCTCCGCTCATTACGGTGAGCGCGGGGGAAGAATGGCGCGGACATTACAAGTTTCGCTCGAGTAGAGCAAAACTGTGGAATCAAGGCGAGCTTATTCAGTCGCTGGGCCGCACCGCCTCCTCACGTACTTCTCCTAAGCAGGAAGAGAACGAGGGAAGCGCTCTGTGATCCGGGGTTGGGATTCGCAAGAATCACCAGCGACGACTTGGGTAAGTTTTATGGTTAAGCTACTAAGAGCGTACGGTGGATGCCTTGGCGCTAGAAGGCGAAGAAGGACGTGGCAAGCTGCGATAAGCCTCGGGGAGCCGCAAGCAGGCTTTGATCCGGGGATTTCCGAATGGGGAAACCCGACCAGATGAACTCTGGTTACAGCCCGCTGAATACATAGGCGGGTATGAGCTAACCCAGGGAAGTGAACCATCTCAGTACCTGGAGGAAAATAAATCAAAGAGATTCCGATAGTAGCGGCGAGCGAAATCGGAACAGCCCAAACCCACGTGCTTGCATGTGGGGGTTGTAGGACCGCATAAGTAGAGTTACCAATCCGGACAATACGTGAACCCGCTGGAAAGCGGGGCCATAGTGTGTGAGAGCCACGTAACGGAAATTGTACCGGACTCGAAGCGGCATCCTGAGTACCGCGGGACACGTGTAATCCCGCGGGAATCTGGGGAGACCACTCTCCAAGGCTAAATACTCTCTAGCGACCGATAGTGAACCAGTACCGTGAGGGAAAGGCGAAAAGTACCCCTGCGAGGGGAGTGAAATAGAACCTGAAACCGTATGCTTACAAGCAGTCGAAGGGCAATGTTCGGACTTCGGTCCGAATAAGCCTGACGGCGTGCCTCTTGCTTAATGAGCCGGCTAGTTATTGTCACGTGCAAGGTTAAGCGCAAGCGAGCCGCAGCGAAAGCGAGTCCGAATAGGGCGATGAGTACGTGGTAATAGACGCGAAGCGGGATGATCTACCCTTGGCCAGGTTGAAGGTCGCTTAACCGCGACTGGAGGACCGAACCGGTGTGAGTTGAAAATCGCTCGGATGAGCTGAGGGTAGGGGTGAAAGGCTAATCAAATTCCGTTATAGCTCGTTCTCCCCGAAATGTCTTTAGGGACAGCCTTGTGTGATTTGCCACGGCGGTAGAGCACTGAATGGACTAGGGACCAACTCAGGTTACCGAATCCAATCAAACTCCGAATGCCGTGGACAACAGCACGGGAGTGAGACCACGAGGGATAAGCTTCGTGGTCAAAAGGGAAACAGCCCAGACCGCCAGCTAAGGTCCCAAACTACATGCTAAGTGGGAAAGGAAGTGTATTCGCTCGGACAGCCAGGAGGTTGGCTTAGAAGCAGCCATCCTTTAAAGAAAGCGTAACAGCTCACTGGTCAAGCGGATATGCGCCGACAATCCAACGGGGCTAAAGCATGTGACCGAAGCTGCGGAATGTGTTGGTGTAACAACCTACATTTTGGTAGGGGAGCATTGTGTTGAGTCTTAAGGTAGACCGAGAGGACTGCTGAACCCAACGCAAGAGACCCTGCCGGCATAAGTAGCGATAAACACGATGAGAACTCGTGTCGCCGAAAGTCTAAGGTTTCCTGAGGAAGGTTAATCCGCTCAGGGTTAGGCGGGTCCTAAGGTGAGGCCGAAAGGCGTAACTGATGGACAACAGGTTAATATTCCTGTCCCGCCTGGTGCGCGTTATACGATGGGGTGACACAGAAGGATAAGCGAGTCGGGTGATGGACGTCCCGATTGGCCAGTGTAAGCCGGATCCCGCAGGCAAATCCACGGGGTCATTCAACGGTCAGACTGGTGACGAGACCTTACGGTCGCAAAGTCGCTGATTTCACGCTGTCAGGAAAAACCTCTAAGGAGTTCACCAGGTGCCCGTACCACAAACCGACACAGGTAGACGAGGAGAATATCCACAGGCGCTCGAGAGAACGCTCGCTCAGGAACTAGGCACATTAGCCCCGTAACTTCGGGAGAAGGGGCGCCGCGGTAGGGTTTATAGCCCGATGCGGTCGCAGTGAATCGCGCTCTGCAACTGTTTAACAAAAACACAGCTCTCTGCTAAGTCGAATACGACGTATAGGGGGTGACACCTGCCCGGTGCCGGAAGGTTAAAGCAAGGGCTCAGTCCGCAAGGACGAAGGCCTGAACTGAAGCCCCGGTGAACGGCGGCCGTAACTATAACGGTCCTAAGGTAGCGAAATTCCTTGTCGGGTAAGTTCCGACCTGCACGAATGGTGGAATGATAGAGCGACTGTCTTGGCGAACGGCTCGGCGAATTTGTGGTTCCGGTGAAGACGCCGGATGCCCGCATCTAGACGGAAAGACCCCGTGCACCTTAACTGCACTCTGGCCATGAGTAACGGATCGATCTGCGTAGCATAGGCAGGAGTCTATGAACCCCTGGTTTCGGCTGGGGGGGAGACAACAGTGAAATACTGCCCTGATTGATCTGTCGCTCTAACCTACCGCCCGCGACGGGCGGGGAGACACGGCCAGACGGGTAGTTTGACTGGGGCGGTCGCCTCCTAAATTGTAACGGAGGCGCCCAAAGTTCGGCTCAGGTGGATTGGAAACCCACCGTGGAGTGCAAGAGCATAAGCCGGATTGACTGTGAGACTTACAAGTCGAGCAGGGACGAAAGTCGGGTCTAGTGATCCGGTGGTCCCGCGTGGAAGGGCCATCGCTCAACGGATAAAAGGTACGCCGGGGATAACAGGCTGATCTAAGCCAAGAGTTCACATCGACGCTTAGGTTTGGCACCTCGATGTCGGCTCATCGCATCCTGGGGCTGTAGAAGGTCCCAAGGGTTAGGCTGTTCGCCTATTAAAGCGGTACGTGAGCTGGGTTCAGAACGTCGCGAGACAGTTCGGTCCCTAT
>Ga0315281_10015507_pt1 | contig 10216 bp, 11 predicted proteins | sample YL17G07_0_MG_FD_204540 | JGI IMG/M metagenome (GOLD analysis project Ga0315281, IMG submission 204540) | Sediment microbial communities from Yellowstone Lake, YNP, Wyoming, USA - YL17G07_0 | ecosystem: Environmental > Aquatic > Freshwater > Lake > Sediment | place: USA: Wyoming | collected...
ATCACTAGGTCCGCGGTTCGATTCCGCGCGTTGGCTCCAGAACCCACCCTAACCAGAGTCGGCCTCGGCGCGCAGGCGGCCTGCTGGCAGCCGGGCCGCGTTCACCAGAGTCGACACACCCAGCCACAACCGTTGGCCGATGTGCACCCGGCCTGGCATGCGGCGGAACAGGCGCCCCGCCACAGCTGTTTTGTTGAAATGTGAACCCAATCTCCTATTTGCAGGACCAAGACCCGTCGGCGGACCTAGGAAAATGTCCGCAAGCCCTACAGAAGGAGGAACTCATGAGAAGGTACTTCGTAGGCGTGAAGGAGTCTTCCGCCGGGCGCTACGAGTTCAAGCCCGAGGGACCGACCCAGAATCACCTGACGATCCGGAACATCGACACCGGCGAGACTCTGGTGTTGCCGGTCCTGACGCGTCTTGCCGACACCGGCAGCGCGAAGGCACAAATTGCCTTCGACATCACCGACGGAAAGCACTACCTCTCAGAGGTCCACATTCCCGGCACGGACGGCTACGCGTTCCAGGGCGCGTCGGGGCAACACTCGCACGCCCTCGTGACCCAAAAGGAGTAGCTGCGGCTCGCCGCTTTGAGCAGGAAAAGGGCCGCCCGCGAGGGCGGCCCTTTTCTTCAGCTTCGAGCGCAACGCAAGACCGCGGCGCCAAGGAGGCGCGGGGTTCAAATCAGCCAGCTACTTGTTGTGCCTGTCGCAATCTCAAACACAGATGGAGAAACCGGCGGAGCCCCCTCTTGACATCCAGTCCCCGCCGTCTCATATTGTGCGGCGCGTGGGACGAGTGCTGAGAACTGGAACGGCACGAGGGCCATGCACGGTAGGGAGCGTGACGGTCAAAGCCCACCCCCGCCGGCGCTCAAGCCGGAGGCCGAAACTGGAAGGCGAAGCAACAGGGAGCATGGTGAAGAAACAAGACGGCAACGAGCTGATCGCAGGGTGTGGGCGGCCTCTACAGGCACGACCTCAACCTTTCTCAGCAAGACATCCGCTCGATGCCCTTTGGAGGAACTCTCTTATGCGCAAAGTCGCTGTGACGCCAATCCTGCTGACGATGGCTGCAGCGGTACTCCTGAGCGCCTGTAACAAGCTGCAGGCCCGCGTAGAGCTCACCAAGGGGAACAGCTATTACAAGAACGAGAAGTACAAGGATGCCCTGCTCCAGTTCCAGAAGGGGGTGGCGCTCGACCCGAGCCTCAAGTTCGCCTGGCGCTCGGTGGCTCTGACCGCGATGGTCCTCTACCGCCCCGGCGTCGATAGCCCCGAGAACAACGGGTACTTCTCCACCGCGGTGGACGGCTTCAAGAAGTACCTCGATGCCTTCCCCCAGAACCAAAAAGCCCAGGACTACCTCATCGCGTGCTATGTCAACGCCGCCAAGTACGACGAGGTGCTCAGGTACCTCCAGGATGACCTGAAGAAGCACCCCGGCGCCGTCAAGGACCACAAGGCCATCGTCTCCATCTACCTCCGCACCCAGAGGATCAAGGAGGCGTACGATTGGATCATCTCGCACATCCCCAAAGCAGAGGCGGAGCCTTACTACCTGGTTTCCGTGTACTGCTGGGACAAGGCCTACCGTGACCCTTCGATCACGCCGCAGGTGCGCTCCGAGTTCGTCGAGCTTGGCCTGACCTCGGTTGAAAAGGCCTTGCAGATGCAGCCGGAATACTTCGACGCGATGATTTACAACAACCTGCTGTTCCGCGAGAAGGCGAAGCTCCAGACCGATGAGAAGCTCAAGCAGGAGTACTTCGACAAGGCCGACGAGTGGCGCACCAAGGCCTTGGCTCTGCGCGAGAAGCTCAAGACGCAAACCTCGTTGGTGAGATCGTAACCGGGGGAGCCATGTTCGAGAACAGCCTTATCGCATCGAAGCCGCAGCAGCAGAACAAGCTGATGCTGCTCGCCTTTCCGCTCGCGCTCGGCCTCCACGTGGTGGCGCTCGGAGGGTACGTGGTCGCGCAGATGTGGTCGGTGGAAGAGGTTGCCGAGCCGCCGATCCAGGTGAGCTTCTACCAGGCTCCACCCCCACCCCCACCGCCACCGCCACCGCCGAAGCCGGCCGCGGCCGTGCCCAAGCCCATCGTTCAGCCGATGGCACCCACGCAGATCGTTCAGCCCCTGATCATCCCCGAGAAGTCAGCAACGGGCGGGGTCGAGGGTGTTGACGGTGGAGTCGAGGGCGGCGTCGAAGGTGGTGTGGCCGGCGGGGTCCCGGGCGGCGTACCCGGCGGCGTGGTGGGTGGCGTGGAGGGCATGGTGGACGAGGCCCCGATCCGCATCGGCGGCGAGGTGGTGCCGCCCGAGCTGATCACCAAGGTGCAGCCCGTGTACCCCGAGATCGCCCGCAAGGCGCGCGTGCAGGGCGTTGTGATCGTCGAGGCGATCATCGACAAACAGGGCAACGTGATCGAGGGTCGGATTCTCCGCGGGCTACCGATGGGCGTCTCCGAGGCAGCGGTGGCCGCGATTCAGAGGTGGAAGTACAAGCCCGCAATACTCAACGGCAGACCTGTGAGCGTGTACTTGACCGTGACCGTAACCTTTACCTTGCAATAGGCCATCAGGCCTAGAGATAGGAGGAAACTGTAATGGAATTTGGACCCTTAGCACTGTGGCAGTCGATGGGGTACATCGCCAAGGCCGACGTCATCATCCTGGTTATCCTGTCGATCTACTCGTTGACGCTATCCGGGGAGCGCTGGTGGCGCTATCGCGCGGCAAAGAAGCAGTCGCTCCAGTACGCCCTGCTTACCACCCAGTACCTCAAGCAGGACCGCCCGCAGGACGCCATTGCGGCGTCCAAGAAGTTCAAGAGCAGCCACCTGGCAAAGGTCGTGTCGGCGGGCCTGCTCGAGTTCATGATCGAGGAGCAAAACAGCCCCTTGACCGGCTATGACGTGATCGAGGCCGCTCGCCGCGCCATCGAGCGCGCCACGCTCATGACCACGGCCGACTTCAAGCGCGGCCTCGGCGGCCTCGCCACCATCGGTGCTACAGCGCCGTTCATCGGCCTGTTCGGGACGGTCGTCGGCATCATCAACGCGTTCCGCGGCATGGCCATCACCGGTTCCGGTGGTCTGGGCGCGGTGTCTGCCGGTATCGCAGAAGCGTTGGTCACCACCGCCGTGGGCCTGTTCGTCGCGATTCCCGCGGTGTGGCTCTACAACTACTTCTTGAACCAGGTCGAGCGCTTCCAGGTCGAGATGGCGAACTCCTCGTCGGAGTTGATCGACTTCTTCATCAAGAAGCACGGAGGAAGCGATGCGATTGGCTCGGCGGCACGCTAGGGAACACGGCGCAACGAAGATCGAGAGCGCCGGCTCGGTCCAGTCGGATATCAACGTCACTCCGCTGGTGGACGTCTGCTTGGTGCTTCTGATCATCTTCATGGTGGTCATGCCCCTGTTGCAGTCCGGCATCCCGGTGCTGCTGCCGGAGACCGGCAACCCCGAGAAGTACCCCGAGGGCCAGAAGCAGGTCAAGGTGGCGATCATGGAGGACGGCAAGATCTTCCTGGGCCAGGACTGGGTTCCCACCAAGGCCGAGCTCGTCAAACGCATGGCAGACATGCTGCAGGCGGACCCACAGAAAGAGGTCGTCATCAAGGCAGACCGGCGCCTCAGGTACAGGGACGTACGCGAGGTGATGAAGGCCCTCAACGATGCCGGATTCACCAGGGTCGGCCTGATCACTACGAAGAAGGGGGCGAGCTAGTAGTCTGGCAAGCCCGACTTCTGCTGAAGGAGAAACGCCATGTCAATGACCGGCGGCAAGATGGGGGACATGAAGAGTGACATCAACATCACTCCTCTCGTGGATGTGGTGCTGGTGCTCCTCATCATCTTCATGGTCGTCACGCCGTTGCTGCAGCGGGGGTACGAGACCAAGGTCCCGCCCAAGATACAGACCACGGCGCTGCCCCCGATGACCGACCAGACCATCGTCCGACTCACCGAGGACGGCAACATGTTCATCAACAAGGACCAGTTCACGGAGAAGGACTTCCTCGTCAAGCTTGCCGAGGTCACCAAGGGCCGCGAGGGCAAGATCGTCTTCCTCGCTGCCGACGGAAACCTCCGCTACGACAAGGTGGCGTGGTTCCTCGACCTCTGTGACAAAGGCGGCGCCAAGAACCTCGGTATCGTGCTCGAAGACCTGAACCCGACCGCCACCGCGGGCGAGGCGCCCAAGTAACCGGTTGGATTGACGCTCGAGCCCGCGTCCAGGAGGAGGCGACGACCTCCTTCCGGTCGCGGGCTCGCGTTGTGTGCGAGCGCCCCAGTTGCCCCCGGGGGCGTCAGCCCATAAGCTCGTAGTCAATGGGCTCCCGGGCCGCCGCCCTGGCCTTCCTGCTGGGCATCCTGCTCACTGAATTGGCGCTGCTCTACCCCGGCGTCTTCCTGCGCGGGGAGGTGCTCTCCTCCTCGGCGCTCGCCTACGGCATGGCCCCGTGGAAGGGGCACCGGCCCCCCACGGCCCGCCCCTTGCGGGGCAACCCCGAGCTCTCCGACGACATGGTGTTGTTCGCACCGTGGGATGCTGTCACCCGTGCTGCGCTCGCGGCCAGGGAGGCGCCGCTCTGGAACCCGGGCACCGGGTGCGGCATGCCGCTGTTGGCCAACAACCAGTCGGCAGCCCTCGCCCCGACCCAGGCGTTGCGTCTCCTCTGGGACTCGCCGCGCGCACGCACGCTCGGCCTCCTCCTCAAGGTCGTCCTCGCCGGGGTAGGGATGTTCCTGCTGCTGTGCCGGTGGCAGCTCCCGGCCCAGGCCGCCCTTCTCGGGGCCGTCGCGTGGGCCAACTCGTCGGTCATCACCTTCTGGCTCCTCTACCCCCTCGCGGAGGCCGCAGCATGGTTCCCCTGGCTCCTGCTGGGTCTTTCGCGGCTCCTCGGAGTCGGCGGCCCGCCCGACGCCCTGGGCTCCTGCGAGGTGGCCCTCGCAGGAGCGGCGCTGGTTCTCGCGGGCCACCTCCCGACGGCCCTGCAGCTCCTCGTCGCCGCCGCGGCCGGAACGGTGGTGCTCGCGCTCTTCCGGTCTGACGTCCGGCGGCGCCTCCCCGCCGCTGCGACCGCCGGCGCCGCAGCCCTGCTGCTGGCCGCACCCCAGGTGCTCCCGACGGTCGGGTACGCCCTGCACTCCCACGCGCTGCACGCGCGCGGCCAAGCCGCGCCCTCGGCCGCCCAGCACCTCCCTGCGGAGGCCGCGTGGAGCTGGCTGGTGCCGCGGGGGTTCGGCTCCCCCGAGCGAGACGGCTACCGCGGCCCGGTCAACTTCAACGAGGCGACGGCTTCGGTGGGCGTTACCCCGCTGTTCATCGCCCTGCTCGGCCTGACCCTTGCGCCCGGACGACGTGAGAGAGCGCTCCTGGGGGCGGCCGCGGTGGCGGCGGCTGCCGCCTACGGGCTGCCGCCCCTCCCGTGGCTGCTCGCCCATGTCCCGCTGGTCAAGCTGGCGGCCGGCCAGCGCTGGCTGGTCCTCGCCCAGTGGGGTGTCGCGGCCCTGGCTGCCGCAGGTGTGGCGAGGCTTTCCCAGGTTCCGCCTCGGCGCCTGTTGCTGGCGAGCGGGGGCGTCGGCGCGGTGCTCCTGCTGCTGGTCAGCCTGCACCCCGCGCTTCGCGCCGCCGGCGAGGGGGCACGTTCCGTGCTGGCGATCAGGATGGTGCTGGTAAGCGCCGGAGAGATCCTCGCGGCGGCGTCTGCGGTTGCGCTTGCCGCGTTCGGGCTGCGACGCCTCGCCGCCGCGATCCTTCTCGTGCTCACCGTGGGTAGCGGCCTTGCGCTTGCGTGGGGCTTCAATCCCGCCATTCCCCCGTCCGCGATTCCGGGCCCGACGGAGCAAACGCGTCTCGTTGAGCGGCTCCGCAAGGGGGGCAGGGTTCTTCCCATCGGTTGGGTGCTGCGGCCCAACACCGGGATCCTGGCCGGGCTGCCCACCGTCACCGGTGTGGACGACCTCGTCCCCGAGCGCTACTCGCGGTTCGCACAGTTTGCCGAGCTCGACGCCCTCGATGCGGCGCGCCCCCTCGAAGTGCGGTCGACGGCGCTGATCCGCCGCGCTGCCGCGACCGTCGTCCTCGCCGACCGCCCGATCGCGGGCGCCGGCCTCGAGCTCGTCCCCGAGCTCCAGGGACCATCCCTGTGGGCCGCAAGGGTCGCCGGGGCCCACCCCCTCGCCGCCTGGTACCCGGCCGCCCTCCCCGTGGAAAGCGCGGAACAGGCGTTCGCCGCGCTCTCGCTGGGACGCACCGTGGACGAGAACACCGTGCTGGTCGAGGGGTCGGTCGATCCCCTGCCGGCGGCCCCGGGCCTCGCTCAACCCTTGGCGGCCGTGAGACACGGTCCGAACCGCGTCACCGTCGGGGTCAGCCAGTCCCGCGCCGGTGTCCTTGTCCTGCGGGAGTCGGCGGACCCGGGCTGGCGGGTGCGCGTGGACGGTCTCCCGACCCGCGTCGTGACGGCGGATGGGATGTTCCTGGGGGTACCGCTAAAACCCGGGACGCACCGCGTTGAGTTCGACTACCGGCCCCTGGGTTGGCGCCTGGGCCTCGCCCTCTGCGCCCTCGGGGCGGCATCTCTGCTCGCTTTCACCCTCTTGGTGGCACGGCGGCAGCAGCCGGCAGGCGGCAAGGCTGTTGTATCATCCCCGCATGGGGTCACCCCTGAAAATCGCTCTGGGTGCTGACCATGGCGGGTTCGAACTGAAGCAACAGCTCCTGGAGCACGTGCGGTCCCTCGGGCACGAGGTGAAGGACTGCGGCACGCACGGCAAGGAGCCCGTGGACTACCCGCGTTTCGCCCATGCCGTCGCGAGCCTCGTTGCCTCAGGCGCGTGCGACTTCGGCATCGTGGTGGATGGTGCAGGTATCGGCTCGGCGATGGCGGCCAACAAGGTGCCCGGCGTGCTGGCCGCCGCCTGCTACAACGAGGACCTTGCGCGCAACAGCCGCGAGCACAACGACGCCAACGTCCTAACCCTGGGTGCCGGCCACGTGGACCCGGAGACCGCGAAGAGGATCGTCAGCACATTCCTCTCGACCGCATGCACCGTGGAGCGCCACAAGGCGCGAGTCCGGATGATCCGCGAGCTCGAGAAGGAAGGTCTCGGCGCCCGCCGCCCCGAGGCCGATCAGCTCGCTCCGGCGGACATCGAGAGGATCACCGACCGCGTCAAGCAGTTGCTCACGGGCCCTTCCGGCAGCGCTCCGCTGCCCCCCGTGATCCCGCCCGAGCAGCTCGCAAAGCTCATCGACCACACGATGCTGAGGCCTGACGCGACGAGCGCGGACATTCAAAAGCTGTGCGACGAGGCGCGGCAGTACGGCTTCTTCTCGGTGTGCGTGAACCCTTCCTACGTCGCGGAGGCCAAGGCCCTGCTGCGCAGCACGCCAGTCAAGGTGTGCGCTGTCGTGGGTTTCCCCCTCGGCGCTCAGCCGCCCGAGATCAAGGCGCTCGAGACCCGGCGCGCGATCCGCGAGGGCGCGCAGGAGATCGACATGGTGATCAACATCGGCGCGCTCAAGGGCGGGGATGACACGCTGGTGCGGAAAGACATCCGCGGCGTGGTCGAGATCTGCATGGACAGCCGTGCGGCGTGCAAGGTGATCCTGGAGACCGCTCTGCTCACCGACGAGGAGAAGGTGCGCGGCTGCGAGCTCACGATGAAGGCGGGTGCGGACTTCGTCAAGACGTCGACGGGTTTCTCCAAGGCCGGCGCAACCGTCGAGGACGTGACCCTCATGAGCCGCACGGTGGCGCCCAGGAAGCTGGGCGTGAAGGCTGCGGGAGGAATCCGTACCTACGGAGATGTGGTCCGGATGATCCAGGCGGGAGCGACCCGCGTCGGGTCCAGCAGCAGCGTGAAGATCATGGAAGAGGCCCTCGCGCTGGGTGCGCGAAAGGAGTAGCCAGATGGCGGAGCTGCGATGCTACGTCTTCCTGGACAGCCTGCAGCCCAGTTTCGCCTCGTTCCTGGGCACGGTTGCGCAGGGCTTCCTGCCCACGCCGGGGCAGGCCTCGCTGTTCGTGGAGATTGCACCGGGAATGGACATCATGCGGGTCACCGACGTGGCGCTTAAAGCCACCGACGTGCGGCCCGGGATGCTCATCATTGAGCGCCTGTACGGGATGCTCGAGATCCATGCCGACTCCCAGGCCGACGTGCGGCAAGCGGGACGGGCGATCCTGGCGTCCCTCGGCCTCAAGGAGGAGGACCGCATCAAGCCGCAGCTCGTGGCGAGTCAGGTTGTCCGCAACATCTCGCCGTACCACACGCAGCTCATCAACCGCAGCCGGCACGGCGACATGATCCTCCCCGGGCAGTCGCTGTACGTTCTCGAGGTGGTACCGGCCGGGTACGCCGCTATCGCGGCCAACGAAGCCGAGAAGGCCGCGGACATCAATATCCTCGAGGTGCGCGCGTTCGGCAGCTTCGGGCGCGTGTACCTCGGTGGCGAGGAGAGAGACATCGACGTCGGCTACCGCGCCGCCGAGCAGGCGATCGCCGACATTTCGGGACGGGCAGCGAAGATCAGCGGAGCGTGATCGCGTGCGCATCCCGGGTCAGGCCCGGGACAGCCGCAGAGGGAGGAGTGACATGACAGAGGCACTGGGCATGATCGAGACGAGGTCCTTTCCGGCCGCGGTGGAGGCCGCAGACGCCGCCGTCAAGGCGGCCAAGGTCGAGCTGGTTTCCTACGAGAAGACCGGCGGCGGGTACCTGTCGATCATCGTCAGGGGCGACGTGGCGGCGGTGAAGGCGGCCTGCGACGCGGGCCAGGTGGCCGCGGGCCGGGTCGGTGAGGTCGTGGCGGTCCACGTGATCGCGCGCCCGCACGTGAACGTCGACGCGGTGATGCCTCTGGGGCGCACGGCCGCGGCCAAGGCGGCGAAGAAGTAGCGGCGCGCCCCCGGGTGACCCGACCGGACGCCCGGAGGCGCAGCGCGGAGAGGCTTGCCCATGCAGCTCGCCAAGGTGGTTGGGACCGTCGTCGCAAGCCAGAAGGAGACCAGTCTCGAGGGCATCAAGCTCCTGCTGGTGCGCCCCGTGGACGAGGAGGGCCGCGAGACCGGAGGGCACCTGGTCGCGGCCGACGCCGTCGGCGCGGGCCCCGAGGAGATCGTGCTCATCGCGGCCGGAAGCTCGGCGCGGCAGACGCGCCTCACCGACAAGCGGCCGGTGGACGCCGTGGTCATGGCGATCGTGGACAGCTGGAGCATCGGCGGCGTGACGAAGTACCAGAAATGACGAGGCGCTAGCGCATGTCCCGCCTGACCGACCAGGACGTCGAGGCCATCGCCCGCAGGCTCGCGGCCGAGCTGCAGCGCGGCGCCCCCGACACCGGCCCGCAACGGGCCCCCACGCCGGCGGCCCGGGACCTCGGCATCTTCGCCACCGTGGACGAGGCGGTCCAGGCGGCGCGCGAGGCGCAGCCCATATTCGTTGCCCTGCCTCTCAAGGTTCGCGCGAAGATCATCGAGGGCATCCGGCAGACGATGCTGGAGAGCAACGAGGCTCTCGCGCGGGCCGCGCACGAGGAAACCGGTCTCGGGCGGGTCGAGGACAAGGTCGTCAAGAACCGCCTCGTCACCGAGAAGACACCGGGCCTCGAGGAGTTGTACCCCCAGTCGGTCACCGGGGATCACGGGCTGACGCTCGTCGAGCCGGCGCCGTTCGGGGTGATCGGCGCCATTACCCCCTGCACCAACCCGACCTCCACGATCATCTGCAACGCCATCGGGATGCTCGCCGCCGGCAACGCGGTCGTGTTCAACGCACACCCGCTGGCGAAGGGTTGCTCGATGCAGACGGTGGCGCTGCTCAACAGGGCGATCGTGGCGGCGGGCGGGCCCCGCAACGTCGTGACGTGTCTCGCCGAGCCTACCATCGAGACCGCCCAGCAGATCATGGCGCACCCCGCCGTGCGGCTGCTTGTGGTCACCGGCGGCGGCGCGGTGGTCAAGGCCGCGATGGCCTCAGGCAAGCGCGCCATTTGCGCCGGACCGGGAAACCCGCCAGTGGTGGTGGACGAAACCGCCAACATCGACAAGGCGGGGCGCGACATCGTACTGGGCGCCTCCACCGACAACAACATCATCTGCACCGACGAGAAGGAGGTCATCTGCGTCGCCATGGTCGCCGATGGGCTCCTCAAGGCCATGACGCGCAGCGGTGCGGTGCTGATCGACCGCTCAC
>Ga0315281_10015508_pt1 | contig 10216 bp, 7 predicted proteins | sample YL17G07_0_MG_FD_204540 | JGI IMG/M metagenome (GOLD analysis project Ga0315281, IMG submission 204540) | Sediment microbial communities from Yellowstone Lake, YNP, Wyoming, USA - YL17G07_0 | ecosystem: Environmental > Aquatic > Freshwater > Lake > Sediment | place: USA: Wyoming | collected...
TGACCGCGTTCCTGATGCTGGCGGTTTATGTCGGTTGCGTCTGGTACTCGGCGCGCTGGTTCGATCAATGCGATCCGACTGCCGAAATCGATCCGGCCACCATGACCGAGTTGCCCGCAACCATGCCGACCGTGCTGTCGGGCCTGTTCTACATCCTGCCGGTGTTCATCCTGGTGTGGTGCCTGATGGTACTGGACCAGTCGCCCGGTCTGGCGGCGTTCTACGCTTGCAGTTTTCTCGGTTTCATGCTGATCACGCAACGGCCGCTGATTGCCTGGTTTCGCCACAAGACGCTCGCCGGCAGCGTGAAGCACGGTTTTTTTGACCTTTACAAGAGTCTGGAACTGGGCGGGCGCAATATGCTTGGCATTGCCATTGCGACAGGAGTGGCCGGCATTATCGTCGGCACGGTGAGCCTGACCGGCATCGGTCAGTCCTTGGCCGACATCGTGGAGAAGCTCTCGTTCGGCTCGCTCATGGGCGTGCTGCTGCTGACAGCGTTGTTCTCGTTGATTCTCGGCATGGGGCTACCGACTACCGCGAACTACATTGTCACCGCGACGCTGCTCGCGCCGGTGATTGTGGCGCTCGCTGCCTCGCATGGGCTGGAAGTGCCGCTTGTCGCCGTGCATCTGTTCGTGTTCTATTTCGGCATCATGGCCGATGCCACGCCGCCGGTGGCGCTCGCGGCCTACGCCGCGGCAGGGCTATCCGGTGCGGACCCACTCGAGACCGGCATCCAGGGATTCATTTACGAAATGCGCACGGCCATCCTGCCGTTCGTATTCCTGTTCAACACCGAACTCCTGATGATCGGCATTACCTCCTGGTGGCATTTTGCCTTGGTTGTGGTGATGGCGGTTGCAGCCTGTTTCTCCTTCGCCGCAGCGACTCAGCGTTATTTCATTGTGGCTAACCGCTGGTGGGAGACGGTGCTGCTGTTGCTGATTGCCTTCTCCTTGTTTCGTCCAGATATCTACCGCGATTGGTTCTCTCCGCCGTTCCAGTTGCAGCCTGCGGGCGACGTGCAGAAAATCATTGGTCAACTGGAAGAAGGCCGCAACATGCGGTTGCGCGTCGAGGTGGATGATAAAGGCGATATCGACGAGCACACGTTCATCCTGCCAGTGACCAAGGGATCGGCGGACAAACGACTGGAGCGCGCGGGGCTGATCACGCAGATGAAACACAATAGCCTGGAGATTGTCGACGTAGTCATCGACAGCGCCGCGGAAAAAGCGCGGCTGAATGCGGCCAACAAGAACCGCATCCTCGGCATCGAGACGCGGCTGCCGCAGCCCGACAAAACATGGTTCACGTTGCCTGCGTGGATCTTGTTGGCGCTGGTGATTCTGGTGCAGCGACGCCGCAGGACTGCGCCTTTGGCGCCGAGCAGGTAGACTTCGTATTTTCGCCAAGAACGCTGCCGACCCCCCCGCTTTGTTGCCAATCAGACCCCGCACTTGAACGCCGAGATTGCCCTTTTTCTTATCCAGGACGGCCTGACCAACGGCGCGATCTACGCGTTGCTGGCCCTGGCCCTGGTGCTGGTGTTCGCGGTGACACGGGTGATCTTCATCCCGCAGGGCGAATTTGTCACCTATGGGGCGCTCACGCTTGCCAGCCTGCAGTTAGGCAAACTGCCGGGGACCGCCTGGCTGCTGTTGGGGGCGGGCTTGGCCGTGGCTACCGTGGAGCTGGTGCAGGCGCTGCACCTAGGCACGACGCAGCGCATTTCCGCCATTCTTCTCAAATACGTCATACTCCCGGTCACATTGTTCGGCATTACCTGGTGGGCCGCTCCGCAGAAGCCAGCGCTCACACTTCAGATATTGCTGGCACTTGCCCTGGTGGTGCCGCTGGGTCCCATGGTCTATCGCTTGGCCTATCAGCCCCTAGCCAACGCTTCGGTGCTGGTGTTACTGATTATCTCGGTGGCGGTGCATTTCGCCATGACCGGCCTGGGACTGCTATTTTTTGGCGCCGAGGGTTCGCGCACTCCGCCTTTCTCGGGCGGACAATGGAAGCTCGGGGTACTCAATATTTCCGGCCAGAGTCTATGGGTAATCGGCGCAAGCCTGGCGCTGATCGTGGCGCTATTTCTGTTTTTCGAGCACACCATTTACGGTAAGGCGCTGCGGGCCACCGCTATCAATCGCGTCGGCGCGCGGCTGGTGGGTGTTTCGCCGGTGATGGCGGGGAAGTTGAGCTTTACGCTGGCTGCGCTAATCGGCGTTCTTTCCGGGATCTTGATTGCGCCCATCACCACCATCTATTACGACTCCGGATTCCTGGTGGGGCTTAAGGGTTTCGTCGGCGCCATCATGGGGGGTCTGGTGAGTTATCCCCTGGCTGCGGCCGGCGCGCTGCTGGTCGGGATGCTTGAGGCTTATGCGTCGTTTTGGGCAAGCGCTTACAAGGAAGTCATTGTCTTCACTCTGATCATTCCGGTGTTGCTTTGGCGCTCCCTCACCGCACATCACATCGAGGAAGAAGAGGAATGAGCGGCGCGGGCGTGACGCGGGCAAGGATAGTGCTCGGCGTATTTCTCGCTTTTATGTTGGTCGCGCCCGCAGTACTACCCGAGTTCCACGTCACCTTGCTGAATTACATCGGTTTGTACAGCATCGTCGCGCTGGGTCTGGTGCTACTCACCGGGGTGGGCGGGCTGACGTCCTTCGGGCAGGCGGCCTTCGTTGGCTTGGGTGCATATACGACCGCCTATCTGAGCACGGCTCATGGTTTATCACCTTGGCTGACCTTGCTCGTTGGGTTAGTGCTTACTTTTGCCATGTCCCTCTTCCTTGGTTTCATTAGCCTGCGGCTTTCAGGTCATTATCTGCCTCTGGGAACCATAGCCTGGGGTATTAGCCTGTATTTCCTATTCGGCAATATGGAGTTTCTCGGCGGCTATACCGGGATCTCCAGTCTCCCCGCGATAAATTTTTTCGGCCTGGCGCTCGACTCCGGCCGCAAATTTCATTATCTCATCTGGTTCCTGGCGCTGTTGGCCTTGCTGTCCATCCACAATCTGCTCGATTCGCGTTCCGGCCGGGCTATTCGTGCGCTGAAGGGCGGGGGATTGATGGCCGAGAGTTTTGGTGTCGACACCGCGCAGATGAAAATCATCATATTCATCTATGCGGCACTGCTCGCAAGTCTGTCGGGCTGGCTTTACGCGCACCTGCTGCGATTCGTAAATCCCACCCCGTTTTCGATCAATGCGGGCATCGAATATTTATTCATGGCCGTGGTCGGTGGGGCCGCCTCGGTCTGGGGCGCCGTCGTCGGGGCGGGAATCCTGACTATACTCAAGCAATGGCTGCAGGACTTGTTGCCCAAGCTTCTCGGGCAAAGCGGCAATTTTGAGATGATCGTCTTTGGCGTGCTGCTGGTGCTGTTGCTGCAGCGCGCGCGCGACGGCATCATGCCACTCGCCGTGCGTTATTTCCCCGGACCGAACAAGGTGCTGCCGGCGACAGCACAAGCGCTACGGCAGCGAGTGCGCCCGGCTGCGGGTGAAATCTTGCTGGAGGTCAAAGCCGCGCACAAGGCATTTGGGGGTCTGGTGGCGGTGAACGACCTGTCATTCGTCATGAACAGCGGCGAGATTCTGGGGCTTATCGGCCCCAACGGCGCGGGCAAGAGTACGGTGTTCAATCTGGTCACGGGTGTGCTCCCGGCTACTGGCGGCGAAGTGTATTTTCGCGGTGAGCGCATCGACATCTTGTCTGCGCGGGCGATTGTCCTGCGCGGGGTGGCGCGCACCTTCCAGCAGGTGCACCTGTTGCCCACGATGAGTGTGCTGGAGAATGTTGCCATCGGCGCGCACTTGCGCGGCGCGAGAGGTGTGGTGAGCGCTGCGTTGCACCTGGAACGCGCGGAAGAGGCGGGATTGCTTGCGGAGGCGGTGCGCCAGCTCGAACGTGTAGGGCTGGGAGCGAGTGTCCATGAACAGGCGGGCAGCTTGGCGCTGGGCCAGCAGCGCATCCTCGAAATCGCGCGCGCCCTCTGCGCCGATCCGGTGCTGCTCCTGCTCGATGAGCCCGCGGCCGGGTTGCGCTACCAGGAAAAGCGCTCGCTTGCTGAGCTTCTGCGCAAGCTCAAATCCGAGGGCATGAGCATTCTGCTGGTCGAGCACGACATGGATTTCGTAATGAAGTTGGTGGACCGGCTGGTGGTGATGGACTTCGGTGAAAAGCTGGCCGAGGGTCTGCCACAGGAGATTCAGGAAAACACGGCGGTACTTGAAGCTTACCTGGGGAGCGTCAAGTGAGCGTGCTCCTGGAAGTACGCGGTTTATGCGTGGCCTACGGCAAGGTGGAGGCTGTGCATCAGGTCGGCCTGCGTGTGGAAGAGGGCAGGATAGTCACTGTCATCGGCCCCAACGGCGCGGGCAAGACCACACTTCTGGCTGCGCTCATGGGTATGCTCGCTGCGCGCGGCAGTGTCAGCTACGCGGGTGAGGAAATCACGCGCGTCGAGCCGGAGCAGCGCGTAAGCCGAGGTCTGTGCCTTGTGCCTGAGCGGCGCGAATTGTTTGCCGCCATGTCGGTCGAGGACAATTTAGTGCTCGGCGCCTTTCACCGTTACCGCAAACGCGACAAGACTATCGCCGTTGATTTCGAGCAAGTGTATCAGCTGTTTCCGCGCCTGCAGGAACGCCGCCGGCAGTTGGCCGGCACGCTTTCCGGCGGCGAACGCCAGATGTTGGCACTGGGCCGCGCCCTTATGAGCCGACCACGCTTGCTGATGCTGGATGAGCCGAGCTTGGGTCTGGCGCCGCTGATCGTACGCGATATCTTCCGCGTCATCGCCGGCTTGCGCGAAAGCGGGGTGTCGATCCTACTGGTGGAGCAGAACGCACGTGCCGCATTGCAGGTGGCCGATTACGGCTATGTGCTGGAAACCGGCGAAATCGTCCTGGAGGGACCGAGCGCTGACCTCGCATCCAATCCGCGCGTAATTGAAAGCTACCTTGGGCTGGCTTCGGGTAAGGCTGCCTGATTGTTCCACGTGGAACAGCGCGGCAGGGTTCTGCCCTGAGGTGTGCTTACCCAAGACCGCTGATTGTGCGCGGATACGCTTTTTGTCCGCGCACAATCAGCGATCCGCGCGGACGGGTCGCCGTCCGCGCTAGCCCGATTACCACAGTTCGAAGCATCCTCCTGCGCTCGCCGACATCGACGCGCGGCCATTGCGCGCTCCGCGCGCAACCGTGTTTTTCGTACGGATAGAAGGCATCCGTACGAAAAACACGGTTCTGGATAAAGACATCCCCAGGCAAGGTCCTGTCACGTTGTTCCACGTGGAACAGCGACTTACGGTTTGTGGGAAATGAGCGTAAAATCGCGCCTCTTTGACATGACATTGGGCCCATGTATTTTCCTGCTGAATTCGATGTGATCGTAGTTGGCGGCGGCCACGCCGGGACCGAGGCTGCGCTGGCTGCAGCCCGGGCCGGGTGTAACACACTATTGCTCACTCACAATATCGAGACCTTGGGACAGATGTCCTGCAATCCTTCGATCGGAGGCATCGGCAAAGGGCATCTGGTGAAGGAAGTCGATGCGCTGGGTGGCGCCATGGCGATTGCCGCGGATGAGGCCGGCATCCAGTTCCGCATATTGAATTCGAGCAAGGGCGCGGCGGTGCGCGCCACTCGGGCCCAGGCCGACCGGCTGCTGTACAAGCAGGCGATCCGTTCGCGTCTGGAGAATCAGCCCAACCTTACTTTGTTCCAGCAGGCGGTGGACGACCTCACGCTCGAGGGCGACCGTATCAGCGGCGTGGTGACCCAGCTGGGTATTCGTTTCAGCGGGCGCGCGGTGGTTCTGACGACAGGTACTTTTCTTTCCGGCCTGATCCACGTCGGCATGGTTAATTACCAGGCGGGGAGGGCGGGCGATCCGCCCTCGATCAGTCTGGCGGCGCGGCTGCGCGAGTTGAAACTTCCGGTTGGCCGCCTGAAAACCGGTACGCCTCCACGCATCGACGGTCGGTCGATCGATTTTTCGGCGATGCAGGAGCAACCGGGCGACGATCCGGCGCCGGTGTTTTCCTACCTGGGCAGCCGTGACATGCATCCGCGGCAGCTACCTTGCTGGATTACCCATACCAACGCGCGCACCCACGAGATCATCCGCGGAGGGCTGGACCGTTCGCCCATGTATACCGGCATGATCGAAGGTGTAGGCCCGCGCTACTGTCCGTCGATCGAAGACAAGATTCACCGTTTCGCGGGCAAGGCGAGTCATCAGATATTCCTCGAACCCGAAGGCCTCTCTACCAACGAGTTCTACCCCAATGGCATCTCGACCAGCCTGCCTTTCGATGTGCAGCTTGAGCTGGTGCGCTCGATCAAGGGCCTCGAGCGCGCGCATATTCTGCGCCCCGGCTACGCCATCGAGTACGACTACTTCGATCCGCGCGGCCTGAGGGCTACGCTGGAAACAAAGGCGATTTCCGGACTGTTTTTCGCCGGTCAGATCAACGGCACCACCGGTTACGAAGAAGCCGCCGCCCAAGGTTTGCTCGCCGGCATCAACGCAGCTCTGCAGGTACAAGGCCGGGAGGCCTGGTGTCCGCGCCGCGACCAGGCCTATATCGGCGTGCTGGTGGACGATCTCGTCACCCGCGGCGTGTCCGAACCGTATCGCATGTTTACCAGCCGCGCCGAGTATCGCCTGATGTTGCGCGAAGACAACGCGGACATGCGTCTGACCGAGATTGGGCGCAGTTTGGGTTTGGTCGACGACGTTCGTTGGCAAGCCTTTGAGCGCAAGCGCGAGGCGGTTGCCAGAGAGCTCGCGCGGCTTAAATCGACTTGGCTCAACCCCCAGTTGTTGCCGCAATCGGCCGCGGAGATGGTTTTAGGTAAAGGCATAGAACGAGAGTATGCGCTTACTGATTTGCTGCGGCGGCCGGACGTGAGCTACGCCAGCCTGATGTCCCTGTCTGGGACCGGTGAGGCGGTTGCCGACCCGGTGGTCGCCGAGCAGGTCGAGATTCAGATCAAATATGACGGCTACATCGCCCGCCAACACGACGAAATCGCTCGGCGCGAACAATACGAGGCAACGGGACTCCCGCGCGATCTCGACTACGGCACGGTGCGCGGATTGTCCAGGGAAGTGCAGCAACAGCTAAACCAGCACAAACCTGAAACCATAGGCCAGGCGTCGCGCATCTCGGGTTTGACGCCGGCTGCCATATCCTTGCTCCTGGTGCACCTGAAGCGGGGATTCAAGATGGCAGACAAACAGGGCAAAGCATCCGCTCGCGCTATCCCATCGAAACGCAGTCGCGAGGATATTGACAGCGGTTTCTTGGACGATCCCCGCGAGGAGCGGCCCGCCGCATGAGCACCGCCGATCAACTGAAACGCGGACTCATTGGTCTGGGATTGACCCTGGATCGAGACACCCAGCAGCGCCTGCTCGACTATATCGCCCTCATCGAGAAATGGAACCGGGTGTACAACCTGACCGCGATACGCGAACCCGAAAAAATGGTGAGCCACCACTTGCTCGACAGTCTGGCCGTTGCGCCGCATCTGCACGCCAAACGCCTGCTCGATGTGGGTAGCGGCGCCGGATTGCCCGGCATTCCGCTTGCGCTCGCCAAGCCGGACGCGCAGGTGACCCTGCTCGACAGCAACCACAAGAAGGCCGCGTTTCTTAAGCAGGCGGTGATCGAACTGAAGCTGAAAAATGCAGAGGTTTGCAGCGAACGCGTTGAGTCCTGGCAGACGCAGAACGGGTTCGACGTGATCATTTCGCGCGCCTTTTCCGATATGAGCGAGTTTGTGCGCGTCACGCGCCACCTGCTTGCGCCCGGCGGGATGTTTGCGGCGATGAAAGGCCTGCACCCCTATGAGGAAATCGACAAGTTGCCGCCAGACTGCAAAGTGCGGCAGGTGCTGCCGCTGGCGATACCCGGCCTCGAGGGCGCACGGCATCTGGTGCTGATTGGCCAAGACGTACAGGCTGGCGATTGATGCCCCGCATCCTCGCCGTCGCCAACCAGAAGGGCGGGGTGGGCAAAACCACGACCAGCGTCAATCTCGCCGCCGGCCTTGCCGGCGCCGGCAAGCGCGTGTTGTTGATCGACCTGGATCCGCAGGGCAATGCCACCATGGGCAGTGGCATCGACAAGAGAAACCTGGAGAGTTCCGTCTACCAAGTGCTGCTCGGTCTGACGGCTATACAGTCGGTACGGCAGAAGTCGGAAGGCGGCGGCTACGATCTGGTGCCGGCCAACCGAGAACTCGCCGGCGCCGAGGTCGAAATGGTCGGCCTGGAGAATCGGGAGACACGGCTCAAGTCGGCATTGGAAGCGATTGCGGCCGAATACGACTTCATTCTCCTCGACTGCCCGCCGGCGCTCAATTTGCTTACCCTTAACGGGCTGGTCGCGGCCGACGCGGTGGTGATTCCGATGCAATGCGAGTACTACGCCCTGGAAGGATTGAGCGACCTGGTAGAAACCATACGCAAGGTGCGCAAGCACCTCAATCCGCGGCTCGAGATCGAGGGCCTGCTGCGCACCATGTACGATCCGCGCAACTCGCTGGCGCAGCAGGTCTCGGCCCAGTTGCAGCAACATTTCGGCGACAAGCTGTACGCGACCATCATTCCGCGCAACGTGCGCCTCGCGGAAGCGCCGAGCTACGGCGCGCCGGCGGTGAGTCTGGACAAGGCGTGCAAAGGCTCGCAGGCTTATGTGGCGCTGGCAGACGAGCTGTTGGCGCGCTCGGCCGTCACGCTCGCCTAGATGAGGAAACAAAGATGAAAGGACTGGGACGCGGGCTGGACGCGCTGCTGGCTAAAGACGAAGAAGCCGGTGGCGGCGACACCTTGAGAACGGTGAAGCTCGAAGAGCTGCAGCCTGGCAAATATCAGCCGCGCACGCGCATGGATCAGGCTTCTCTCGAAGAGTTGGCACGCTCGCTCAAGTCCCAAGGTGTGATGCAGCCGATCCTGGCGCGTACTCTCGCCAAGGGGCGCTACGAGATCATCGCCGGCGAGCGGCGCTGGCGCGCGGCGAAACTGGCCGGCCTGCGCGAAGTACCGGTCGTGATTCGCGAGGTGGCGGATTCGGCGGCGCTGGCGATGGCGTTGATCGAAAACATCCAGCGCGAGAATCTGAATCCGCTGGAAGAGGCTACCGGCATCCACCGTCTGATCAATGAATTCAAAATGACGCACCAGGAAGCGGCCGAGGCAGTGGGTCGCTCGCGCGCCGCGACCACCAATCTGCTGCGTCTGCTGAACCTGCCGCAATCGGTGCAGGCCCTGCTCTACGACGGCAAGATCGACATGGGCCATGCGCGCGCCCTGCTTGCACTGGAAGGCCGGCGACAGGAGGAGGTGGCGAAACGCGTGGCCGAGCGCGGATTGTCGGTGCGTGAAACCGAGAAAGCCGTTCAGAACATCCTCAACCCGAAGCCAAAGAAATCGAACCGGCTCAAGACCAATCGCGACATCCTGCGTTTCGAAGAAGAGTTATCGGAAAAATTCGGCACCAAAGTCGAAATCAAACCAGGGAAGAAGGGCGCGGGTAAGTTGGTAATCAGCTACGCCAATAATGAACATCTCGACGATTTTCTGTCGAAATTCAAGGGCTGAAGCTCACGGCGAAAGCGCCGCCCTCGCTTACTTGCTGCGGGTAAGCGGCACGAAGCGCACCGGCAGGCTGCGCTGGGTCGAGATCGAGCCGTCGGCCTGCTTCACCATCACATGAAGGAATTGCACCTCCCCCTCTCCGCCCATCGGAATGACCATGCGCGCACCGGGCTTCAATTGAGCGACCAGCGCCGGCGGAACCTGCGGGGCGGCGGCGGTGACGATGATGGCATCAAAGGGCGAGCGTTCCGGCCAGCCGTTGTAGCCGTCGCCGATTCTGGTTTCGATATTCTTATAGCCTAGTTGCTGCAGCAATGTTTGCGCCTTTTTCCCCACGGACTCGATGATTTCGATGGAATACACCCTATCCACCAACTCGGCCAGCACCGCTGCCTGATAGCCGGAACCGGTGCCGATTTCCAGCACCGCATCCCCGGGTTTGGCGTCGAGCAGTTCCGTCATAAGTGCGACGATGTAGGGCTGGGAAATGGTTTGGCCGTGACCGATAGGTAATGGCCGGTTGGCATAGGCCGTCGAGCCGTAGGTCGCGGATACGAAGTGGTGGCGCGGCACTTTTGCCATGGCGGCCA